>Ga0315281_10000403_pt1 | contig 59534 bp, 53 predicted proteins | sample YL17G07_0_MG_FD_204540 | JGI IMG/M metagenome (GOLD analysis project Ga0315281, IMG submission 204540) | Sediment microbial communities from Yellowstone Lake, YNP, Wyoming, USA - YL17G07_0 | ecosystem: Environmental > Aquatic > Freshwater > Lake > Sediment | place: USA: Wyoming | collected...
CATAACTCCTTTCAATGTTTAGGTTTTCAGCAAACCCATTATAGCATTGATTGGCTGCTATGGGGCTGTTTTACTTGCTATCTCAAGTAATTTCTACCGGACAGCAGTGAGATTTCTTATGAAAAAAGTCGGCATTTATTACCACCACTCCTTCAGCCGCAAAAGTTACCTGACCGTGGGGAACCGCCTGCGGGATTTCCCCGAGGCCCTGGAAGACCTGCTCAAAAAGCCCAACGTCCGCATGTTCCAATGCCCCCGGGCTTCACAGGAGCTGATCCTCAAGGTCCACGCCCCGGAAATGCTCCCCATGGTGGCCAGGGATAGTCTGTGCAGCACCGCCTACGAGTCCGTGGGCGGGGTGGTGGCCGCCATGGAAGCCCTGGCTCAAGGGGAACTGGACCGGGCCTTTTGCTTCATCGGCGCCGGGGGCCACCACGCGGGCCTGCGCCAGTTCTGGGGGGCTTGCTGCTTCAACGACGTGGTCATCGCCATCACCTACACCCGGGAGATCAGCCCCTGGCGGCGCTTTGCCATCGTGGACACCGACGCCCATCACGGCGACGGCACCCGCCAGCTCATCCGGGACGACCCGGAAGTCTTTCACCTGTGTTTTTGCGGCGCCGACTATCGCTCCGGCGACGGCGTCAAGGTGGATGTGAACGTTTACCGCCCGGCTCCGGGCGCCGCTGACCCCAACACCCAATACGTCGAGGCGGTGCGCCGCCACCTGCCCCTCATCCCCCCCTTCCAACCCCACCTCCTCATCTGGTATTACGGCTTCGACACCCACGCCGACGACTACGGGTCGCTCGGCCTCACCGAACCGGCCTACTTCGACCTCTGCGACCTGATGATCGCCGCCTCCCAGGAAATGAACGTCCCCCTGCAGGTCGTCCTGGGGGGCGGGTCCCTGTCTTACCTGGCTGCGGGCACCATCCCGGAAATCATCCGCCGCCTGGCGGAGGGGTAGCGCTGAGGTTTTTTGGGGAAGGGGGCCAGGGGCCGGTGGGCCCTTTGGTCGGCTGACTTTCAGCCAGCCGACAAATAAAGACTAAGCCCCCCTCCCCTACAACCCCTCCCCCAATCCCATAAGGGCGACCACTTTTCGGCCAAAATAGGCGATTTCATTGACGTTAACCGCTTCTTCGCTTATAATATATTTAAGATTTTTGCTTAGGATGGAGAGCTTCAGCCCTCCATCCTAACCTTTAAGGGGTTGGGGGGTTTGGGGGCCAGGGGCCGGTGGCCCCTGGCCCCCCAATATTCATCATGTTCTCGCAGCGTTTACAGTCCTTAGAAAATCGGTATGCAGATTTGGAGGTCCGTCTGGCCGATCCGGAGGTGATCCGCGCCCAGGAGGTGTATCAAAAGCTTCGCAAGGAGCATGCGGAGATAACCCCCCTGATCCAGGCCTTCCGCCAGTATCAGCAGGTACAAAAGGAGCTTGCCGAGGGCCAGAGTCTCCTCAAAGAAGAAACCGACGAGGACATGAAGGCCCTGATCCGGGAGGAGGTCCAGAACCTGAAGGACCGGGCCGCCCGCCTGGAGGGAGAGCTCCGGTTCCTGCTGCTCCCCAAGGACCCCAACGACGAGAAAAACGTCCTCCTGGAGATCCGGGCCGGGACCGGGGGCGAGGAAGCCGCGCTCTTTGCCGCCGACCTCTTTCGCATGTACGGTCGTCTGGCCGAACGCCGGGGCTGGAAGGTGGAGGTCTTGAGCCACTCCGTCACCGGCATGGGTGGCCTCAAGGAAATCGTCGCCGCCATCTCCGGGGACCGGGTGTACAGTCAGCTCAAGTATGAAAGCGGGGTGCACCGGGTGCAGCGCGTGCCGGCGACGGAATCCCAGGGCCGCATCCACACCTCCGCAGTGACGGTGGCCATCCTGCCCGAGGCCGAGGAAGTGGAGGTGCAGATCAACCCTGAGGAACTCCGGGTGGACGTCTTCCGCTCCTCCGGTCCCGGCGGCCAGAGCGTCAACACCACGGATTCGGCAGTGCGGGTCACTCACCTGCCCACCGGGCTGGTGGTCTCCTGCCAGGACGAGAAATCCCAGCATAAGAACAAGGTCAAGGCACTGAAGGTGCTCCGGGCCAGGCTCCTCGACCTGAAGCAGCGGGAGCAGCACCAGCAGATCGCCCAGGAGCGCAAAAGCCAGGTGGGCACCGGGGATCGCAGCGAACGCATCCGCACCTACAACTTCCCCCAGAGCCGGATCACCGACCACCGCATCGGCTTCAATTACCATGGCCTGAAGATGGAAGCCGCATTGGACGGGGAACTGGACGAACTGCTCCAGGCCCTCATCACCCACCACCGCACCCAGGCCCTGGCCGCGGCTTAAATGACGGCGCCCCCCAAAACCTGGACCATCCTGGAACTGCTCCGTTGGACCGCCGCCTATTTTAAGGAGAAAGAAGTCCCCGAAGCCCGGACCTCCGCCGAGGTGCTCCTGGCCCACACCCTGGGGCTGAGCCGCCTCGACCTGTATCTGCGCCACGACCAGCCCCTCACCCCCGACGAACTGGCGCGTTTCAAGACCCTGGTGAAACGCCGGGGCACCGGGGAGCCGGTGGCTTACCTCACCGGCCACAAGGAGTTCTGGTCCCTGGACTTTAAGGTGACCCCGGCAGTGCTCGTCCCGCGACCGGAAACCGAGACCCTGGTGGAGGCGGTGCTGGAAGTGATGAAGGATTTTGGGGGAGGGGGCCAGGGGGCAGAGCCCCATTTGCAATCCTCCCCCAAGCCCCCTCCCCCAACCCCTTACAGGGGGCTGGGAGGGGAGCTTGAGGGGAGGGTGGGGGAGCTGCGCTCCCCCAGCCCTCCCCTCAACTCCAAATCCTGGGGCCTGGAAGTCGGCACCGGCTCCGGGGCGCTGGTGGTCTCGCTGGCCCGGGAACTCCCCGGGATGACTTGGGTGGCCGCGGACATCTCGGCCGCGGCCCTGGAAGTGGCCCGGCAGAACGCTCGGCGTCATCAGGTGGCCGAACGCATCCATTTTCTACGGTCAGACCTGCTCTCAGCCATTCGCCCCGGCGCCCGCTTGGCCCTGCTGGTGGCCAACCTGCCTTATGTGACCCGGACGGAATGGGAGAAACTGCCCCAGGGGATTTTTGCTTTTGAGCCCCGGGTGGCCATCGTCGGGGGCGAAGACGGCCTTGACTGGCTGCGGCCCCTGGCCCGGGAGGCCCATAACTACCTGGCCCCCGCCGGCTGGCTGGCCCTGGAAATGGACCCCGGCCAGACGGAACCGATAAAGCGGATTTTAGAGGAAACCCAGGCCTACGACCGCCTGGAGGTGATCCAGGATTACCACCACGTGGAGCGGGTCGTCCGGGCCCGGCGAGCCAAGATGTAGGGCGGGCGCGGCCCGCCTCTTAAATCTTGGATATCAGGGTGGCCCCGCCTGGGCTCCCCGGCCATCCCCCCAACCTCCCCTCCCACTCCCGCCAAGAAATTTGCGACGCCCCCTAAATAACAGCATTTTCTGCTATAATTCGGCAACCGGCCATGGTCCTTAAAATGCGGGCAGGTCATCGAGGCGAATTCTGATGGGCACAGATCGCTCGCGGCTTTGGGATCAGGAAATCCTCCATGCCTGAAAATATTCCCATTCTGAACTCAAAACTTACGGCGCCTCACCTGGCTGACACTATAAAGCGGGAGCGGCTGCTTTCCTTAATGAATCATGCGGCAAGAAAAAGGCTCACCACGATCGTAGCAGGTGCAGGCTATGGCAAGACGACACTGGCTGCCCAGAGCAAATCCTGCTGGAGCCTAAAAACTGTCTGGTATCGCCTGGATGAATCTGACCGGGATCTGGTGACCTTTATCAGTTATCTGGTTGCCGGCATCCGGAAATATTATCCTGCCTTCGGCGTTGCCACCCTTGAATATCTGCGGGAAAATCAAAATCTAGAAAGCGACCCCAGGCCTGTTCTCATTACCTTCCTGGGCGAAATAGAAGACAGTATCCAGGAAGACACCATTATTGTGTTGGATGACTATCACTCGATAAAAGAGAGTCAGGAAATCAGCGAAGCCCTTGAGATGTTCCTGAGAGATCTCTCCCCTTTGATTCATCTGATATTGATCAGCCGTGCCGAACCGCCCTTGCCTCTCTCACAGTTACGGGCAAGGCGGGAGGTCATGGATATCAGGGAACAAGATCTTGCTTTTACTGCTGAAGAAATCGCACAATTGTATTCGGAACTGTTTGATTTTTCATTGGAGCGCACCAATCTTGATGCCATTTACCATAAACTAGGCGGTTGGATCGCCGGCTTGATTCTTCTCTGTCACTCTCTCAGAGGAAAACTGCCCCTTGAGATTGACAAGAACCTCTTGGATCTGAGAGGTACTCAAAAGGCTATCTTCAGTTACCTGGAAGAAAATATATACGGTGCGCTTTCTCCCGAGCGACAAGAGTTCCTGATCAAGACCTCGATTTTTCCCCGTATCAACCCCAAGTTTTGCGATCGCCTGTTGAATCTAAATCATTCTTTAGAGGTTTTGAGACATTTGGAGGACAACCATCTTTTTACCTCTTGTATCGATGAAGAAGGACAATGGTATTCCTACCATCAACTATTCCGTGACTTTTTGCTAAGCAGGCTGGAGGACGAACTTGATCATGAATCCATCCTCAGGCTCCACCGGGATGCAGCCATCCTTACCGAAAGAAGCGGTGCAGAAGATGAGGCGGTGCAACACTACCTGATGGCGGAAGAGTTTGCGCGCGCCTGCGATTTGCTGAAGCACGTCGGCAGACGGTTATTCACTGAAGGGCGATTTCAGCTCCTCAACTCCTATCTCGATAAAATCCCCGCGAACTATTTGGATAACGAACCCTGGATTCAGTACCTGCAGGCGCAGCTAACGGGACTGCGCGGCAAACACCAAATGGCCATCGAAAAGTACAACCAGGCCCTCGATAACTTTCTTAGAGGAAAAGACGAGGAAGGCATCCAGAGTTGTCTTATCGAGTCTGGATTGATCTATTTCCAGACCGGCAATCTGCAAGAGGCTCAGAAAAGATTTCAGGAATTGCTCGAGCGGAAAAATCTCAATCCCAGGCTGCAGATCGAGATTCTGGGGTATCTGATATATATTTGCGCAAATCTGGGGGACATGACTCTCTCTGATCGGTGCTTTGATGAAGCCCTGGTTTTGCTGAAGGATTTGGTTGATGAAGACCTTCGGTATGAATGTCTGGAGTGGATATATTACTATAGAGGTTTTAGATACGCCTTCTCCGGCGACTATACCAAAGTGCTGGAGATAGTTGAATACGCCAAAACAATATCGCAGTATTCGGAGCCGTATCGATACCCTGTCCTGTCTTATCTGCTGTTGTCAGTGGCCTATTATGGATTACAGCTTTATTCTAAAGGATATGAAACTGCCAGAGAGGCCCTGTGTCTGCTAAAGGAAGAGGGCCCGCGCAGTGACTTGCCGGCTTCCGGTTGGCATTCCCCGCGTTGGTCACCGCGTGGGCAGAGAGGTTTCCCCGAGACCTTCTCTTCCTGGCTTCTTGCATACTGCGCTATCAATGCCGCAGGGTTGGGGAAGCCAACCGAAGCTATTGAGGATGCCGAGGAAAGTCTGAAGTGCTTCCGCAAAATCGGCTGCCGTATTGGCGAGGCGTTTAGCTACTCCGTTCTCCATAAAGCTTATCTGAAGTCAGGCAACGGGCTGGCCGCCGAACAATGGGCCAGGTCGGGCATTGAAGCCATCGGTGGTTTGACAATGCCCCGGCTTGAAGCACTCTTGAAACTAGATCTGGCAGAATCTCTGATCGAGAAAGGAGAACCCGAAGAGGCTCTGCAACTCCTTTCAGAAGCAGGTAGGTATATCAACCGCACTAACGATGCCGTTCGAATAAACCTTTTGTATGCACGGCTTTCTTGTTCGACTGATCGGGGTGCAGAGGGATTGCCTCGACTTCTCGCCGCCCTGGAAATTTGCCAGCAACGCGAGTGCGACACTCTGGTCGTTTCCGAGAAACACTGGATCATCCCCCTTCTGGTCGAGGCGCTTGCTCAAGGCAAAATGCCGACATTCATCAAAGAGATCATCGGCAAGATGGGACCGGAGGCCGCAGCCGCATTGGCCTTTTTGCGAGACAGCCACAAGCCGATGATACGAGAGACTGCCTCCGGTTTATGGAGAGAACTTGCCAAGGCTTCACCTCCCGGTTTGCGGATCCGTTTACTGGGAAAATTCAGAGTAATGCGTGATGGCCAGGAAATTCCTGCTGAAAAATGGAAAAGCAGAAAAGCCAAAACGGTTTTGCAGTTTCTTATTTATTCTCGACCCCGGGGCTATGTGAACAAAGAGGTCCTGATGGAGCTCCTCTGGCCCGAGGAAGACCCGGGAATAACGGCGAAGCGTTTCCATGTGGCGTTGGCCTCATTGAGAAAAACCTTGGAACCCGAACTTGTCAGGGGGGTCACATCATCCTATATTTCCCGCGTTGGTGATTCCTACAGAATCGATTTGGGCGATGAAGGCTGGGTGGACATTGCGAATTTCACGGCAGAAATGCGACGCGCCCGGGAAGCGAAAGACCCGGAAACCGCGATCGCCCATTTCTTGAAGGCCGAGGCCCTTTATGGCGGAGATTTCCTGGAAGAGGAGCTCTACAGCGAATGGTGCTCCGCAGCCAGAGAAAAATTCAGAAAGGATTATCTTTATCTGACCAAACGCATCGTTGCCTATTATGAGCTACAAGGCAACTTTACCCAATGTCTAGAATATGCCGAGAAGTATCTGGAAGTCGACAAATACGCAGAGGACATTTACAGATCCGTGATGATCTGTTATTCGCAATCCGGCGATAAATTCAGTCTGGCCCAGACTTTCCAGAAATGCAGGGATAATATCACGAGAGAATTAAGTTGCGGACTGAGCGAGGAGACAGAACTATTATATCGCAAATTAGTCTCAAACTGGCGTAGTTGAGGTCTCCTGGATTTGACCCATGACTAACCCATAACACAAATTCCTCCCGATCGAATCGATTCCTGTTATACCGAGTTGCAGTCGAATGTTGCTTTTGTAGCCGCAGGCTTTAGCCTGCGGTGCACAGGCGAGACGCCTGTGCCACTAGGAAAAATTGGAAAAAAATATTCGATTGGCCGCAACTCGGTAAGTCAGCAAATCCAGCCGAGAAGTCATCAACTCTGCCTTGCCGGGTTGCCGACGTTTTCCCCTAAAAAAAAATTCGTGGCAGTGATTTATTAGTCCAAAATTAATTCTGGATTAATTATCGAGGTGTAGTCATGAACCTGAAAAACTGGTAAGTGCCTGCGGATAGGATCATTGCCTGCCCAGGTGACTTGAGCCAAAGGGAAATAGAGCAAATGCGTCAATGATGAACACCAACTCAGGGAGGGGAACCAGCCAATGACTGCCGATCAACCACCAGGTCTGCCGAGACGTCTCTTTAACGCCCTGACCATCCCATGGGTGGACAAAACCATCGCCGTTCTGGCGGTATTGCCGTTCGCCTATGAACTGATCAAGATGCTGCTAAACGGGCAGATGAACATCCCTCGCGCCGTCCTCGCCATTCATTTCCTGGTAGTCATTGTGACAATGGTTCTTCGCACCGCGCCAGTGCGCGTCACCCCCAATCCGTTCTATTGGCTGCTGGCCTTCGTCGCGAGTTATTGGGGCCTTCTGGTTGCGGCCTTCGCCCAAAAGGGAGTTGCCATCGCCCCCAGCGTGATCACCAATTCGATTTCCATACTCTCCATAGTTGTGGTCGTGTATGCGCGCCTCAGTCTGGGGCGAAGCATCGGTTTGGTTCCAGCCCAGCGGGTTATCATCACCAAGGGCGCGTACGCATTTGTCCGCCATCCGATCTATACGGGCATCTTTATCTCTTACACTTCGTTTATGCTGCGCGCGTACTCGCCAACTAATGTAGCCTTGGCGCTCCTCGGCATCGGCTACTTCGTGGTAAAGAGCTTCATAGAGGAGGGCTTTCTCCGGGTGGACCCGGAGTATGCTAATTATCTCGCCCGGGTGCGCTGCCGCTGGTTTCCCGGACTGATGTGAGCTTTGGAATCGGCAGAACCACCCATCTGATAAATGGGCTGAGCGCGTCCTCCCGGCCGCCGGCCGTTTCACCATCCCTCAAAAATAAATAGGATGGGCAAGAGCCCACCCTATTTAACAATGCCAGCCATTTCTTTCTAAACTCCATTGGTCTGAAAAGTTGAGGCGTAGGGTGCGTCTTACGCAGCGTTAAATCTGGCTGGTGGCGGGCGAGGACGCCCGCCCTACGGGATTTTTCATGGTTTACGGGTGGTCCGAAGGCCCATGAGGAACTGCTTCGAAAAGTTTCTGGGATTATGTGGGGCACCCGCCCCCCGGCTTTGGGGATTATGCGCCGCCGAGGGCGGCGGCGCTACATTTTCATCATTTATGGGTGCGCCAAAGGCTCTAACAAACGACAATTTTCTTGTAGGGGCGGACCCATGTGTCCGCCCCGGATTGAGGGCGCACACGCGGGTGCGCCCCTACAATCACGCATTTTTTGACTGCGACTTAGGGTGCGTCCTCCTCACCAAACAGGGATGGTGGCGGGCACGGAGGCCCGCCCTACCCCAGATAACCCCTCGAGCCGAACCCGCGTCCCCGCCCAAAGCAGGCCCACCCGGCCTCCGGCAAGCTGGCTAACGGTTGCCAAACTGCTCTTTGGCAAAGGCCACGCGCTCTGCCACGCTGTTCAGAGTCGCGTGGCGCTCCTCAATCAATTGCAAGCGGTGCAGCAGCCCGCCCCCGTTGGCCATCTGGATGGCCAGTCCCGGCCGGGCGTTGAGTTCCAGGAGCAAGGGGCCCAGGTCCCGGTCCAGGACCAGGTCCACGCCGAGATAGCCCAGTCCGGAAAGCTCGAAACTTCGGGTCGCCATGGTTAATAAGGTCTCCCAATGGGGAACTTGCACACCGCTGATTTTTTCCCCGGTATCCGGGTGCTCTCCCACTATTTCCTGGCGCCACACCGCCCTCAGGGTGACCCCCGTGGCCAGATCGACCCCGGCTCCCAGGGCCCCCTGGTGCAGATTGGCTTTGCCCTCCGACACGCGGGTGGGCAGGCGCAGCATGGCCATGGCCGGCACTCCCAGGAAAACGATGATCCGGATGTCCGGCACCCCCTGGAAGCTCAGGGCCTCGAAGACCGGATCCGGGTGAACCCGGTATTCCATCAGCGCCTGGTCGGGCTGCCCTCCCAGGCTGTACAGGCCGCTCAGGATGCTGAAGACGTGATGGTTGAGCTCTTCCTGGGTGATAAGCCGCCCGCCGGCCAGCCGATACCGGCCGTTGGCCCGGCCGTCGATCACCAGGATACCGTCCCCCCCTTTGCCGTGGGCCGGCTTGACGACGAATTCCTCATAGGGGGCGAGCCGGGCGGCCAACTCCCGCACCTGGTGTTCCCGCTGCACCACGCCATAGAGTTCCGGCACCGGGATGCCGCCCCGGATGGCGATCTCCTTGGTCCTGAGCTTGTCATCCACCAGGGGGTAGAGGCGCCGGGGGTTGTGCAGCAGGGTGAACTCGGCGTTGCGCCGGTTGATGCCCATGACCCCCATTGCCGCCAGCCGTCTGACAATCCCGAACATCACGCCGGTCCTTTCACCAGGCCCCGGAACCGAAACAGCTCGAAAAGCCGGTAACCCGAATAGCGTCCCAGCAAGATAGTCCCGGCCAGGAGCACCAGGAGCAATTCCGGGAACACGAAAAACAGGTGCTGCACCTCCCGGTTATGGATGACCGCGTAGATGAGGGCCGCCGCCCCGATGCTGCCTATCCCCTGCTTCAAGGCTTCACTGGGGCCCCGCTCTTCCCAGACGATGGACATCCGCTCGATGGTCATGGTCATGATCACCATGGGAAAGAGGGCCACGGACAGCCCCCGCTCCAGGCCGACCTTGTGGCCCAGAACGCTGAAGCAGGCCATGAGCAGCACCACCACGATGAGCACCGCGGCCAGGCGCGGCACCACCAGCAGTTTCAGGCGCTCCAGGTAAAACCGGATGAGCAGCCCCAGCCCCACGATGAGGCTGAAGAGGACGACCCCGGCCAGGAGCTGGGTCTCCCGGAAGGCCAGGGCGATGAGGACCGGCATAAAGGTGCCGAAGGCGCTCAGGCCCACGACGTTTCGCAAAACCACCATCAAGAAGGCCCCCACCGGCACCATGAGCAATACCCGGTAGACCTGCTGGGAGTGAATGGGCAGGCTGAACAGGGAAAACTTCACCAGCAGCGGTTTTTTGATCTGCCCCCGGACCACCGCGGATTTAATGCCCGTCTCCTGGTCCCGGCTGACGGACAGGCTTAACTGGAGCTTCTCGCCCCCGGTCAGTCGGACCAGGGGACCCGGCCCCCGCCACCAGGTCAGATAATTCTCGGGGACGCCCACCGTCCCGCTGACCGGGTTAAAGGCCCGCCATTCTTTCCGGTCATAGACTTCCAGCCAGTGCACCAGGGTGGCCTTCTCGGTCGGTTCCTGCAAGCGGATGCCATGGACCACCCGGGCCGGCACGCCCGCCAGGGCCAGGATTTGCGCGGCCAGGTCCATCTTCCCGGATTCGCCCGTCTGTTTGGCCAGCAGCAGGGTGACATTGTCATCCGGATGGGGCTGATTGAGGCGCCTGATCAGCTCAGCCACCATGCTGTCAGTGTCCGCGGAGCGGCGGCGGATATTGGCCACCAGGGCAGTAGCCGCCACCTCTTCCGGGCCGATAAACTCCGGCTTGATTATTTTCGGCGGCCTCCCGGAGGCCCGGGGCTCCCGGGTTTCCACCCTCCGGGCTTCGGCCCGGTAATATAAGCTCTGCTGCCCCCTGCCCTTCCGGACGGTCCACACTGCCTGGCGGTTGCTGTCGTCCGTCGCGGTGCTGAGCCCGTAACCCCGGGAAATAAAGGCGTCGTTCATAATGGCGTGGTGCCGGGTGCTTCGGGGGATAAAGAGGGAAACCTTCACCGGTTCGTTCAAGGCCTGGAAAGTGATTTTGGCCTCCACGTTCCAGATATCGACTTCGGCCCCGGGAGCCAGGGGAAAATGCAAGACCAGCGCCTTGTACAGGAACATGCTTAGACCGGCCACCGTCAGCAGCAGGGCCAAAAGATAGAGATGCACCTTACTCAAAGGAGGGCCGCTCCCCGCAGTTCGGCGTCAGCCGATATTTGGCCCCGGGATCGACCACCACCCGCCGGGCCAGGAAGTTGCGGCCGAGGAGCATGCGGTACTCATAAGCGCGGCGGTCCTCCAGGTTGACCTCGGCTTCCCCAAAGATATTTCCCAGGCAGATTCCCAGCCGGATGACCGGACGCCTTTCAGGGGTGTTATTATGCCGCTTGACCTTGACTCTCCGCACCAATCTCGCTTCCATGGTCCTTATTTTGCCATCCTGGTCCACCAGGTTAAACCGCACCCATTTTTCCCGGCCCCGCCGAAACTCCATAATGTCGGAGGCGTCCAGGGAGCAGCAGTCGGCCCCCGTATCCAGTTTGGCCGCAATCAGATAATTCCCCGGATAGAGGCGGACATTCTCCACCCAGCCGGCCACCGTTCTGTCAGACTCGGCCCCCCCAGGCGTCGTCAACATCAGGACGCAGCAGAGCCCACCCAGCAGCGCCAACCAGAACATGGTCCAGACCCCCCGAAAATGAATATTTCCATCGCCACGGACTGATTTGCCTCGGCATCGGGACCCGCCTTGACCGGGAACCGGTCATGCTGTTCCCCTGGACCCAATGTGCAAAATTCTAGCTTACAAGGGCGTCATCCCTCACCCCGGGAAGGGGGATAAGGCAATGAGCCCGTGATTTTAAAGATAAACTATCCAGGAGAATTTAACACCGAATTACTGCATCACCATGGAATGCCGGGGACTTGCAGGCTCGCCGGAAAATATCACTCCAGGAACTCCATCCTTGAAAGAAACCTGATGAGCGCGTCTTATACCGATTTTTTCTCAAATAAGTAATTATTGGTAGCCGCAGGCTTCAGCCTGCGTTTGCACCGGCTGGAAAGCCGGTGCCACCGATTTATTTATGCACTCGCGATCTGGTATTACGTGCCATTTTTGGTGGGAGACGCACCCTGCATCTTTGTCAACAGCAAACTTGAGCAATGCGGCCATGGCGCAGGCTGAAGCCTGCGGCTACCTAAGCACCTGCTTGATGGCAAAATAGTATTAGATCCGGGACCAGTGCTTCTGAGGAAAGATGTCGCTCTAGCTGGCGGGGGCTCAGCAGAAAGCGGTCCGCTGCCTGCCGGCAGGTCTGACAAGTTGCAGGCGATTTCAGGGTCGACTAAAAAGTCTGTTGGCTGAACAAAAAGATGCTGGTTTCATCGGGCTTGGTGGAGTTACGATCGTAAGCGCTCCAACCTTCACCCTGTTCCACCTTAAGACGCGACACACGACCGTTATCGTGGCGTTTTTCTAAGAGGTTGCCCTGAAGAAGGGCCTCAGAACAACCGGACAGTATCATGGCCGCAAAAGCGGCCACTCCCAGCCATTTTATCAGTCCCACCATTTTCTCCCCCCAGAGACCAAATTGCAACAGCCGTAACTTTCTCTCCCCCTAATTCGTTAACATGCCACAATCAGCTACAAAAGTCCATTTTTTTCTAACAACAAACAAATTAATTAGTAAGGAGCTCAGGCTTCCGGCCATGTTGGCGCAGCCGAAGCTGGCGACCACATTGTCGTTATTCGAGTCAGTCCGCCTCTACCCGCCGTTTATATTTCTGACCGAGAAAAGAGCACCTGTGTTAAGAGCGGCCCCATGATTTGTGGGACTTTTCCCGCCTGCCTCCCGGTTCAAGGGAACCGGGCGGAAATTCCCGGCGTTTAGCCAGGATCCTCAGGTGATCTTCCCGGCGCCACTCTCTCCTACCCTCCATTTCCTACCAGGGCTTCCGGACCGACAATGCGCCCCGCCACCGCCGAGGCCGCGGTCACGGCCGGGCTGGCCAGATAGACCAGGGACTTGGGGTGCCCCATGCGCCCCGTGAAGTTGCGGTTGGTGGTGGCGATGGCGGTCTCCCCCGGGGCCAGGATGCCCATGTGCCCCCCCAGGCAGGGTCCGCAGGTGGGCGGACCGATGACCGCGCCGGCATCCAGGAAAATCGCGGTCAGGCCCTCATCCATAGCCTGGCGGTACACCAGGGGGGTGGCGGGAATGACTATCAGGCGCACCCCTTGGGCTACTTTGCGCCCTTTCAGCACCCGGGCCGCCTGGCGCAGGTCCTCCAGCCGGCCGTTGGTGCAGGAACCGATAACCGCCTGGTCGATGGCCACCTCTCCCACTCGGGACACGGGCTTGACGTTCCCGGGTGACGGCGGGCAGGCCACCTGGGGCTCGAGCTGACCCACGTCATAAATCTTTTCCGCCAGATATCCGGCCCCGGGGTCGCTCATGTAAATCTTGTAGGGCCGTAAAGCCCGGCCCCGGACATATTCCAGGGTCACTTCGTCCGGCGCCATGATGCCGTTTTTGGCCCCGGCCTCCACGGCCATGTTGGCCATGGAAAACCGCTCGGCCATGGGTAGCCTCTGGATGGCTTCCCCGGTGAACTCCATGGCCCGGTAATTGGCGCCGTCCACCCCCAGGTCGCCGATGGTGTACAGGATCAAGTCCTTGCCGGTGACCCAGGGCTGTAACTGCCCCCGGTACTCCAGGCGCATACTTTCCGGCACTTTGAGCCAGATCTCCCCGGTGACCATGGCCGCGGCCAGATCCGTGGACCCCACCCCGCTGGCAAAGGCCCCCAGGGCTCCATAGGTGCAGGTGTGGCTGTCGGCGCCGACAATCAGGTCCCCGGGGCCGACGATGCCCTTTTCCGGCAGCAGGGCGTGCTCCACCCCCATCTCGCCCCCTTCATAGAAATGCACGATCCCCTGCTCCCGGGCAAACTGCCGGACCACCTGGCATTGGATGGCCGAGGGGATGTCCTTGGTGGGGGCGAAATGGTCCAACACCAGCACCACCCGCTCCTTATCAAAGACCCGTTGCGCCCCGGCTTGGTGAAAAGCCTGGATGGCCAAAGGCGCGGTGATGTCGTTGCCCAGGGCGATATCCACCCTGGCCATGATCAATTCGCCGGGCTCCACATAGTCCTTGCCGGCATGCGCCGCTAAAATCTTCTGCGTAATCGTTTGTGGCTTGGGCATTTTTGCTCTCCGATGTTGTGGGGGAGGTGGCCAGGGGTCGCAGACCCCTGCCCCCTCCCCCACACCCCCGCCCCCAACCCCTTAAGCCTAATTTTGGCCGGGAAAGGCAAGGCTAAAGCCTTGCCTTTCCCGGCTAACTTATGCGGGTTGGGAGGGGGTTTGGGGGGAGGGCAGGGACCTCAGGTCCCTGACCCTCCCCCCAAATACACTACAATCTTTCCTCGCTTTTCTCCCGGGCAGGGCCCATTTCTTTGACGAAGTGGAGGCGGTTCAGGCCGTTGATATAGGCTCGGGCGCTGGCGGTGACGATGTCCGGGTCCACGCCCTGGCCGGTGACGATGTGGCCGTCGTCTTCCAAGCGAACGGATACTTCCCCCAGGGCTTCGGTGCCCCCGGTGATGGAACTCACCGCGAACTTGAGGAGCCGGCACCTGGACTTGGCCAGGTCGGTGATGGCCTTGTAAGCGGCGTCGATGGGTCCGTCGCCGAAGGCGGAGTGGCTGCGGATTTCCCCGCCGATCTCCATCTTCACGGTGGCGCTGGGTTTTACCAGGGTGCCGCTAAGGACCACCAGATCCACCAGGCGGTAGTACTCGGGCACCGATTTATAGATCACCTCGGTCTCCACCAGGCTGACCAAATCCTCGTCGAAGACCGTCTTTTTCTTGTCGGCCAGGTCTTTGAAGCTCACGAACACCCGGTTCAGTTCGTCGTCGGCCAGGTAATAGCCCATATCCTGGAGTTTTTTCTTGAAGGCGTGGCGCCCGGAGAGTTTTCCCAGGGGCAGCGTGCTCTTCTTGATCCCCACCGCGGTGGGCGTCATGATTTCAAAGGTGCTGGCCTCCTTGAGGACCGCGTCCTGGTGGATGCCTGATTCGTGGGCAAAGGCGTTGGCCCCGACGATGGCCTTGTTGGGCTGCACCACCACGCCGGTGAGTTTACTCACCAGGCGGCTGGTGGGATAGATGTACTGGGTGACGACGTCGGTATAATAGTCGAACAGGTCTTTCCGGGTGGCCAGGGTCATCACCACTTCCTCCAGGGAGGCGTTGCCGGCCCGCTCGCCGATGCCGTTGATGGTCACCTCCACCTGGCGGACCCCATTGGCGATGGCGGCCAGGGTATTGGCCACCGCCAACCCCAGGTCGTTGTGGCAGTGTACCGAGAGCACGGCCCGGTGGAGGTTGGGGATGTGCTCCACCAGGTATTTCATTTTGGCGCCGAACTCCTCGGGCACGGCATAACCCACCGTATCCGGGAAATTCAGGGTCCTGGCCCCGGCCTCGATGGCCGCGGTGAACACCTGGGCCACGTAATCCACATCGCTCCGGGAGGCGTCCATGGCCGAGAATTCCACGTTGCTGGTGTAACGGCAGGCGTACTTCACCGCGGCCACGGCCATCTCCAGCACTTCTTCCCGGCTCTTCTTCATCTGGTACTTCAGGTGAATGTCGGAAGTGGAGATGAAGGTGTGAATGCGGGGGTTGGTGGCCTCCTTGACGGCCTCCCAGGCGGCGTCGATGTCCTTCTCGAAGGCCCGGGCCAGACCGGCGATCTGGGGGCCCCGGATCTCCCGGGCCACGGCCTTCACCGCCTCGAAATCCCCCCGGGAAGAAATGGGAAAACCGGCCTCGATGACGTCCACGTTGAGGAGTTCCAGGTAGCGGGCGATCTGCAGTTTTTCGTCCACGTTGAGACTGGCCCCCGGGGTTTGCTCCCCATCCCGCAAAGTAGTGTCAAAGATGATGATTTTTTCCGGCATAATTCAGCCCTCCGCTGGGGCAATGGCGGCAGGTTTGCGGCGCGCCACTGCTGAAAGAATTTTTTATATCAATATCGGGCTTAAAAGAAAATAGATTTTAGGAAAGAGATCAGTGCCTGCCTGGGGGGCAGGCCGGCAGCAGGGCCAGAGACAGGCTCTCGGGCCGGAGTCCGGCAGAAAGGTTGGAGTGCGGGTTAGGATAGGCAATCATGATTATTTATAAATACTAAATTTTCTGAGAGAACACAAGCCCCCGAAGGAAGATTTTTCCCGGCGCCCGGATTTTCTCTGTAGGGGCGGAGTCTCCCCGCCAATTAATCTTTCCGGGCCAATAACGCAAAAGGGCGACCCAGCGGGTCGCCCCTACGATTAAAACTATATGGGATTGGGGATGGGAGTTTTGCGGGAGGACATGTAGGGGCGCAATTTATTGCGCCTTTTTTATCAGGGCGTGATGAATCACGCCCCTACACCTTCAGCCCCCGCCCCCTACCCAACCCCCCTCAAGGCATGGAGGGGCCCGGGGCCGGTTCCTCCTCGGGTTTTTCCGGCAGGGGCGTGCGGCGGTAATACATGAAGGTGCTGATGGGGCCGGAGGCCACGTAGACCACCATCAGCAAGAATCCCATAACGTAGGGGGCGGATGCCACCACTACGAAGAGGAGCACCAGGGCCACCAGGGTCTGGAAGGGGTGGCGCCGGAAGAGTTCCACCTTCTTGAAGCTGATGTACTTGATGTTGCTGACCATCAGGAAGGACAGGAAGTAGATCATCCCCAGGACGATGACGTGGCGTTCCGGGGCCCATTGCCCGATCTCATAATAAAATAGGATGCAGGTGGAGACCAGGGTGGCCGCCGCGGGGATGGGCAGACCGTTGAAGTAACGGGGGTCCATAAACCCTTGCTGCACGTTGAAGCGGGCCAGTCTCAAGGCACCGCAGACCACATACAGGAAGGCCGCCACCCAGCCGAAGCGGCCGAAAGGCTGCAGGGCCCAGAGATAGACCAGGAGCGCCGGGGCCACGCCGAAGGCCACCAGGTCGGCCAGGGAATCGTATTGCACCCCGAAACCGGTGGCGCTGTGGGTGATGCGGGCGATGCGGCCGTCCAGGCCGTCCAGCACCAGGGCCACCAGGATGGCCAGGGCCGCGGCGTGGAACCGGCCGTTGATCGCGGCCACGATGGCATAAAAACCGGCAAACAGGCTGGCGGTGGTGATGAGGTTGGGGATGAGCAGCACCCCTCTGAAACGGCGCCGGTCACGTCTTTTGCGTTTCCTCGGGAACTTCATAACCACCCCCCGCTGTTCACGCCCTGGTTGACCAATAATCTCACGCAAAGGCGCAAAGACGCAAAGAATTTTTGTTAGCGCGCGTTGGACACCCTATCTTTGCTTCTATTCGGCAAACGGCGGCTCTTGGCTGTAAGGGCGAGGTCTCCTCGCCCGCAGACCGGGCGGGGGACCCCGCCCCTGGAGAACTTGGTGGGCAGTGCCCACCCTACATCTTTGCGTCTTTGCGTGAGACCTCTTACCCCCATCTGGCCACCACGCTGCTGCCGGCCCGGACGCGCTCCCCCACCTTGACCAGGATCTGGCAATCCGGAGGCAGATACAGGTCCACCCGGGAGCCGAAGCAGATCATGCCCAGGCGTTCCCCCCGCACCACCTGGCTTCCCGGCTGCACGAAAGGCACGATGCGCCGGGCCAGCAACCCGGCGATCTGCACCACCAGCACCCGCCGGCCGTCTTGCCGCTCCAGCAGGGTGGCCCGTTGCTCATTGCGCCACCCGGCTTCCGCCTTGTAGGCCGCCTGATACTCGCCGGCCCGGTGTTTGGCCTCCACCACCGTCCCCGACACCGGCGCCCGGTTGATGTGGACGTCGAAGACGTTCATGAAGATGGCCAGCCTTTTGGCCGGGGCCTGCAGGAATTCTTCTTCCCGGACTTCGTCCAGGATCACCACCTTGCCGTCCGCCGGCGACACCACGGCCGCCGGGTCCACGGGGACGACCCTTTCCGGGTCCCGGAAAAAATAGGCAAAAAACCCGCCGCCCGCCAGTCCCACCAGGGTTAGCGGCCAGGACCCCAGGGCCCAGCCCAGGAGAACCAGGATGACTCCCCCCAGGACAAAAGGATAGCCGGGGGTGGCGATTACTCCCCGGGGCAATTCGAGTCTCCAGCCATTATAGAGTCATTCCTTAGTTTAGCAGTCAGCAGCCAGCCGCCAGCAGTCAGGAAATGATAAATGCGCCGCCGACCTTTAAATCTCGTTCCCAAGCTCCTGCTTGGGAACGCCACATTTTCCGCCCAAGCTCCGCTTGGGCACCTTAATAGCAAAGCAGGAGCTTTGCTTCCAAGGGGGTTCCCAAGCAGGAGCTTGGGAACCAGAAAATAGCTGACTGCTGTAAGCTGACCGCTGACCGCTATTTAATAGCTGACTGCTGACTGCTACCTACCTCTTCAACCACCCCATCATGGAGCGGAGCTTTTTCCCTACCTCTTCCATGGGGTGGGCGGCCTGCTCCCGGCGCAGGGCGTTGAAGACCGGCCGCCTGGCCTGGTTCTCCAGGATCCACTCCCGGGCGAACTCCCCGGTCTGCACCTCCCGGAGAATCTGGCGCATCTCTTCCCGGGTCTCCTCGGTGATGATGCGGTCGCCCCGGGTGTAATCGCCGTATTCGGCGGTGTCCGACACCGAGTAGCGCATGTAGCTGATGCCCCCCTGGTAGAACAGGTCCACGATGAGCTTCAGTTCATGCAGGCACTCGAAGTAGGCGATTTCCGGGGCGTAACCCGCCTCCACCAGGGTCTCGTAGCCGGCCTTGACCAGTTCCGACACCCCGCCGCAGAGCACGCACTGCTCCCCGAAGAGGTCCGTTTCCGTCTCCTCCCGGAAGGAGGTCTCCAACACCCCGGCCCGGGTGGCGCCGATCCCCTTGGCGTAAGCCAGGGCCGTGGCCATGGCCTTACCAGAGGGGTCCTGATAGATGGCCACCAGGGATGGCACCCCAGCCCCCTTCTCATATTCGGCCCTGACCAGGTGGCCCGGCCCCTTGGGGGCCACCATGATCACGTCCACCTTGGGGTCCGGGACGATCTGGCCGAAATGGATGTTGAAGCCATGGGAAAAGAGGAGCGTCTTGCCCGGGCCCATCTGGGGCTTCAGGTCCTTCTCATAGAGCTGGGCCTGGACGTGGTCCTGGGTCAGGATCTGCACCACCGTGGCCTGGGCCGCGGCCTCGGCCGCGGACACGGGCTTGAACCCATATTTCAAGGCGGCCTCATAATTAGGAGTCTCCGGGACCTCGGACACCACCACCTCCAACCCGCTGTCCCTCAAGTTCAGAGCCTGGGCGTGGCCCTGGGAGCCGAAGCCGATGATGGCGATCTTCTTGCCTTTCAGCACCCCTAAATCCGCATCCGCATCGTAGTACATCTTCATTGGGCATCACCTTTCTTTATTTAGCTGTCAGCTTTCAGCCGTCAGCTTTTTAAAAAGCATTCAGCAGCCAGCAGTCAGCCAGCATGGTCTTAAAAAACCGCTGATAGCTGACCGCTGACTGCTGACCGTTAATCTTTCTTGCTTCTCTGAATTGCCAAGGTCCCGGTGCGCACCACTTCCTGGACGCCCTGGACCTTGAGGAGGTCCAGGACGGCCTTGATTTTTTCGTGGTTGCCGGTGATTTCCAGGGTATAGCTGTTGGGGCTGACGTCCACCACCCGGCAGCGGAAGATGTCGGCGATGCGCAGCACCTCGGCCCGGGACCTGTCTTCGGCCTTGACCTTCACCAGGGCCATCTCCCGCTCCACGTGCTCCACTTCGCTCAGGTCCACCACCTTGACTACGTTAATGAGTTTGCGCAGTTGTTTGACGATCTGCTCCATGATCTGTTCATCGCCGGAGCTCACCAGGGTGATGCGGGAGACCTCGGGGTCCATGGTCTCCGCCACGCACAGGCTTTCGATGTTGTAGCCCCGGCCGCTGAACAGGCCGGTGACCCGGGACAGCACGCCCGGAATATTATCCACCCAAACGGATATGGTGTGTCGCGGTTCTTGCGTTTGCGGTGCCATCTCTCTCCCCTCCTAGGCCAGGACCATTTCGTGCATGGCTTTCCCCGCGGGGACCATGGGCATGACGCACTCCTCGGGCTCCACCCGGAAGTCCATGATCACCGGCCGGGGGGTGTTGATGGCTTCCCGGATCACCGGCTCCACCTCTTCGGGCTTTTCGGCCCTGAGGCCCACGGCGCCGTAAGCGTCGGCCAGCTTGACGAAGTCGGGAGCGGTCATGTGCGTCTGGCTGTAGCGCCGCTCATAGAACATCTGCTGCCACTGGCGCACCATGCCGAGGAAAGAGTTGTTCAGGATGGCGATTTTCACCGGCAGGTTGTATTCCACCACGGTGGCCAGTTCCTGGATGTTCATCTGGATGCTGCCGTCCCCGGCGATGTCGATGACCAGGGCGTCGGGCTTGGCCACCTGGACCCCCATGGCCGCGGGGAAGCCGTAGCCCATGACCCCCAAGCCCCCGGAGGTCATGAGCCGCCGGGGTTTCTTGAACTTGTAGAACTGGGCGGCCCACATCTGGTTCTGGCCCACCTCGGTGGTGATGTAGGCCTCCCCCCCGGTCAGTTCATAGAGTTTTTCCACCACGAACTGGGGCTTGATCTTGCCGCTCGTCTTGTCGTAAGTGAGGGGGTGCTTCTGGTTCCAATCCCGAATGGTGTCCAGCCAGGGTTCCCGGATCTTGGCCCAATCCCGGCGTTCCTTTTCCCCCAGCAGGTCGTTGAGCTGCTTCAGGGCGTCCAGGCAGTCGGCCACCAGGGGGATGTCCACCACCACGTTCTTGCTGATGGAGGAGGGGTCGATGTCCACGTGGATGATCTTGGCCTTGGGCGCGAACTCGATGAGTTTGCCGGTGACCCGGTCGTCGAACCGGGCCCCCACGGCGATGAGGACATCGGCGTGGGCCACCGCCATGTTGGCCATGTAGGTGCCGTGCATGCCCAACATCCCCAGCCACAGGGGATGGTCCCCGGGGAAGCCCCCCAGGCCCATCAGGGTGCTGGTCACCGGGATCTGCAAGGTCTCGGCGAATTTCCGCAGTTCGTCCCCCGCATCCGACAGGACGATGCCGCCGCCGGTATACAGGACCGGCTGCTCGGCCTCCAGGATGAGGTTCAGGGCCCGGCGCACCTGGCGGGGGTTGGCATGGTACGTGGGGTTGTAGCTCTTGATCTTGACGGTCTCGGGAAATTTCGGGACGATGCTGGCGCTTTGCACGTCCTTGGGGAGATCCACCAGCACCGGGCCCGGCCGCCCGGACCGGGCGATGTAAAAGGCTTCCTGCACCGTTTGGGCCAGTTGGTTGATGTCCTTCACCAGGTAATTGTGCTTGGTGCAGGGCCGGGTGATGCCGACGATGTCCACTTCCTGGAAGGCGTCGTTGCCGATCAGGGCGGTGGGCACCTGGCCGGTGAAGACCACGATGGGGATGGAATCCATGTAGGCGGAGGCAATGCCCGTCACCGTGTTGGTGGCCCCGGGGCCGGAGGTGACCAGGGCCACCCCCACCTGGCGGCTGGCCCGGGAGTAACCGTCCGCGGCATGCACCGCCGCCTGTTCGTGGCGCACCAGGAAGTGTTTGATGAACGGGGCGCGGGTCAGTTCATCGTAAATGTCGATGACCGCGCCGCCGGGATAGCCGAAAACATGTTTCACTCCCTCTTTTTCCAGGCATTTCAGGAAGATTTGGGCTCCAGTCATTTTTTTCATCTGCGGTGTTCCTTCTGTCGATATTTGGCGAGTATCTGTTCGATTTTATCACGTCCGGCCAGTTTCAATTTTTGGAGCCTTTTCCGTTCTACAGTCTCCGCCGCACTTAGATAAGGGCGGCGGTTGAACTCCTCCAGGCGGCGTTCGTATTCCTGGTGCTCTGCTAGATAGCGCTTCAACTCAGGATCCCGCTCCGTCCATTGTTCAATGAGTTCCAGGTCCTGTCTTTCCATGTCGGTTTATCCCTCTCATGGCTTGGGATTCTCTAAATTATTTTGTCATTTTAAAAAAAATAGGGGGGCTTTGTCAACTATGGGAAAAATCTGGAATTCCGGGAGATGGCCGGACCACAATGGGCCCCTGCCGGGTTTTGAAAAAATAGATTTGGTTGGACCAGGGAATATTTTTCCTGGGACCTGTTCAGCGAGCGTTTTTTTCCCTTTAAAACCAGTCAAAGAGCCTTTCTCTCTCCGGTGTCAAATTTAGGAATAAGTTTACATTAAATCATAATAAAAGTTTACATTAATCCCATTTTGTGCTATAGGCGGGCTACGATAGCGTTTATAGGGTGTGAGTGCCAGTGAAGATCGCTGGCAGATATTTCACAGTACCATTTTATCTACCACATCTTAAAAACCCCACTTTCTCTTTGCCCATCATTACCGGAGCGGCGTTATGAAAACCCGGGTCATCACATTGGTGCTCCAGTTGGCGCTACTGTATTTTGGAAATGGGAAGGTGGCGGCCCAAGCGGTATATGATGCCGCCCCGCCGGCGGAATCGGTGAAACTCATTTTCATTCACCACTCGAGTGGGGAAAACTGGCTCTCGGATGATAATGGGGGCTTGGGAATCGCACTGCGCGACAATAACTACTTTGTCAGCGACACCAATTATGGGTGGGGGCCAAATAGCATCGGCGACCGGACCGATATCGGCAATTGGTGGGAATGGTTTCAAGGGCCGGACCGGGATACTTATCTGAACAGCCTGTATACGGAAAGCAGCCAGCATTCCAGTTATTCCCGGATGAACAGCGACCCCGGGGGCCAGAATCAGATCATCATGTTTAAGTCGTGCTTCCCCAACTCGAACCTGACAGGCAATTCCACAGATCCGCCCACCACCGGGAGCAACCCCTTGCGGGGCGAAAGCTCTTCCTCAGAGTACATGACAGTGGCCAACGCCAAAGGCATTTATAACGACCTCCTGGAATATTTCGCTACCCGCCAAGATAAATTGTTCATTGCTATTACGGCTCCACCGCTTTCGGCGAACGATACCGACACCGCCGACGCCGCCAATGCTCGTGCCTTCAACGACTGGCTGGTCAATGACTGGCTGGACTCCTATCCTTATAATAATGTGGCGGTGTTCGATTTTTATAATGTCTTGACCAGCAATGGCGGTAACACCAACACCAATGACCTGGGGAGCGCCACCGGAAACCATCATCGATGGCGCAATAATGCCGTGGAGCACATCCAGACGGTCGACAGCAACGTGTCGGCTTATCCCAGCGGTCCCGACGACAGCCACGCCACGGCGGCGGGTAACCAGAAAGCCACGGCGGAATTTGTCGATTTGCTGAATTATTATTACGACCGCTGGATGGGAAATACAACAACCTGTAATTCTTATGATTTTAGATATACTTACGGCAACGGCGATTACTACACCGGCACGGTGTATGCGTCGCCGGGCTATGGTTACTCCACCAGCTACACTCAAAGCCTCACGGATGAGAATAACCAGACCGGCACCTATACCATCACCGGGGTGACCACCGGCCAGGATGTCAGCAAGGCGGGCCAGGTTTATGTCACCAGCTATTACGACAGCGAAAGCGGCAACACTTACACTCCGGTGAGCAACGGCAGTGCCGTGGGATCGAGCTACCTGGGCAGCGAGCACGACTACATCATCCAGACCGGCATCGCGGATTTCTATTTCGGGGGCGGTTACTATGAGGCGGACACCGGCGCTTACAGCCGCTATAACTTCTATTACTGGTACAGTGACGGCTCAGGAGACTGCTACGCCGGCTATGTCTATGCCCCCACCGGCTGGTTTACCGCCGACAGCAAGATTTATTACCAGCCTTTGCCAATGGGGGGCGCCGCCCTAGGGGGATGCTACTATATCACCAGCGCCACCGCTGGTTATACCTCTGCCTACGATAAACAAAGCTATATTACCACTTATTATGATTACCATAACAGCGCCTGGACCGCCTGCGGGGTGAACAAGGACGGCTCCACCACCGCGGGCAGCAGCTACCTGGCGGACCGCTCCCAGGCGGCGGAGACCGGCTACGCCGTTTACGGTTCCCAGGCCAAATCTTTCGACACCTCCAGCTCCGCTGCCCTGACCTATTCCGCCTCGATGCCGGCTTACAGCCAGGCCGTGTGGGAAGCTTACTGGAGCCAGGCCGCCGACCTGTTGGAGGAAGGGACCTAAAGGCCAACATTAATCCGGCAAAACCCAAGGCAGGGCCGGAAATGGCCCTGCCTTTTTTCGGCCGGTTGAAATCCGTTTCTTCTGAGTGAAGGAGGCTCGCAAACGCTGGAATAAAACAAGGCGGCTGATATTTCGAAAAGAACCCTGGGCTCAGAAAAGTTTACATCCAGTAAGATAGTGAAGTTGACAGCAGCTAACAATCATGCTATGAAGTGAACCGCTACAGAACTACTGACCCCACTCCATTCCTTTAACCGTTGCGGACAGGACGGCCACTTCAATGAAAGGGTCCCGCCGTTTCTGTAGGCTTTTCCTCCTCTGCGGCCACATCCAGGCATGCGGACTGCCGTCCCGTAGGGAAGACCAGCGCGCCGAACCGGCGCCGACATCTCCATGCGACCGTATCTCCCCTGACCGGGTTTGCCACGGAGGGCACCCATGGAAGGGATCCCGAGGCCCTGGATTCACAGGGTAGTTTCAGCTATCCTGGCAGTGGCGCTGGCCGCCTGGTCAGGCCCGGCCGGTGCCGTGGGCTACGACATTGCCAATATTTCCAATAACAGCTTCACCAACGGTGCTCCCCAGATCAACAACCGGGGCCAGCTTGTCTGGTGTGGAGCCGGCGGCGCCGATGACACCGCGGAAATTTACTATTACGACACCCGGGTAACCGGCGAAACCCCGCACCGACTCACCAATAACAGCTTCACCGATGATGCTCCCCGCATCAACGACAACGGCCAGATCGTCTGGTGGGGATTCGGCGGCGCCGGCGGCACCGGGGAAATTTACTATTACGACACCCGGGTAGCCGACGCAACCCCACACCAGCTCACCAATAACAGCTACGCGGATTATAATCCCCAAATCAACGACCAGGGCGAGATCGTCTGGTATGGCGCCGGCGCCGCCGGCGCCCCGGAGATTTACTATTACGACACCCGGGTGACCGGGGAAACCCCGCAGCAACTCACCGAGAACAGCTTCGGTGATGATGATCCCCGGATCAACGACAGCAGCCAGATCGTTTGGCAGGGAGCAGGCGGCGCCGCTGGCACCACCGAAATTTATTTTTACGACGCCCGGGTGGCCGGGGGAACCCCGCAGCAACTCACCAATAACAGCTTCGGTGATTATTATCCCCGCATCAATGACCAAGGCCAGATCGTCTGGCAGGGCTCAGGCAGCGCCGACGGCACCACGGAAATTTACTATTACGACACCCGGGTGGAGGGGGAAACGCCGCACCGACTCACCAATAATAGCTTCTATGATTATGATCCTCAGATCAACGACCTAGGCCAGGTCGTCTGGTACGAGAATGGAGCGATCTGGTATTACGACACCCGGGTGGCCGATGAAACCCCGCACCAACTCACTAATGACAGCTTCAGTGATTATGATCCCCAAATCAACGACAACGGTTTGATCGTCTGGCAAGGATCGGGCGGCTCCGCGGAAATTTATTATTACGACACCCGGGTGGCCGGCGAAACTCCGCACCAGCTCACCAATAACAGCTTTCCCGATAATTATTCCCAGGTCAACGACCGCGGCCAGATCGCCTGGTCCGGAAATGCGCAGATTTACCTGGCCGCGCCTGCAGTCCCCATCACCTATTCCCGGTATGCCTTCACCTATCACTACGGCAACGGGGACTATTACACCGGCTCCGTCTATGCCCCCACCAGCTACCACGGCTACCACGCGGGCTACACCCAAACGGCCACAGATGAGAACGGGGAGACGGGGTATTATGAAATTACCGACGCCACCGATTTAGGGAGCGATGACAGCCAGGCGGGCCAGGTCTATGTGACCGGCTACTATGACCGCGAAAGCGGCAACACTTACACTCCGATGAGCAACGGCGCCTCGGTGGGCGCGAGCTACCTCACCAGCGAGCATGACTACATCCTCAAGTCAGGGGTCTTGGAGTACTACTTCGGAGGCGGTTTTTTTGAGGCGGACCTGACGACCTACGCTTACGCCTTCAAGTTTACTTATGGCAGCGGCGATTATTACACCGGCACGGTCTATGCCGCACCGGAATACGTCTATTCCACCAGCTATACCAAGACCACGACGGATGAGAACGGCAACACCGACACTTACACCATCACGGGCATGACTTCCGGCATGGAGGTCAGCCAGGCGGGCCAGGTCTATGTCACCAGCTATTACGACAGCGAAAGCGGCACCACCTATACCCCGGTGAGCAGCGGCAGCGCCGTTGGCACTATCTACCTGGGGAGCGAGCACGATTACATCATCCAGTCCGGCATTGCGGATTTCTATTTCGGGGGGGGCTACTACGAAGCGGACACCGGCGCTTACAGCCGCTATAACTTCTATTACTGGTACAGTGACGGCTCAGGAGACTGCTACGCCGGCTATGTCTATGCCCCCACCGGTTGGTTCACCGCCGGCACTTACCTATACTACCAGCCGCTACCCATGGGGGGCGCCGCCCTAGAGGGATGCTACTATATCACCAGCGCCACCGCTGGTTATACCTCTGCCTACGATAAACAAAGCTATATTACCACTTATTATGATTACCATAACAGCGCCTGGACCGCCTGCGGGGTGAACCAGGACGGCTCCACCACCGCGGGCAGCATCTACCTGGCCGACCGCTCCCAGGCCAATGAGACCGGCTACGCCATTTACAGTTCCTCTGCTAAATATTTCGATATCTCCACCTCGGCCGCGTTTACCTATGCCGCGTCGATGCCCGCCGCCAGCCAGGCGGTGTGGGCGGCTTACTGGAGCCAGGCCCCCGGCCTGCTGGACGAAGGCTCGTAAGACCCCAACTAAACTCCTGTCCAACCCAAGGCAGGGCCAATCTGGCCCTGCCTTTTTTTAGTGCCATCACGGACGGTTGAAATACCCTATTCCGGTAAAATGCCTGTCGCTGGATTTTTGCCTGATCCGGGGCCATCACCCAAGATGGAATAGATGGTTCTCGGTAGCCGCAGGCTTCAGCCTGCGCTTTACCGTAAAAGTCGTCCTCAAAATCCCACTTTTTGTAGGGGCGGGGTCTCCCCGCCCGACAAATGGTCCTTCTTATGCCTGGGCGGGGAGACCCCCCTTACAGGGCGCTTAAGTGAACACCATTGCCCTAAATCCCCCTTTTGCAAAGGGGGATTTAAAGAGCGGCTCCGCAAATCTATCTTTCCCCCCTTTTCTAAAGGGGGGGAGGGGGGATTTTCATTTTCGGGGACGGCCAGCAGATGGCCATGGGTGCTCAGGCTGCACCAACCATGAACAACGCAGGCTGAAGCCTGCGGCTACATTTAAAGGCTGCTTTTAAACCAGCCTTTTCCCGGGCAAGCGGTAACCCCGGGGTCCGGGCAAATAAAAAAGCCATGCCGGGGGAAGGCATGGCTTAAAAAAGAAACACGGCCTGGTGGGACTGCAACCCCCACATCGCGCCCCTACCAGTCGCAGTGCTTCAGGGGGGCCGGAGGCAGATTTTCCGGTCCTCAGGCCGCTTAATTATCTAGTAAGCATTTTTTTTATAGAGTCAAGCGAGGCCAAAATTTTTCTCCATTGCCCGGCAGTTTTCCCGCCAAATCTCCGCCCGCCGGCCCGGTCACTCCCGGTTTGCGCCCCCGGGAGGAGCGCCGGTCCCGTGGGCCAGTTCCCACCCGGAGGCCTTGAGCCTGGTGCCCCCCGGCTGCAAGTTGCCGACGATCTTGCCGAACTTTAACACCCGGGTCCAGGCCTGGGTGGGCGTCCAGCCGGCGTCGAAAAAGACAAACACATCGCCGCGCTCATCGGCAAAGGCCCGGTTGATAATGGAGACCATGACCTTGCGGCCCTCGCCGGTCATGGGCCCGATGCGCAGCACGATTTCCTCGGGTTTGGGGTAAGGGATGCCCAGCAGCTTCAGGGTCTCCCCTTCCTTCAGGGGCCCGAACATCCCCAGGCGACAATTATAAAAAGCGCTCAGGGGATCATAGATGGGCTCGGCCAGGCCGGTCTGCCATTTTTTCACCAGTTCCCGGCCCTTTTCTTGCCACAGTTCCAGGCGACCCCCCTCGTAATTGAACCGGTATTCTTTCAGGTAGTGCTTGCCCTGCCGGGTGGATTCCTCCCGGTAGACCAGGGGAGCCAGGCGCCCCTGACGATAGACCATTTCAGTGGAGAAGCGGTCCTGCCGCTGGCCGGTGAGAAAACTCGCCAGCCCCTTGGCCTCCCCGGTAATTTCCGCCCGATAGCGCCCCGGGGCCAGACGCTGGAAGACGATGCGGGCCCGGGCGGCATCCCGGATCACCCAGGCGTCCACCTGAAATTCCAGACTCTCCAGGCACTCTTGCGGTGGCGCGACGGCGACAGCCGCCGCCAACCCTGAAAAAATCGGACCGATGAGGAGCAGCAGGGCCAGGATCAACGGCCCAAAGCATTGACGTCCCTTCCAGCGGTGCGCAAGCCTTCCCTCCCGGGAGCCCACCGTTTGCAAAATTCTTCTCCGCGGCGCCATAATTAATTTGAAACCCCTTCAAAAATGCCAACCTCAAAAACAAAATTGCCCAGAATTCGGTCCGATTGAGCATGTTCTCCCGCTCCCTGGAGGGGAGGGGGCTCGGGGGGGGTGAAAATTTGCCCTGGTTTTCTGAGGATGCCCAGCGGTAAGGGTCACCCCCTACCTAACCCTCCCCCCTCAAGGGGGGGAACAGGAGGCGGATTTATTTGGGATTGATTTACCCAACCTTTAAAAAAAATTTGCATTCGATGATTTTTACAGTTGCTCATGGGCCTTTGGCCCACCCGTAAACCATTAAAAGTCCCGTAGGGCGGGCGTCCTCGCCCGCCTCCGGCGCGATCCTTAAAAAAAATTTGCATGCGGCGATTTTTACAGAGATCTCAAGTTGCTTCTCGCAGATGGACCGCAATTGCCTGGTTACCTCAGGCCCAGGCTGCGGCGGGGCCTCAAGGGGTCAGGGCGCGGCTCGGGCCCACCCCGCCCAGGGAGGCGGCCAGAGCCCCGTTCCCTCTTTTGGTTTCCACCAGCAGCCCTATTACCCGGCCCAGAACCGGCATCCTGGTCCAGGCCAGGGTGGGCACCCACTGGGGGTCAAAAGAGATGAAAAGGGGGGGCACTTCGCCGGCGGAGTCGGTTTTTTCCTTGATGGTCACCATGACCTCCCGATTCTGACCGATGCTGAGGATAACTTCATTGGGTTTCGGGTAAGGAATCCCGGCCAGGGTCAGGGTCTCTCCGGGGTGCATCGGCCCGAAGGCTCCCAGGCGAAGATTATAGCAAAGGGTCAAGGGATCGTAGATGGGGCCTTTCAGAGGTGTGCGCCATTCCTTGTCAACCGCTCGGCCCTCCACCTGACGATGGAGGATCAGTTGGCCGGCGTCATAGTCGAAGCGAAACTCTTTGGAGATCTGTTTGCCCCCCGACCGGAACTGCTCCCGATAAATCAAGGGCTGCAGTCGCCCCTGCCGGTAAACCATCTCCGTCTGGTAGTGCACCGGCAGCCACCTGCAAAGCAGGCGCCAGGGTCCCTGGACCGTGCCGGTGGCTTCTCCCAGATAATGTCCGGGGCCTTTTTGCTTGAGGACCAGGTTTACCCGGGCGGCGTCATGCCAAACCGGCAGGTCCACCCGGTAATGCAGATTCTCCAGTTCCGGGAGGGCCGGAGCGGTAGCCAACCCCACCGACGCCTGGAGCAAAGCCAATGAAGCCAAGAGAACCAGGCCGACCCGGAAAGTTACCCTCAATTTTCCTCCTCGCCGCTCCCCTGGGCAGACGGCCCATAGGCCCTGGGGCTGAATCTTGAATACCACCAGCGCTGATAGTCTTCTTCGTCCGGGGCTTCGGTTTCCACCAGATGGTAGCGGTAATTCTCTAAGAATTTGACCAGGAGTTGATGGGCCGCGTTAATTTTTTGCATGCGGGCCCGGTATTCCTCTTCGACGCCCACCGGGGCCCGGTCCGGATGCCAGCGGCGAGCCTCCCGCCGGTAAGCGGCCTTGATTTCCTTGCGGGTGGCGCGCAAGCCCAGCCCCAGGAGTTCCCGGGCCTCTAATAAAGTCATGGTTTGCCCAAGAGCCGGAGCGCAGTCTGCGGGAAAGCTTGCTTGCCCCGAAACCCCTGCCCCGGCGATTCATTTCCCCACAATTATAGATGGGATTGCGCCCTATGGCAAATTTCGAGTAAATATTATGTGGGGCGAGCACTGCGCGCCAATTTGCGTTGGTCGGGGTATCTTTATGGCGGGCAGTGCCCGCCCTACATCTAATAACTTTAACTGTCCCGGGCCGTTAACTGACTGCTGACTGCTGATAGCTTTTACCCCCCTGCACCTTGTCTTCTCGCCCCTGCCATGGTAAGGTAAATGCCACTAATGTCTGGCAAAGAAGAGCCGGAGGACTTATGAGCCCTGGTAAAACCGTAGCCATGGACACCGCCCAGGTGAGCCGCGTGCTCACGCGCCTCACCAGGAAAATCCTGGCCCGCCACCCCGACCTGGATCGGCTGGTAGTGGTGGGCATCCGCACCGGCGGCGCCTTTCTGGCCCAGCGCCTGGCCGCCAGGATCAAGAGGCGGACCTCCCGCCAGGTTGGGGTGGGAGTCCTGGACATCACCCTCTACCGGGACGACTGGACCCAGCTCAGCCACAAGCCCCTGGTGGGGAAAACCGAGCTTCCCGGTTCCATCGACGACCAGGAGGTGGTCCTGGTGGATGACGTGCTGTTCACCGGGCGCACCGTGCGGGCCGCCCTTGATGCCCTCATCGACTACGGCCGGCCCCGGCGCATTGAACTGGCGGTCCTGGTGGACCGGGGCGGCCGGGAACTGCCCATCCAGCCCGACTACGTCGGCCGCACCCTGGACCTGCCTCCAGGTCAACGGGTCAACGTTTATTTGAAAGAAATGAGCCGGGAAGACCAGGTGGCCATTGAGGCCGGCCCGCCGCAAAGATGACGAGAGACAGGCACAAAAAAACCCGCCCCAGGTTGGGGGAAGCCCCCCCGCCCCTCACCCCGGAGGCGGCCGCCGCCCTGGAGGCCGAGGTGGCCGCCCTCACTGCGGCCCTGGAGGCCGGCGAGGCGCCTGAAGACCTCCGGCGCCTGGTAACGGCCCGGCCCGAAGACCCTCTTTGGGATCTGCACCTGATGGCCAGGCTGGCGGCATTGAGCCACCCAGCCATCCCGCCGCTCCTGGCGGCTCTGTTTGGCGCCAGCCCGGACAAAGCCCGGCGCAAGGCCCTCAAAAGGGCCCTGCATTTGCTCAAGACCAGGGGGATGCCGGTGCCGGCCGACCTCTTGCCCCGGGAAGAGGCCGCCCCCTTGGGCCAGCCGGCTGCTCCACCCCAGGCCTTCGTCTCCCCCATTTTTGCCGCCGGGGAGCGCTACCTGATCCTGGAAGGCCCCAAAGAATTCCTGGGAGGCAATTTTCTGGTGGCCCGGATCAGCGACCAGGAAGGCTTTCAGGAATGCACCCTCCTCAACCTCAAAAGCAAGGACCGCCGCGAGGTTTGGGAGCACTTCCGCAGCCAGGGATTGGGGGACTGGGGCCAGGCGCCCCCGGCCTACGCCGTCCGCCTTCTGGAAGAGGCCTATGCCCTTGACCCGAACGCGGCGGGCGGGGGCGCCCGTTACGGCTCGCTCAGAGGCAGGATCAAGGAGTACTGGGGAGGCCCGAAGGCCCCCGCCCCCGAAGAGCTGGAGCCTCTGAGCCCTGAGGAGCGGCGTCATTTCCGGGACAAAGCCCCCGAACTGGCCGCGGACCCCCTCTTCCAATCCTGGCTCCCAGGGATGGAAGAGTTGACCCCCTGGCTGGAAAAACTTAAAGAGTTGGAGAGCAGCCCCCTGGTGCTTTCCGAGATTCAGCAGCGCGCCCGCCTGGATGCGGTAGTGGATGAGGCCACCACCGCCCTTTACCCCAAGGACACCCGGGCGGCCTGGGGACGACGCCTGCTGGCCATGGCCTACTTTCTGGACTTGGAGGGCCGGTTGCCCGAGGCCCGGGCCGCCCAGTCCGCCGGCGAAGACCTGGTGTCCGGGGAGCGCAGCCCCCTGCTGGGGGAGGACCCCTTCTTTAGAGCCCTGGTTTGGAGGGCGCTAAGTCTGGCCCGGGAATTTATTCGGCAGGGTAAGGCCCCCCAAGAGGCCCGTGGCCCCCTCGCCAAACCCCCGGGGTCGCTGATCGTCACGAGGTGACCATGCTCCACACCCTGTCCGTGCGCACCGCCAGCCGCATCGAGTTTGTGGATCTGACCTCCCAGATTCAGGAGACGGTGCGGCAAAGCGGAGTGACCGAGGGCCTGTGCCATGTCTTTGTGCCCCACACCACCGCGGCGGTGACCATCAACGAGAATGCCGACCCGGCCGTCAAGGCCGACATCCTCATGGTCCTGAACAAACTGGTGCGCGACCAGGAATCTTACCGCCACCTGGAAGGCAATGCCCCGGCCCACGTCAAGGCGAGCCTCATCGGCCCGAGCCTCACCGTCCTGGTAAGCGACGGCCGCCTGGTCCTGGGCACCTGGCAGGGTATCTTTTTTTGCGAATTCGACGGCCCCCGCTCCCGGCGGGTGCACGTCAAAGTCGCCCCGGGATAATCCCTTGACGCTCTGGACGCGTGGGTTGATAAGAAATCTCACGCCAGGACGCAAAGGCGCACCGGGAGCCAAGAGTCATTATTTCGAGGGAGATCATTATTGGCCCAGGAATTCTTTTCGGAAGTCCGCCTGAACGGCCTGTCTCTGGCCGCCTTTAAATCCGGGCCGGCCGCCATCCAGGACCGCTATCTCCTCAAAGACTACCTGGAATATCTCCACATCAAAAAAGGGCTGCTGGAGCCCTACGCTGCCCATTCCGCCAGATACCCCCTGATCGAGCCCCGGGAGCTGCTCCCTTCCTTCGAAAAAAATTTTGCCGAATACAAGGATCTCCCCAGTTTCAGCATGGTGGCCTTCAGCCGGCCCCTGTCCTACCAGGAAGAGATCTTCCAGTTTGACCTGCTGCACCCCCTCTGGGAAGGCGGCCGCCGCGGCGCCCGGGAAAACCTGGAGAAATTCATTCCCCACCTGGACCGGGATCTGCGGGCCCATTTCAAGATGCATTTTGCGGCCCGGGACCTCACCGACCTCAGCCATTACGAGGACGTGCTCGGTTTCTTATTTCACATGGACCGGGCCCACGTCGTGGCCCGGGACGCCCACGGGGACCTTCGGCTGCTGGGCCTGTACGCCTCCTTTCCCTCCGACCTGGACACCGAACTCAAGGCCTTCGGCCGGGAGTTGGGGAAATTCAAGCGCCTGGACAGCGCCACCTACGAGCGGGAACGGGAATTCGTCTACCAGTTCCTCATGGAGCTTTACGGCTACCCCATCGCCGCCGAACGCCGCACTTCCGCCGCCCTGTTTGCCCGCAAGCTCAGCCGCCTCAAACAGCCTTACCTCATCAAGGTCCTGGGCTCGTCCGACCGCACCATCACCAGCCTCTGCGGCTTTGAACTGAAAAAGTATCCCCTGGTGGAAAAAGTGGCCCTCATTGCCATCCCCCAGGGGGTCGCCGAGGCCAACCCCCATTTACGGGAGCAGGGCTTTTACGTGGACCAGGACCGCCGGGTGGTGATCCTCAAGGTCACCTACCAGCAGCACAAGTACAACCGCTTCAACGTCCTGGAAGACCGGGCCATGGCCGTGGTGCGCCAGGAACTGATCCACCCCCGCCACGGGGGCCGGGATCCCCGGCACGATATCTTGAAGGATACCAAACGGTTTCTTAAGGAGCTCACGGATATCGTCCGGGGTGAGTACGGCGGCTCCATCTCGTATAAAGGCGCCGACCTCCTCACCTCCACCAAAACCCATGAGGACCGCCTGAAGTTCCTGTCCGCCTGGCTGGCCAAGAACCAGCGCCGCCTGGGGACGCACAGCGCCGAGTCCTTTGAGGCGGCCAAAAAGGTGCTCAACAGCTACCTCCTCAACCGGGACCACCGGGAGCCCTTTGCCAGGAATCCGGAACTGCACCAGGAGGTGCTGCAACGGCTGACTTATCTCGCCCAGGCCCAGCAACTGCATACCCTGGAAAGGCTGGCCCAGCGCCTGGCCGGCCCCGCCCGCCTGAGTTCCGAACGCCGCCTGGCCCAGGCCGTGGCCTTCCTGGAAGAAAAGCAGGACGAACTCCCTTACTTCTATCCGGACCTGTTCGACAAGTGCATCAATCTCTGGAACCAGCTCCTGGCCTACCCCTATTTCAGGGAGTTGTCCGCCCTGCCCTCTCCTCCGGAGACCCCCTTCCGCCGCCATATCTGGGAGCTGTTGGCCCGGGGCCAGCAACTGGTGAAAAGGCTGATGGAGCAACACCGGCAGGTGGAAACCGAGGTCAGCCGGGGAGTCCCATTTCCGATCCTCGCCCCGGAACCCGCCCGACCTCCTGCGCCGGGAAAGGGCTCCTGATGTCCGGCAGGGTTATTGCATCATTAAATCTCGTTCCCAAGCTCCTGCTTGGGAACGGCGTTATGCGCCCAAGCTCCGCTTGGGCACCTTAATGATTATTACCATAGATTCATTACTTAGCCGATCATAGCAAAGCAGGAGCTTTTGCCTCCAAGTGGGTTCCCAAGCAGGAGCTTGGGAACCAGAAAAACTAGCCATCCATCAAGGGATTCTTGCTGGCGCAGGCTAACGGTCCATGAGCCCCAAGGGCTCACAATGATGGATGAAAATTTAAGGGTGGCGGGCACGGAGGCCCGCCCTACCGGTCATTTTTATATAAAAGCCTGCGACTACATTTTTCATATTCCATGCACGCTAGCGATTCCTGGTTTTTTCTAAGCCAAGGCCGCGGCCCCGACCTGGTGCTGCTCCACGGCCTCGGGGCCTCCAGCTTCTCCTGGCGCCATAACCTGGGACCTCTTTCCCGGCATTTCCGGGTCTGGGCCCCGGACCTCCCCCCCCACGGCCGCTCCCCCTTGGACCATCGCGCCGATTACCGCCTTGAAGCCCTGACCCAGGGGGTGCTCGGCTTCCTGGACTGCCACGGCATTCGCCGGGCGGCCCTGGCCGGCAACTCCCTGGGAGGAGGCCTGGCCCTGGCCTTGGCCCGGGACTACCCGGAGCGCATCACCGCCCTGGCACTGCTGGCCCCGGCCGCGGCCCTGACCCGGTTCCCGTATATCTTTGCTCCCCTGCGCCTGCCCCTTCTCGGCCTGCTTGCGGCCGCCTGCCTTGGCCCCTGGATCATCCCCTGGGCCCTGCGCCAGGCTTACCAGCGCCGGGAACTGATCACCCCGGCAGTGGTGGCCGGCTACGCCGCCCCTTTCCGGGAACTACGCCGCCGCCTGGCCCTGCGCCGCCTCTGCCGCCAGGCGCACCTCCAGCCCCCGGACCAGGTCGCCGCCTGGCTCAAAACCATCCGCCAGCCTGCCGCCATTATCTGGGGGAGGGCAGACCGCATCCTGCCGGTGGCCCAGGCCCATTGGCTCGAAAACCACCTGCCCCAGGCCGAAACGCACCTCCTTCCGGACGTGGGCCACGCCCCGCAGGAAGAGGCGCCGGAAGTGGTTAACAAAATTATCATTGATTTTTTGAGCCGTTCATTAAAGAATTACTAATGGGGTAACCAGCATCGAACCCCGCCCTTTCCTCCGGAAAGGAACCCATCAACACGGAGGGTGACGGGTATGACCAAGACCCGCAATCACCATGAGAAAAAACATCATTCCATTTGAGAGGGCCAAACGTTCCGTCAAGGAGGTGGTGGAGCGGTTTTACCAGGACCTGGACGACATCGAGGAGATCGTCATCATCGCCAAAGATAGGGACGGCGAATGGATCTTCGCCAACTCCGAACTGGAAAACGAACTGGAATGGATCGGCAGCCTCTACAAATTCATCAATAAGGCCATCATGGAGGACGAGGAAGACTTTTGAGGTGAGTAAGAGTTGTGGGGGAGGGGCTAAGGGCCACAGGCCCTTTGGTCGGCTGACCTTCAGCCAGCCGACAAAAAAAGACTAAGCCCCCTCCCCCACACCCCCACCCCAATCCCTTAAACCTAAAACAGGAAGCCAGGGCAAAAGCCCTGGCTTCCTGTTTTATAGCAGCACGTAGGGGCGCAATTTATTGCGCCCGCCGCTCCGGGCGTGATGAATCACGCCCCTACAATCCCTGCCGTTCCCCGAACAAAAAAACGAGGTCAGGGGCGGCAGCCACTGACCCGTGATTTTCCCTATAAATGGGGCGGGAAAGGGAGTTGTAAGGAACGGCGTGCCGTGCCCCAAAAAATGTGGAACAGCCGCCCTCGGCTGTTCTTAAGCAGGCGAGGGCGCCTGCTCTACACCCCCGGCCCTCCCCTCAACCCCTCAAAAATCCAATCCTCCTTCCCCCGCCCCGTCCACCGGTCCCAACATTGTCAGGGCCCAGTTCCTGGGTTCCAGGAGTTCTGCGGCCAGGTCCTGGATCTGGGTCCGGGTGACCTGTTGCAGGCCGCCGATGATTTCTTCCAGGGAAATGTAATGGCCGAAGTGGATTTCGTTCTTGGCCAGGCGCAGCATTCGGTGTTCGCAGTCCTCGGCGTTGAGAAAGACGGAGCCCCGGAAGAAATCCTGGGCCGCCCGGAGTTCCGCTTCCGAAACCGCCTCATCCTTCATTTGCTTCAGTTCCTGGCGGACCGCGGCCATCAGGGGTTCCAGGTTCTTGGGACTGACCCCGGCGCCGATCCCCCACAGGCCCGTGTCGCTGAAGAAGCTCAGGAAAGAGTAAATGTTATAGGCCAGGCCCAGTTTCTCCCGGACCACCTGGAAGAGGCGGGAGCTCATGTTGCCCCCCAGGATCAGGTTGAGGAGGGTGGCTTCATAGCGCCGCCGGTCCCTGGCCGTGGGCCCCAAGGTCCCCAGGCAGACGTGCACCTGCTCCAGGTCCCGGGTATGGCGGTAAACCCCGGGATAGGTGGCCACCCCGCTCCGGGAGCGTCCCGGCGCACCGTTGGTGAATTTTTGGAAGCACTCGGCCGCCAGGTCCACCAGTTCCTGGTGTTTCACCCGGCCGGCCGCGGCCACGATGATGCTTCCCGGCCGGTAGGTCGCCCCCCGGAAGGCCAGCAGGTTTTCCCGGCCAAACCGGGAGACGTCGGCCGCCTCCCCCAGGATGGGGCGGCCAAAGGAGTTCTCCCCCCAGAAATTGCGGCCAAACTCTACCTGAACCAGGTCTTCCGGGTTGTCATCCTGGGCGGCGATCTCTTCCAGGATGACCTGCCGTTCCAGGTCCAGATCCGAGGTTTCCAGGCGGGAGTTCAGGACCAGGTCGCTTAGCAGGTCCACCAACCGGGGGAGGCCGTCAGCCAGGACCCGGCCATGAAAGCAGGTGTTCTCCTTGGTGGTGAAGGCATTGCAGGAGCCCCCCATCTGGTCGATCTCCCGGGCGATGTCGAAGGCGCAGCGCCGGGCAGTGCCTTTGAAGGCCATGTGCTCCAGAAAGTGGGTAAGGCCCCCCTCCTCCACGGTCTCGTCCCGGGAGCCCACTGTCACCCAGACTCCGAGGGCCACCGAGTGGAAGAAGGGCAATTCCTCGCTGATGACCCGAATGCCGTTGTCGAGGACGGTTTTTTGATATAGGCTGGTATCCGGTTTCATCAGTCAGTTGTCAGTTTTCAGTTAGCCGTCAGCCGTCAGCCGTCAGCAAATGTAGGGTGCGTCTTACGCACCATTAAATCTGGCTGCTGGCGGGCACGGAGGCCCGCCCTACCGAACTTTTCATGGTTTATGAGCCGGAGGCTCATGTTCAACTATTTTGAGAGCAACTCAGTGTCAGTAGTCAGTTTCTGACTACTGACTACTGACCCCTGGCCCCCGGCCCCTATTTAGAGCCGGAGGGCTTGCCCCTTCGGTCCCCGTGGCGTTCCATGCGGGGCCGTCGCCGTTCTTCCGGCTCAGGCTCAGGCATACCTTCCGGCCGCTCCAGCAACGCCTTCCGGGACAGGCGGATCTTCCCCTGCCGGTCCACGTCCAGGACCTTGACCGTCACCTCATCCCCTTCCTTGAGCACGTCGGTGACCGCCTTCACCCGGTAATGGTCCAGTTCGGAAATGTGCACCAGACCGTCGGTCCCCGGCAGGATCTCCACAAAGGCGCCGAAATCCATGATCTTCTTGACCTTGCCGGTGTACACCTTGCCGATTTCCGCTTCCGCGGTGAGGTCCCGGATCATGGCGATGGCCGCATCCGCGGCCTTCTGGTCAGCCGCGGAGATATGGATGCGGCCGTCGTCCTCGATATCGACCTTGGCCCCGGTGGCCGCAACGATCTGCTTGATCATCTTGCCGCCGGGTCCGATCACATCCCTGATCTTATCGGGGTTGATGGTGATGACGATGATCTTGGGAGCATGTTCCTTGAGACCGGGGGACGGCTGGGCGATGACCTCGTCCATCCTCTCCAGGATGTGGAGGCGGGCTTCCCTGGCCTGGCTCAGGGCCTTGCCCATGATCTCCCGGGTGAGGCCCGTCATCTTGATGTCCATCTGCAGGGCGGTGATGCCCTCCCGGGTGCCGGCCACCTTGAAGTCCATGTCTCCCAGCTGGTCCTCGTCTCCCAGGATATCCGACAGCACCGCCACCCGCTCCCCTTCTTTAATCAGGCCCATGGCCACCCCGGCCACCGCGGCCTTGACCGGCACCCCGGCGTCCATCAGGGCCATGGAGGCCCCGCACACCGTGGCCATGGAAGAGGAGCCGTTGGAGGACAGGATCTCCGAAACCACCCGGATGGTGTAAGGGAACTCCTCCGCGGAAGGGAGCACGGGCGAGATGGCCCGCTCCGCCAGGACCCCGTGGCCGATTTCCCGGCGGCCCGGCCCCCTGAGCATCCGGGTTTCCCCGACGCTGTACGGCGGGAAATTGTAATGCAGCATGAAGGCCTTGAAGGACTCACCCACCAGAGTTTCGATGCGCTGTTCATCCGAGGGCGTGCCCAGGGTAGTCACTACCAGGGCCTGGGTCTCTCCCCGGGTGAAAACCGCGGCCCCGTGGGTGCGGCTCAGCAGGTCAACCTCCCCGGAAATGGGTCGGATGTCGGTAAAGGTGCGACCATCGACCCGCTTCTGCTGCTCCAGCATCCATGCCCGGGCCAACCGTTTCTTTAATTCCTGGAAGACCGTCCCCACCTCTTTTTCCCGGCCTTCCATCTCTGGTTCCAGGGCTGCCAGGACTTCCTGACGCACCAGGTTCAATCCGGCAGAGCGCATTTTCTTCTCAGGCTGGACGAGTGCAGCCAGGATCTTTTCCGAGGCGAATTCCGCCACCTTTTGGGGAAGATCGCCATAGTCCGGGGGCTGGGGCCCCGGCCGTTTGGGCAGTCCCACTTCCTCCCGCATCCGGCCCAACAGGGCCAGAATGGGCTTGAGCTGCTCCTGGGCGAAGAAGAGGGCCTCCAGGACCTCCTCCTCCTGAGCCATGCGGGCCCCGCCCTCCACCATCACCAGACCCTGGGGGGCCCCGGCGACGATGAGATTCAGGGTGGACTCCTTCACTTGGGAAATGGTGGGATTGACCACCAGATCGCCTCCCACCTTGGCCACCCGCACGGCCGCCACCGGTCCCATGAACGGGATGTCGGACATCTCCAGGGCGGCCGCCGCGCCGTTCAGGGCGGGCATATCCGGATCGGTTTCCGGATCGCCGGAAAGCACCGTGGCGATAATCTGGATTTCGTTGATCAACCCTTTGGGGAACAACGGCCGCAAAGGCCGGTCGATCAGCCTGGAGGTGAGGGTCTCTTTTTCGCTGGGACGCCCGATCTCCCGGCGGAAAAAGCTGCCGGGAATGCGGCCGGCCGCGTAAGCCATTTCCAGGTAATCCACCGTCAAGGGCAAAAAGTCGATGCCTTCCCGGGTGTTGTCGGAAATCGTCGCCGCGACCAGCACCGCGCTCTCCCCATAGCGGACCAGCACAGAGCCGCTGGCCTGTCCCGCCAGCTTGCCGATCTCGAAGCTTAGATCCCGCCCGCCGATTTCTACTTTATATGTTTTTGACATGTGAGTCGGACTGCCTCCTATTTTCTCAGGCCCAGTTGTTCGATGAGAGCCCGATATCGGTCGATATCCTTATCTTTCAGGTAGTTGAGCAGGCGCCGCCGCTGCCCCACCAGCTTGATCAATCCCCGGCGGGAGTGGTGGTCTTTGGCGTGCGTCTTAAAATGCTCGGTCAGGTAGTTGATCCTTTGGCTCAAAATGGCCACCTGCACCTCCGGGGAGCCGGTATCCCCTTCATGCAGCCGGTGGCGGTCGATGATCTCCTTTTTGCTTTCAGTCGATAAGCCCACTGCTTCCTCCTTTATTTTTGGTGGGACCGCGCCTGGCGCTCCCGATCGTTGCTGTTTTAGCTGTCAGCTGTCAGCTTCCAGCCAAGGATAATCAACTGCTGAAAACTGCCGAATTCCTCTAATTGTCATTCTGAGACGATGTAGGGTGCGCACCGCGCACCGTCTTTTCTGGTTCCCGTAGGGGCGGACCCATGGAAACTGTCTCAAAACGGTTTTTTTGTCATCCTGAACGAAGTGAAGGATCTAGAACTCCTTGATATGACTAGATTCTTCGCTTCGCTCAGAATGACATGGCCTCGTTATGCCAGGTTTTGAGACAGGTTCCACGTGTCCGCCCTGAATTCGGGCGCACACGCGGGTGCGCCCCTACATGAAAACTCCCGCCCCCTTAAACCCAAACCCTGACAGGCTTCAAGACCGCCTGCCCCTCGCGTTGGTCCACACACGCCACCGCCACCAGTTCCTCCCCCAACAGCACCCTGACCTTCTCTCCGGTGGCAAGGTTATTCTCCGGATTGGGGAGAACCCGCCCCTGGCGGAGACTCCGGGCCTCCCCGGGTTCCACCCGCACTGCCCGCATCCCCTGGAGGCACCTGGCCAGGGGTATGAGGCGCGCCCGGATTTCCTCCGGGCGCAAATCTTCCAGATCTTGCAGGGGCAGGGCGTCTTCCACCAGAAAGGAACCTACCGCCAGCCGCCTGAGACGCGTCAGGTGCGCCCCGCAGCCCAGCGCCCGGCCCAGGTCCGCCCCCAGGGTGCGGATATAGGTGCCCTTGGAGCACCTGACCCGGATCGTCACTTCCGCGCCGGCCACATCGGCCACCGTCAATTGATGAATCGTCACGGGCCTCGGCGCCGGCTCCACCGTCTCTCCCCGCCGGGCCAGCCGGTAAAGGCGTTCGCCCTGGTGGTGCACCGCGGAGTACATGGGCGGGACCTGGCTGATCTCCCCTACAAAGCCGGTAGCGGCCCTGCGGATTTCCTCCTCGCCAGGCAACTTCTCGCACCGCGCCACCACCTGGCCGGTGAGGTCCTGGGTGTCGGTTTCTTCCCCCAGCTTCAGGCGGGCCAGGTAGGTCTTCTCCGCCTCCATCAAAAAGGGAGTGAGCTTGGTGGCCTCTCCCAGGCACAGGGGCAGCAACCCCGTGGCAAAAGGGTCCAGGGTGCCCAGGTGCCCCACCTTGCGCACCTGGAGCACCCTCCGCACCCGGCGCACCACCTCGAAGGAGGTGAGCCCCGCCGGTTTATCGATAAGCAGAATGCCGGATGCCATGAACCGCCGCGGTATCTTTAATGTCGGGTGGGCACGGCCCACCATTACCGTAAAAATTTGGAATTAAGCCTTATTGCGGACAGTGCCCGCCCTACACTTACTGATATTACCTGTTACATGGATTCAAAAGAAAAAGTAAATTCAAATTTTTTTAATTCTAATCCTGGAACAGATTGAGCTGCTAATATTACTCGTTTGTTGAAATCACCTGCCACTAAGATACCTCTTACAGTTACCTTTTTTGTTGTTTTTAAAGAAGACATATATGCTAATATTTGAGCTATTGAATCAGGAGATGCTTCACCTGCCTTTAGCTCAATTACCACATATGCATGGTTTTTATCTTGAGCCAATATATCTATTTTTCCAGCTTCAGTTTCTTTCTCTTTTCCACCATCTACTATTTTTAGCCCTTTTTCAAGCTGTTCTATGTTGGAGCGTAGAGCCTTTTGAAGGTCTCTTTCCAGACCAAATGTAATTTTTCCTGCTTCAATTATCTCTTCTCCTCCAAGCCCCCACCTTGTTAAGGCAGCTTTAATACCTCTAACAGCTTGTACAGGCACACCAAATTTTTCAGCAATCTCCTTTGTGGTCATTCCCCCTTCTTCAATTAATTGCCTAATTTCTGGTTTTCTTTCCTTGGGAATTGAACCCATATTCTTTAAACTCCTCACTATGTAAAGTTGGCATCGCCCACCATTCGCGCTTATGGCAGGCGGAGCACACCTACAGTTACTTTTGGCCCGCCCTTACTCTTTCAACTCTCTTCCGGCCCCTCCGCACCCTGCTTCCCCTTTGCCTCCTGAAACAACTTCTCCAGCTGCGCCGCCCGCTCCCAGCCCTTGTCCGGGAGAAACTGGAATTCCGGCATCAGCCGGAGCAAATGTTCTTTCGCCACTTCCTGTTTGATGAACCCCAGGGCCTTGTCCAGGCCGGCCTGCACCTGGTCCTGGTCCACCCCTTCCCGGAGGGCGAAGTAGACCCGGGCCTGGCGCAGGTCCGGGCTCATCTCCACCTCGGTGATGGTCAGCTCCTTGAGCCGGGGGTCAGCCACCTTGTGGAGTAGAATCAGGGCCAGGCGTTCCCGCAGCAGCTCCCCCACCCGGGTGGAGCGCTTGGCCCCGGGAGTACCATGTCGCATCGCTCACTTCTCCAGGTAGCAGAGCTCCAGGTGGGAATCGATAATCTCCGCCAGGTGCTGCTCTTCCATGAACTTGAAAATCTGCTGCAGCCGGGCCTCCAACAGCCGGCCGTCGTTGCCCACCAGGGCCACGCCGAGCTGGGCCCGCTGCCACAGGTCATTGTCATCCACCTCGGCGATGGCCGCGCCAAACCGGTGGCGCACTTTCTCGATAAGGCTCTTCACCACCTTGCGCTTACCCTTTAAGGAGTCGTTATCCGGAATAATCAGGATGAGGCGCGCCGCCGCCACAATCATCGCCCGCTCCTTTGATGGCACAGGCTAACGGTCCCTGAGCCCCAAGGACTCACAACGAATAATAAAAATTTAAGGACGGCGGGCACGGAGGCCCGCCCTACCGGCCATTTTCATATAAAAGCCTGTGGTTACATTTTCTTGCCATTTTCCTGACCGCTAACTGCTGGCTGCTGACTGCTTATACTTTGCCTGACCACTGACCCCCTGACCCCTGACTATTCTTCTGCCTTCACTTCCCTGGCAGCCGGAGCCTCCAGGGTGGCCTTGACCTTCTCCTGCACGTAAGCCTCGATAACGTCGCCGACCTGGAAGTCGTTGAATCGGTCCAGACCGATGCCGCACTCGTAGCCCGCCATCACTTCCTTGGCGTCTTCCTTGAAGCGTTTGAGGGAGTTGATCTTGGCCCCTTCCACCAGGATCTCGTTCTGGCGCCGCACCCGGGCCAGGGCGTTGCGCTCAATCTTGCCTTCCAGGACCATGCAGCCGGCCACCTGGCCAAGGCGGGAGATGGAGAAGACCTGGCGCACCTCGGCCTTACCCAGAACCCGCTCTTCCACCACCGGCTCGAGCAAGCCCTCCAGGGCCGCGTGGATGTCCTGGAGCAGGTTGTAGATGACGTCATAATAGCGCACGTCCACCTGCTCCTGCTCCGCCAGGGCCTGGGCCTTAGGGTTGGCCCGGACATTGAAGCCCACGACGATGGCATCGGAGGCCGAAGCCAGCATGATGTCGCTCTCGGTGATGGCCCCCAGGCCCGCGTGCAGCAATTGCACCTTGATGTCCTTGGTCCCCAGCTCGGACATGGCCTTGGCCAGGGCCTCGATGGAGCCGTGCACGTCCGCCTTCAGGACCAGCTTGAGCTCTTTGACCGCCCCCTCCTTGACCTGCTGGTAGAGCTTTTCCAGGCTCACCCGGCTGATGCGGGCCAGGGCGGCTTCCCGCTGCTTCTGCTGGCGCATCATGGCGATCTGCCGGGCTTTACGCTCCTCTTCCAGCACCAGGAATTCATCTCCGGCTTCGGGGACCCCGCTGAAGCCCTGGACTTCCACGGGCATCCCCGGGGTGGCCTCCTCCACCTTCTGGCCCAGGTCGTCGAACAGGGCCCGCACCCGGCCGAATTCCGTGCCGCAGACAAAGTAATCCCCGGGTTTGAGGATCCCCTTTTGCACCAGCACCGTGCCCACCGGCCCCCGGCCTTTGTCCAGTCGGGATTCGATGATCCGGCCGGTAGCCGGAATCTCCCGGGGGGCCTTCAGATCCAAAACTTCGGCCTGGAGCAGGATCTTTTCCATGAGATCCGGAATGCCGATGCGTTTCTTGGCCGACACCTCGGCAAACAGGACGTCGCCGCCCCATTCCTCCGAGACCACGCCGACATTGGCCAGCTCCCGCTTGACCCGCTCCTGGTTGGCATTGGGTTTGTCGATCTTGTTGATGGCCACCACCAGCGGCACCGCAGCCGCCTTGGCATGGTTGATGGCCTCCAGGGTCTGTTCCATCACCCCGTCGTCCGCCGCCACCACCAGGACCACGATGTCGGTCACTTGCGCCCCCCGGGCCCGCATGGCCGTGAAGGCTTCATGACCGGGAGTATCCAGGAAAACCACTTCCCCCTGGGGCAGCTTCACGTAATAGGCGCCGATATGTTGAGTGATGCCGCCGGCCTCGGCTTCCGCCAGGCGGCTTTCCCGGATGGCATCGAGGAGCGAGGTCTTGCCATGGTCCACGTGCCCCATGATGGTGACCACCGGGGGCCGGGGCTGGATGGCCATTTCCCCTTCCGCCCGGGGGGCCACCGCCAGCAGGTCTTCTTCCAGCATGGAGGCCCGCTCCACCTCGAAGCCGAACTCGCTGGCCACGATGACCGCGGAGTCGTAATCCATGGGATAGTTGATGGTAGCCATCACCCCCATGGACAGGAGCTGCTTGATGATCTCGCTGGACTTGATGCCCATGCGCTTGGCCAGTTCCCCCACCGTGATGGATTCACCCACTTTGACCCGGCGTTTGATGGCCTTGGGCACGGTGAGTTCGGCCCTGGAAATCTTTTTAATCGCCTTCTTCAGGCCCCTCTTGCGGCCCGGCAGGCGGGCCTCCCCTTCACCCACACCGTAAAGGTCGGCCCGTTCCCGGACCTCTCTTTTCTTGGCCGGCCGGCGACCGGGTACTTCCACCACTTCCAGGCGCTTGGTCGGCTTCTTTTTACCCTTGCCTTCTTCTTTCTTTTCCACCGGCGCCGGCTTGACTCCGGGTCTGGGCCTGGCCTCTGCCGCCGGTGGGGCTTCTCCCGCCGACGCCATCGGGGGTGGTGACGGGGCGGGGGCCGCGGTTGCCGGGGCAGGCGCTTCTTCCGGCGGCAGGCTGATGATGCGGGCCGGAATCTCCTTCTTTTTGACCTTGGGCGGCTTGCGCTTTAACACGCCTCCCGCCTCAGGTGCCGGGGGGCCGGCAGGCTTGCCCGGGGCCACCGGCGGGGCCGCCGCCTCAGGGGCTGCCGCTTCGGACACCGGGGCTGCCGGGTGCTCAGCCGCCACGGGCGGTGCAGGCGCAGCCGAAACCGGTTTCTCCCTGGGCGCCAAAGACACCACCCGGGCCACCGCCCCTTTGGGTCTGGGCTTGGGAACCTCTTGAGGCGCTGGCGGCGGCGCCGACGGAGTCACCGTCTCCGCCTCCGCCGAAGGGGCCGCACTTACCGGGGCGATCCGGCGCCGGCGCTTGATGTTCTCGCCCACCCGCAGTTCCTCCACCTTGGCGGCGGCCTGGCTCATGACCTGGCGCACCTGGGCCACCTGGGCTTCGTCCAGGGAGCTGAGATAGTTATCCACCTGCAAGCCCAGGTCTTCTTTCAAGCGCTGAATGAGTTCCCGGACATCTACCTTGAGCTCTTTGGCTAAGTTCAGTACTCTGGTTTTTGCCATATACCTTAATTTACCCCCGAAACTGGATTGGCCTCCGGCGGGGCCTGCCCCCCCGGGTAATTTCCTTACATCTCTGCAGCTTCGCCTGCCGCAGCCGACTCGCCGCCGCCCTGCATCATTTCCTGGGCCGCGGCAATGAGGCCGGTCGCCTTCTTCTCGGTCAACCCGGTGTTATTCATCAGATCTTCCAGGTTGCTTTCCGACACCTCCCGGGCCGAAGTGTAGCCGGCCTCGTGCAGGAGATTGGCAGTGATCTCGCCCACCCCGGGAATCCGCAGCAGCGAAAGATAACCTTCCTTGATGGACTTCGAGTACTTGGATTCGCTCTTCACATCAATCTTCCAGCCCACCAGGCGGGAGGCCAGCCGCACATTTTGCCCCTTCTTGCCGATGGCCAGGGACAACTGGTCATCCGGGACGATGACCTCCATGCTCTGGCTGTCTTTATTCAGGATAATGCGGCTCACCTGGGCCGGGGCCAGGGCATTGGTGGCAAACTTGGCCGAGTCCGGGTTCCACGGGATGATGTCGATCTTTTCTCCCCGCAGCTCCTGGACGATGTTCTGGACCCGGGAGCCTTTCATGCCCACGCAGGCCCCCACCGGGTCCACATCCGAATCCCGGGAAGACACGGCGATCTTGGCCCGGCTCCCGGGTTCCCGGGCACAGGCCAGGATCGAGACGATGCTCTCCGAGATCTCCGGCACCTCGGCTTCGAACAATTCCACCAGGAACTGGGGATGGGTCCGGGACAGGATGATCTGGGGACCCCGGGTCTGGCGCTTCACGTCCAGGACGTAAGCCCGGATGCGCTCGCCCTTGTGGTAGATCTCCCGGGGGACCTGCTCCGAAGGGGGCAGCAGCGCTTCGGTGCGCCCCAGATTGACGATGATGCCTTCGGGGTCCAGGCGCTGCACAATGCCGTTGATAATCTCGCCCTTGCGGTCCTTGAAGTCATCGAATACCAGGTCCCGCTCCGCATCTTTCATCCGCTGCATGATTACCTGCTTGGCCGATTGGGCGGCGATGCGGCCGAACGCGGTGGCGTCCATCTTGATGCCCAATTGGTCGCCCAGCTCGGATTCCGCGTCCAGCTTGCGGGCCTCTTCATAAGCGATCTCCCGCAGGGGATCGGCTACCGCGGTGACCACCTCTTTGAACTGGAAGACCTCGATCTCCCCGGTGTCTTCCTTATAGCCCACTTCAATGTCCATCCTGGGGCCATACTTCTTTTTGGCCGCGGACCGGATGGCATCTTTGATGGCCGAGATCAGCAGTTCCTTGTCTATGCCTTTATCGCGGCTGACCTGTTCAATAATTCGTCTCAATTCCAGGTTCATGAGAGGTGCTAGCCCTCCTTGGAAAAATTTTTCATGTCAATGTCCAACCGGGCCCGGGCAATTTCTGCCAAGGGGATGCGCAGGAGTTCGCTTCCCTCCTGGAGACAGATTTCCTCGTCTTCCAGGCCCTTCAGGATACCCCGGTGCACCTGGCGGCCCGCCACCGGGGCCCGGACGGTGATACGCACCATTCGGCCCACATACCGCTGGTAGTCCTGGGGCTTTTTCAGCGCCCGGGTCAGTCCCGGCGAAGACATCTCCAGGGTATAAGACCCCGGAATAAAATCATGGACGTCCAGCAGCTCCCCCACCACCCGGCTGAGACGGGCCAGTTCATCCAGGGTAATGCCGCCGTGGCGGTCCACAAAGAGGCGCAGCGTCGCCCGGCCCCGGCGGGGGCGGATAAACTGGAGGTCCACCAGTTCGCCCCCCTGGGCCGCCAGCAGCGGCTCTACCAGGGCCTCCACCCGCCGGATGATGTCTTCGTTAGTCAACATGGTGAATTTCGTAATACTTAATGTTCAAAGTTCAAAGTTAAGACCTCTGCGAAAATCTAAACATTCACTTATGTAATCAAAATGTAGCGTAGGCGCCCTCGCCTGCGCCTATATAGCGTATGACACCCGAGGGCGGGTGTCCCATATTTAAATTTTGGCAGAGGTCTCAAGTTCAAAGTTATTGTTGTAGGGTGCGCACTGCGCACCAATTCCTAATGATGCCGGGCACGGAGTCCCTGACCCCTGGTCCCTGTCCCCTGACCCCTGTCTCCTTTCTCCACCCTAACCATCCAGGGAAGATTCCACCTTGACCGGAGCCGTCGCCACCGCCTCGGGGCGCGCCGGCTCGGCTGCCGGTTCCAGGTGGCAGACTTCCTCGGCCCCGCGGATGAGATCGTTGATCCGTTTGTATTTCCGCAACCCCAGGAGAAAGGCCAGCACCCCCAGGGGCAGGAAGATCCAGCCCACCGTGACGATCCACTGGCTCTCAAAAAACTCAACAAAAGAAGCCCCGCCGATGAACAGACCCAGGGCCGACCGGATATACGAGAGAAAGGTGCGCTCATTGGCCATCACCGTCCTCTCAATGGCCATGTAGTCCCGGACCACGGGTTCTTTGAGGCCGTCTATTTTCTTGGGATTTAAGCCAGCCATGCTTATCCCTTCCGTCCACTGTCTATCATTCAGCCCCAAATCCCCAAACTGGTCAGGAGAATCCTGACCCCCACCACCGCCAGGGCCAGCGCCAGGCTGCGAATGATCCAGGCGCTGTCGACCCGGTTGGACAGGTAAGCCCCCGCCTGGGCCCCCGCCAGCACTCCCACGGCCAGGGCCCCCGTCCGAAACCATTCATGGGCGAATGAGCCGATAAAAATGTGCACCAGCGTCCCGGCTAACGCCATGATGGCCAGGATGAAGTGGGAAGTGGCCGTGGCGATGTGCACCGGAAAATGTAAAAACCATACCAGGGCCGGCACGTGGATGATGCCGCCGCCGATCCCCAGGAAGCTCGAAAAATAGCCCACGAAAAAGCTCAACACCACCCCGATGATGGGATAAAAGGTATAACTCACCCGGGTCCCATCCGCCTGCACCAGACGGCGGGTCACCTCAAAACGCGACAGCTTGCCGCGGGGCCTGGGCCGGTGCTCCAGCCTGGGCCGCACCATCATCGCCAGGGCCACCCCCAGGATGACGATGCTGAAAATCAGGTCAAACCGGGACCGGGAAACCAGGGTGGTGTTCAAGGCCCCCACCACCGCCCCGGGGACGGCCGCGGCCGCAAACATCAAGCCTGAGCGGTAGTCGACCCGGCGCATCCGGGCATAGGCCGATGTACCGGAAGCCGCATTGAAAAACACCACCGCCAGGGAAATGGCCGTGAGCACCTGGGGGCTCTCATGGGGATAAAGCAAAATGAGCAGCGGCATCAAGACAAAGCCACCGCCCGCCCCGATGAGGGTGCCGTAAGCGCCGATGGCTACCCCCAGAAAAGCCAGCCCGATATATGGCTCCACCCCGGTTAGCGCCATGAAACGAGTTCGTTAGGATTGCGGAGGAGGGCCAGGGAGCAGGGCTCCCTGCCCTCCCCCGCACCCCCTCCCAACCCGTTTAAGGGTCCTGGTGAGGCGGCGCCAGCAGCCCCGCCTCACCAGGCCTGCTTTCATGTCAAATTCCGCTCGGACCTAAAATTAGCCAACTCAGCCACGCCTACTGACAGACGCTGGTAGCACAGGCGTCCCGCCTGTGCTCTTTTCATTATGGGGGGCATTGCCCACCACATCAGGCTCATGCCTAACTCATTTAGCAAAAATCATCTTGAGGGAAATCAGCAGCATGGCTACCCCAAAGACCCTTTCCAGCTCCAGGTTGCTCAAGTGGTTGGCTAACTTCGCGCCCAGCAGACCGCCGAAAAAGAAGCCGATGCAAATCAAAACGGCCGTATGGACATCCACAAAGCCTTCCTGAAAATAGGTCCAGGCGGCCAGCGCCCCGATGGGCGGAATCAACAGGGCCAGGGTGGTGCCTTGCGCCTGATGTTGCGACAAGCCGAACAGAAAAACCAGGGCGGGCACAATGATGACGCCCCCGCCGACGCCGATCAGCCCGCTGAAAGCCCCGGCAACAAAGCCCAACACCACAAAACCCATACCATGCGTCAGAGTCATAGTCCCTCACCTAAACCCGGCAGCCACAGCTGAATGTAGGGTGCGCACCGCGCCCCATTCTTGTCATGAAAAAATGTAGGGTGCGCTCTGCGCACCATTTTTTGTCCCGAGGGGCCAAGCGCAGCATCTCGCCTCTAAACCCGGCAACCGCAGCCTTTTCGCTTAAGGATTCTCACCTGCTCCGCCGGCGTGTCCTTGTATTCCGCCTGGTGCGCCAAACCCACGGCCTCCTCCCGGGGGAGCGGCGTCCCATGCCGGTAACCCCGCCGCCCCATCTCCGCGGCCAGGGCTTCGTGGCGCCGGTACAGGGCCTTAAGCTTTCCCCGCCACCGCATGGTCTCCGGGTGCCGGGCAAAACCTTTCTTCTGCCTGGTCAAAATCATCCACAGGGCGTGCAACTCCCGGTGCTCCCCCAACAGGTGCTGCCGGCATAACCTTTCCGGTTCAATATCCCAGATGCGCATTAGAATAACAATAATAAAGGCAATAAATTATTACTATACATAGTATGATACTAAGTTAGGCTTCTAAATCCATTCTTTCGTATATCTACAATAGTTGTATTCGTCTATTGCTTTTATCAAATTTATTTCCGTAGCCTGATGCTGCCTAAGTAAGTAAATTTGGTGTTTAATGCCTTCCATAAGGCTAAGATATAAATTAGCATTAAGCCCTCGATTCTTCAAATAAATACCATATCCTTCCTTGGCAATATCCCTGTCCCATAATGGAAAGAAATTTGGAGCTAACAAGTGCAGAGCCTTAGCCGCCCCTAACGGTCCTAAAACCATTTCAAAATCTTTAAAAACATTGATTATAGTTGCAACGTCGTTGTCACAATAGCTCTCTATCAAGCGCTCTCTAAATTATATAACGTTGACAAATTGTTTTTCTAATAGATTTTCAATATCGTTAAAATGCTGTTTATCAAATGGATGGTATTGATAATAAGCCTTGTTCCAGGTTTGAAGCAAAACGGCCAATGCCTCGCCTAATGTTAGCTTAACCTCCTTTTTTATAGCCAAGTCCACAAGTTCCGTAGCCGCCCTGTAAAAGAGATCTCGCGGCTCATTTTCTTCGAAAGTCCTCCTTGCCAATTTGAGATCTTGAATCTTCAATGGCTTAAAATTCATTTTCAGGAGCCTCGGTGTTCCATCAAAAAAAAAGTGGGCTGTTGCCCACTTCCGGGAAAATCCAAGATTTTGTAATCTCGGGGCGTCCCCAGAGCTTCTACTGAACTCCGCCCTCAAAGCAAGCCGGCCGCATCGCCCCTGCACCTGGCCGACCCCCTCGATGGGGGAAGCGGGTCACCCCCGGCGGGCCGGTTCGCCCCGAAGCGCTCTCACGCGCTGCAAGGCCCCCAAACCGTCACGCCCGGAGGTTGGAGCGGGCAACGGGATTCGAACCCGCGACACCAAGCTTGGGAAGCTTGTACTCTACCAACTGAGCTATGCCCGCTTACTGTTTATTTTTACTGAATTTGGCCGAAAATGTCAACCCATTTTCCCCGAGGACCACTCCTGCCCTCTTTCCGGTCGACCGGGACGTACCGCCCCGGCCGAGGTCCCCCACCGGTACTGGCGAAACCAGGGGAAATGTAGGGTGCGTCTCACGCACCAAATCTTTCTTTAAGTTCCTCTGCTTTAATCCCTTAGCACCGGCCAATATCAAGTATATTAATGGTGCGTAAGACGCACCCTACATTTGTTGACAGCTATCGGCGGATTGTTGCATCAAACCACAGCCTAAATGCATCCCCCGCACAGGCCGTCGATGTCGCCGGCGTGGAGGCGACAGAAATCCCGGCGGCACTTGGTGCAGTCGTCCAGGTATGCCGCCAGGCAGTAGTCGCACTGGCGCGCCTGCTCCACCCGGAAGTCGGCCGGTTCCCCGGGGTCGGCCACCTGGTGGGCCGCCCCGAGGTGGCTCCGGATTTCGGCCACGCTCTTTTCCCGGTCCCCCTGCCAGGCGGATTTTTGCCGGCAATGGTGGCAGATGGCTTGATGGCGCCACATTTCGGTGCCCCCCTACATTCCTCGGCTGGAGCCTCTCAAGCGAATTATGCGAGCCGGGGCAGGCATGGCCTCTGGCCCTGCCTCCCCCGGCTAAACATAAGGGGTTGGGGGTGGGGTTTGGGGAGGGGGCCCTGGCCCCTGGCCCCTGACCCCTGGCCCCAAATTCACCTCGCCGTCCCGGCGGCCAGCACCCGGCCGGCCTGGGCGATATCGGCGCGGATCTGGGCGGCCAGTTCCTGCAGGGAGGGGAACCGCCGTTCCTCCCGAAGACGCGCCACGAATTCCACTGCCAGGTTCTCGCCGTAAAGGTCCCCGGAAAAATTGAGGAGGTGGACTTCCAGGGCCAGTTCCTGGTTGTCAAAGGTGGGGCAGGTGCCGATATTGGCCACCCCGGGAAGAATCTTGGCCCCCCGGTGGACCAGGACGGCATAAATTCCCGAAGCCGGCAGCAGTTCATTTTCGGGACGGAGGTTGGCGGTGGGCACCCCCAGGAGCTTGGCGCCCCGGCCCTTGCCCGGCACCACCCTCCCGGTCACCTCGTAGGTCCGCCCCAGCAATTTTTCCGCCTCCCGCACCTTTCCCAGTCGCAGCAAGGCCCGGATCAAGGAGCTGCTCACCACGGCGCCGTCCACCTCCACCGCCCAGACCACCTGGACGGTGAAGCCATGGGTCCGCCCCATTTCTTTCAGGAGGTCGATATTTCCTTCCCGGTTGCGCCCGAAGCAGTAGTCGTGCCCCACCACCACTTCCCGGGCCCGGAGACCCTCGCAAAAATAACGGCGGACGAACTCCCGGGCCGGCTGGGCGGCGAACTCCCGGGTAAATGGCAACACCACCACCGCCTCCAGGCCTGACCCGGCCAAAAGGTCAATCTTCTGCTCCGGGGTGGTGAGCAGGGGCATTTGCAGGCCCGGCCGCAGCACCTTCATGGGATGGGGTTCGAAGGTGATGGCCACCGCCTGGGCCTTGAGTTCCCGGGCCCGGTGTAAGACCCGGGAGAGAATGGCCCGGTGCCCCAGATGGACGCCGTCGAAGTTGCCGATGGTGAGCACCGTACGGGAAAAGGGGCCGGGCTCCGGTGGAAGATCATAGTAAACCATCGCTTACCGCCTGAGGGACTGCGACTTGACAGGTATAAATTTTTATTATAGAAATATTTTTCGGAAAATGCCAGGCAGGATCGTTTGCGTCCTGGCCGGCACCCGGCCGAAGTGGCGGAACTGGTAGACGCGCTGGGTTCAGGGTCCAGTGGGGGTTTCCCCGTCGGGGTTCAAATCCCCGCTTCGGCACCAATTAGCTAGATTTAGGCGCAATCTCAAGTGGTTGCGCCTTTTCTTTTGGGCCGGGTTGCGGATGGTTTGCTGCCATTTCCCGACAAAATAAAACATGTTAGGTTTTCTAAGGCTTGTTGCAGCCGGGGGAACAAATCATCGGTATCAGCAGAGGCAAAGAGGTTCAGGAGATTTCTTAAGCTAGGCCTGAAGTTTTGAGGGGTCGGCGTATCGTGGGCCTTCCGATGACTAAGATTAACATTCGGCGGCTGCTTACGGGCTTGGGCCTGCTGGTGATTCTGTTGCTGCTGGAAATCTTCAGAAACGATCTCCCGGGTGCGCCGCAAGGAGAGCAGGCCCAAAACGAAAGCTCCTATTATAGCATTAAGTGGTAGAGCTTCACTTCTGTTACAATGACCAAAAGCCGTTTTCCCACCCCCTGCTAAGTTACCACCTCAATTAAATTGTCAAGCACAGGCATCTGCAGGGCTTTGCCCTCCAACCCCAGCTCGAGAGAGGAAGAGTTATCTGCCCATACAGATCGGTTTGTAAAGCCCATTAATCTGCCTATTTGACTGAATGCCGCAGCTTTCCAAGCAACTGAGGAATTCCAGGAGTCTGAGTTGTCCATAACTTTCCTGACGTAAAATTGGCGTTTTTGGAACCGCTAAATCAGGGTTCCCCCTAGTGCTTCGACATTAGGATTTAAGCTAAGCTATCTTACCAATTTAGGTTTACCACTTTGGAATGGGAATAAAGTTTCGAACGAGGTAGTCATGGAACCACAATTCAATACTATAGAATTCCCCATGGACTCGAAGGGAATAGTGAGATTAAGTAATCGTAATGACAACCGTGGTTCAATTTGCACCAAAATCACCCTGGTTGCCTTGCAGATTCTTATAGCCGTATCAATTTATCATCTATTTATGAGCATAATTATTCCGGCCAAAATCAGTGCTAATTCCAGCTTGGTGACAATATTCGCTGCTAGTATTCTGGTAATTGCAACTGCCTTCCTGTTATTATATAAATATCAATTGGTTATTCAAGATTTCACAATAAAAAGCGAAAAAATGGAGAAACAAATTGGCGACAGTACAACAGAGCTCTTAAAAGCCAATAAAGAAATGAGGCATGAACTCGCGGAACGGAAGCAGATGGAAGCTGCTCTGGCTGAAAGTGAGGAGCGGTTTCGCACGATCATCAGAGAAGCTGCCATAGGGATAGCCGTCATAGACATGAAAGGGCGACTGGTTGAGTGTAATCCAGCTCTGCAGAGGATGCTGGGCTATGCCCCTGAAGAATTAAACAACATGGTCTTCCTCCATTTCAGCCCTTTTGATGATGATGAATTTCACCTAAAAAATTTTAAGGGATTGTTGAAAGGCAAACGGAGAAGCATTCGGATTGAGAAACGCTTCGTCAGAAAAGACGGCCGAGAGGGTTGGTGGCGACAGTCTATCTCCATCGTCCGGAACACGGAGGGCGAAGCACAATATGTGATATCGATGAACGAGGATATCACTGAACAAAAGCTGGCTGATGAAAAGATTAGACGATATCAGGACCGACTCAAGTCTTTAGCGTCCGAGTTATCCCTGACTGAAGAGCGGGAAAGACGAGACATAGCCACGATTCTCCACGACCACATCGGCCAGATATTAAGTTTAGCCAAGATCAAAATAGAAGAATTGCAAGACTCGTGGCGCCATAAGGATCTGAAAGCTCCTTTTAGTGAAGTGCATCATTTAATCGATGAATCCATTAAGTATACCCGTTCCATGGTTTATGAGCTAAGCCCACCTCTCCTTTATGATGTAGGCTTTGCTGAAACAGTGGAATGGCTTTCAGAACATATGAGCCAGCGATATGCTCTGCAGATTGGTGTGGAGATTTCCCATTCAGCAGAATCGTTGAATAATGAGGAACGCTTTCTTCTCTTCCGGGCAGTACGCGAATTGATATTTAACATCGTCAAACACGCCAAGGCCAGTCTCGCCAGGATTTATATTCAGAGAAATGCTAACAACCTTCAGATAATAGTGGAAGACAATGGGGTAGGCTTTCCTCCTGATAAGCTCCCTTCCCAAATAGTTGCCTATAACGAGGTTGGTGGTTTTGGCCTTTTCAGCATTTATGAGCGCCTGACCTATTTAGGGGGCAGACTGGTAATCGAATCAAGCCCCGATCAGGGGACCAGAATAATCATGGAAATGCCTATGAAGGCAGAAGGAGAAAAGAGGGCAGAACAAGATAATTCATCAGTTTTTCGTTCAAGTGCTTCGAGTCCCTCTAACGGTAACCTGTTGTATGAACCTTCTATTGCTGCTGCGACCAAATAGCCTTTCGAGTCACAGGAGGAGTTAAGGGGGAGATGGCAATGCCGATAAAAGTGTTGATCGCCGATGACCATCAGATCGTCCGGGATGGTCTCCGCTCCTTGCTGGCAAAGGAGCCTGACATGGAATTGGTCGGAGAAGCAGAAGATGGCCGTACCATCCTGAAGATTTTAATAGAAAAAACTCCCGATGTGATCATTATGGATGTGGCCATGCCCCAGCTGAATGGCATAGAGGCCACCCGTCAGATCCTGCATGAATTTCCGGGAGTTAAGGTAATCGCCCTGTCGATGCACGATGACAGGCGGTTTGTGATAAATATGTTAAAGGCAGGAGCTTCCGGGTATCTCATTAAGGATTGCGCCTTCAGGGAGTTAGCCAAGGCCATCCGCTTGGTGGTCACGGCCAATAAGGTCTACCTGAGCCCTGGTATCACCGACGTCGTGGTCAACAACTATGTGACGGGCCCTGCCCCGGACTCATTAGTGTATTCAGTTCTCACCCCCAGAGAACGGGAAGTGTTGCAACTTATTGCGGAGGGGAAAAATTCCACTCAAATCGCCGAATGCTTATGCGTGAGTCTCAAAACTGTCGAAACCCATCGCCATCAGCTAATGCAGAAATTGAATATCAAGGGCGTTGCCGAATTGACTAAAGTGGCCATCCGTGAAGGGATCACCTCGATATAAAAATCCACTGAGAAGGGCCCTTCTTCTTATTAGAGCCTTTTCTAGTTAGGCCCCGCCATTCTGCCGCCTACTCGCCCCCAGTATCTTTTAACAGAACCGGGAGTAGGGTACCGTCTGAAGGACGATTAACACCTATAAGCCCCTTTTCGAAGCCCATCCTTAGGTTCTGCCTCCCTCGCTGATTGACTTCTCACAGCCTCTCATCAGCTAAGACGCAAGTGTAGGGTGCGTGCGTCTTACGCGCCAAAAAAGGCCCGTAAGAGTCTGGCAAGCTTGCCCCCCTTTTTAACGACCTGGTTTTCTCATTGGGGTGGGGCTACCGTCATCCGCGCCAGGATCTGTTGAAAAACCTCGGGTTTGACCGTGATATAGCCGGAAAAAGGCGTGTCGATATCGTAAATGAAGTAGATGCAGCAGATCAACATGAACACCACCATGAAGTCGAAGATGATCCGCACCGCATTCTGCTGCAAGTGATGAAAATGCAAGCCGTATAAGACCATGATAAACCCAAAGACGATAATCACCCAGACGGGAGGATAGAGATTACCGGTCACGAGGCTGGCCCTGGACAATCTTTGCCGGCTGGCTTCACCCAAGGACTTGCTGATGCCGACATAGAGATCGTTATCGCCTTTATCCCGCGGTTTCATCATATGAAATCTGTCCCATACCACATCCAGGCGCCTTCCGGCCTCCCCACTCATCCGGGAGGACTCTCCCATTTTACTCCATTCATCATCCACCACGGATTTGACATAGTCCGCCAGGGCCTGGCGGAAAGGCTCGGAGTTGGGGAGATCCTTAGAAATCCGAAAAGCAACCAGCAGGGCGTCAGCCTCCCGGATGACGTTGGACTCGGCGGTGAGGTAGGCCGTCCACAGGGTGACAATGGCAAATCCCAGAAAAAAGGCATAGAGGGCCGTGAAAAAAGTAAATACCGACGGGTGCAAGTGTTCCTGGAGCCTTTCCGGTGTGACATAGTGTTTTCGCAACAGCACCAGGCCCAGGGTAATCAGGACACTTGCCACCAGTATGATGGAGAAGACGCTAAAAAATAATTTCATTTTCGGTTTCCTTTTTCCAGCCAATCCGGTGAACGGGTGGCGACCACCTCTGCCGGTGGGGGCATGATAGCACAAGGAACTCCTAAAAACTAATTACACGTATGCGCCCTCGCCTGCACAAAAAACACCCGAGGGCGGGTGTTCTACATTTTTGGATCTCGAAGGAACTGACTTCGCTGGTCAGGCTGACGGCAAAGCCGAGATATGACCACAGGCGAGTTTCCACCGCGGGTTTCGTATAGATGAACTCGGGCCTTGGCTCTCCCCCCTGGATGGGGGAGGGCTGGGCTGGGTGTGATAATTTCCGGTGTGATAATTTTAGGAAGCGCTAAGTTACCCCCCCCCGACATTCGCCTAGGTCGGGTTGCCCTTGAATTTCGGCACAAACCGGGGGGTCCGGCGGCAGTAGTCATCGTAAGCGGCGCCGAAGCGGTCCCGGAGTTCCCGCTCTTCCAGACGCACGATCACGTAAATCCCAGGCAGCCAGAGGGCCACCGCCACATATGAGGCCGGGTAGTTGGCAATCAGGGCCAAGCCCCATAAGTTCAGGATCAGCTGGACATAGCGGGGGTGGCGCACCCGGGCATAAAGGCCTTCGGTAAGCAGCCCGGCCGGATACCGCGCCGGGGCCAGTTCCGGCAGCCCTAGCAGGGTGCGCATAGTCAATTGGCGGTGGAGTAATACCCACAGCCAGGTGGACCCGCCCAGACACAGGACCCCTAACGCCACCAGGAAGTAGTCGGTGCCTAACTCTACGGCCAGCAAGACCAGGCGTACCTGAACCAGGCCGAACACCCCCAGCCCGACGACCGTCCCCACCAGGGTGTAAGTCAGGGCCGGCCCCAACCGGCGCCAGAAGCTGATGAAGGGGTGGATAAGCACCCAAACCAGCAGCAGGGGCGGCAGGCTCACCACCAGTACCAGGGCCATGTAGTAACGGACCCATTCATCCATGCTTCCTTTCCACAATTTCCGCCGCATATGACCGCAGCGCGCCGGCAGCCGCGACCGAGGCGTAGCCGGTGAATGCCCTGGTATTGCGTCCCAGAGAGACTTTGCTTAATTGGTTTGCTATCTCCCTCCATCTTATTATTGCGGCATTTTATCAACCTCCCCCAACCCCCTCCCCTCAAGGGGGGGTTAACCCCGAGAAATCTGTTGGGATAAATTGAGGAACGTTACATCTGGCCCAAGAAGCGCCCCCGGCCTGAACTCATTATAGCTACGCCCCCGCGATTCTGCCACCTGGGCCTCCCCCATCAGTTGCGGCATTCCTTCCCGGGTTCGCCGTTCTCTTGGCCCCCGCTTCTGCAGAGTTGATCGGCCGGCAATGCAGGGGGGCGGCGGCCCTCCCCGGCCGCGGCGGGAAGGGTGGGTGCCTGAGCCCGCCCTGCCCGGCTTGACATCGATTTTTATCGCCTTAGCTTAAATTTTATCGGTCATAGACCATTTCAAGATACAAAGGAAGGATAGGAAGTATGCGTAAGGAAAGAGTTTTTCTAAGTTTGGCCCTGGTAGTGGCTCTGGTGTTTGCCGTCTCTGCGGCGCTGGCCCAACCCACACAACCTTATCCCATCGGCGAAATCACCTTGCATGCCAAGCAGATCTCCGCCGGGGTGGGCTACACCTGGGGGAGCGGCACCCTTAAATTCGAAGGCAAAAGCTACCCCTTCACCATGAAGGGCATCAACGTGGTGGCCGTGGGCGTGACCAAGATCGACGCCACCGGCGATGTCTATAACCTCACCAAACCCGCCGACCTGGCCGGCAAATACGCGGCCTTCGAGGCGGGCGTCGCCCTGATCAAAGGCCCCGCCGGCCTTACCATGCGAAACGACAAGGGCGTCATCATCAACCTGAAGGCCAAACAGAAAGGCGCCGAACTGCAACTGGGCCCGGAAGGCTTCAGCATCACCATGAAGTGATTTGGAAAGAGGCTTTTGGGGGAGCGGGCCAGGGGCCGCAGGCCCCTGCCCTCTCCCCCAAACCCCCTCCCCCAATCCCATAAGTTTTGGGGAAAAAAGGCCGGGGAAGCCG
>Ga0315281_10000404_pt1 | contig 59484 bp, 50 predicted proteins | sample YL17G07_0_MG_FD_204540 | JGI IMG/M metagenome (GOLD analysis project Ga0315281, IMG submission 204540) | Sediment microbial communities from Yellowstone Lake, YNP, Wyoming, USA - YL17G07_0 | ecosystem: Environmental > Aquatic > Freshwater > Lake > Sediment | place: USA: Wyoming | collected...
CCATTCCTATTTCTGCACGGCGGATAATCCCGAAGACATTGCGTCAACTGTTGATTACGGCGTCGCTTATACTTGCGCGGTTCAACGCGGAAATATTTTTGGCGTGCAGTTTCACCCCGAAAAAAGTCAGGCGATTGGGTTGAAAATTTTAAAAAACTTTCTTGCAGTGCAATGGGACGCGGATAAACGCTGACGTACACGTCCTATTAATTTTTTGGAGGCATAATGAGTTTTACAATTTACCCCGCCATTGATTTGCGCGGCGGAGCAGTAGTGCGATTAAAAGAAGGCGACCCCGACCGCATGACCGCGTACAGCGACCAGCCCAAAGAGGCGGCGCGACGTTGGCTTGGCATGGGCGCGACTTGGCTGCATGTCGTCAACCTTGACGGCGCGTTTGGCGAAAGCGATAATAAAAATCACGCCGCGCTTGAAACGATTTTAGAAGTTGCAAAAACTTTCGAGGCGCAGGTTCAATTCGGCGGCGGGATGCGCTCGTTAGCGGATATTGAAGCCGCGCTTGAGTTGGGAGTCAGTCGCGCCATTCTCGGCACGGTTGCGATTGAAGACCCCGCCATTGTCGCCGACGCGATTAAAAAATTCGGCGCGGAAAAAATCGCCGTCGGCATTGACGCGCGCGACGGCTTGGTTCGCACGCGCGGCTGGAAAGATAACAGCGGCATCGCCGCGACGGATTTGGCGTTGCAAATGAAAGCCGTTGGTTTGCAAACGATTATCTTCACCGACGTCAGCCGCGACGGAATGGGGCATGGCTTGAACATCGAAGCGACCCGCGCGTTGGCGGAGGCCAGCGGCGTGAACGTCATCGCGTCGGGCGGCGTGCATACGATTGAAGACGTCGCTGCGGCGCGCGGCGCGAATCTCGCGGGCGCGATTATCGGACGCGCGTTGTATGAGGGGACGATCAATCTGGTTGAAAGTTTAAAGTTGGAAGGTTGAAGGTCGAAGGTTAAACCTGCAACCTGCAACTTTCAACCCCTTGGAGGATTATGCTATCAAAACGAATCATCCCCTGCCTCGACGTCAAAGACGGGCGCGTGGTGAAGGGCGTCAACTTTATTAACCTGCGCGACGCGGGCGACCCTGTCGAGCAGGCGCGACTTTACGACGAGCAAGGCGCGGACGAGTTGGTCTTCCTCGACATCTCCGCGACGCACGAGGGACGCAAGACCACGCTTGAAATTGTCGGGCGCGTGGCGGATACGGTCTTCATGCCGCTGACCGTCGGCGGCGGGATTCGCGCGGTGGACGACATGCGCAACCTGCTCCTCGCGGGCGCGGATAAAATCGGAATCAACTCGGCGGCGGTGAAGACTCCCGAACTTTTATCGGAGGGCGCGTCGCGCTTCGGGGCGCAGTGCATCGTGCTGGCAATTGACGCGCGTCGTCGCGTCGACTCTTCGGGCTGGGAGGTCTTCGTCAACGGCGGGCGCGTCCCAACGGGGCTTGACGCGGTGGAGTGGGCGGTTCGCGGCGTTCAACTCGGCGCGGGCGAAATCCTCCTAACCAGCATGGATGCCGACGGAACGCTCGCGGGCTACGACCTCGAACTGACTCGTCAAATCGCCGAAGCCGTCACTGTCCCCGTCATTGCCTCTGGCGGCGCGGGCAACCCCTCCCACTTCGCCGACGTTCTCAAAGAAGGCAAAGCCGACGCCGCGCTCGCGGCTTCGTTATTTCACGACGGCAAACTTCTCATTCCCGATTTGAAAAAAGAACTGCAAGCGTTGGGCGTTCATGTGAGGGTTTAAGGTTGGAAGGTTTAAGGTTGAAGGTAAAACCTGAAACCTTAAACCTGAAACTTGGAGACACAATGGAAATATCCGAAATAAAATTCAACGCCGACGGACTCGTCCCCGCGATTGTGCAAGACGCGGAGACAAACGAAGTTTTGATGATGGCGTACATGAACGCTGAATCTCTGCGCCTGACGTTGGAAACAAACGAAACGCATTTCTGGTCACGCAGTCGCAACGAGATTTGGCACAAGGGCGGCACGTCGGGCAACATTCAGCGCGTGACAGAAATCCGCGTGGATTGCGACGCGGATACGTTGCTCATCCTCGTTCACCCTGCGGGTCCCGCTTGTCATACGGGAAAGCAAAATTGTTTTTATCGGAACGTCGGTTGAACGTTAAAATGTTTAATGTTGAAGGTTAAACCTGCAACCTTCAACATTAAACATTCAACGGAGAAATACATGAACATCGAACAACTATTTGAAATTATCCAAGACCGAAAAAATAATCCTACCGAAAAATCATACACCGCGAGTCTCTTCGCTAAAGGCTTGCCGAAAATCGCGCAGAAAGTTGGCGAAGAAGGCGTGGAAGTGACGATTGCCGCGCTGGTTCAAGACGACGAACGCTTGATTTCCGAAATCGCGGATTTGACTTATCACACGCTAGTCGTCATGTCCGCGCGGGGAATTACGCCCGAACAAATTCTCGCGGAGTTAGAGAAACGTCACAGGTAAATGTGGAGCAAACCTTTGATTTGCGCCACATTTACAAAATTATAAAATGACAAAAATTATCTTGCTTGATATTGACGGCGTTCTCGTGACTCCCGCAGGCTATCGCGCCGCGTTACACGCCACGTTAAATTATTTTGCGCGGCTGATGGGACTCTCGCATTTTGAATTCCCCGAAGAAAAAATCGCGGAGTTGGAAGGCAAGGGAATCACCAGCGAATGGGATATGGTTCCATTGTTGCTGGCGGCATTGTGGGATGATATTTTGGCGGGACAGGGTAGGGGCGGAGCATTGCTCCGCCCCCACAACATTCCCGCCGACCCGTCCGCCGCCGCTGTTGAAATTGGGAAGTATGTCAATGAAAGCGCGTTGCATTTATTCATCCCCGAAATTGAATTGGTCGTCGGCGAGTTCCCAACCGAAACGGCGTTGAAACAAAATCTTTTTCTCAACGTCCCGCTGGAGTTGCGCCGCAATCTTTTTCATCAATCGCGCGACGCGCATCATTCTCACGCGACGCGCTTGTTTCAACATTACTCGCTTGGCAGTAAAGTTTTTAGCGAGACGTACAATTTGCCCGCCGAGATTGAAACCGAATCCATGTTGTTGACGCATGACCATTCCAACATCAACGACGCGATTCGAGAAAAACTTCGAGGCGAGGGAAATTACCTCGCCGCGTTCACCGCCCGCCCGTCCGCCCCGCCGCGCGAAATAAAAGATACATTGCTCAGCTATCCGCCCGAAGCGGAGTTGGGCCTCAAATTGGTCGGGCTGTCCGATATTCCCGTTATCGGCTACGGCAAACTGGAATACATCGCCACGCAACGCGGACTTGACGCGATGACTTTGCTCAAGCCCGCGCCTGCGCAAGCGCTTGCCGCTATCGTCGCCGCGTGGACGGACAACGAGCTGGCGGGGCTGCATTCCGCTTGCGATTGGATTCAAACAAACGAGGTCAAAGGCGCGTTGGCGGACTTGCCGCGCAAGTTCGATTTAATTATCGTTGAGGATACGCTTGGCGGAGTGCGCTCTGTTCGCGCGGCGGGTGAGATTCTGCGACAGGCGGGATTCGAGGTCAACGTTCATGCCTTCGGTTTGACTTCGGGAAGCGCCGCCAAAGCGAAGACGTTCAAGCAGACAGGCGTTCCTTATTTTGAAAATTGGGCAGAGCTGATAGCGGGAAGCAGTTGTAATTAAATTTTGAAAGTCAGACCGCCATGATTTTTGTTTTTACGAAAATCACCCCTTGCTCTTGTTTTGAACAAATCTACAATTTAGCCGCCAAACTTTGAATCAGCGAGCCATGCCAAAACAAATGAACAAAATTATAAAAATATTATGGATGGCGGCGCTGTCCGCCAGCGTCCTTTCCAATCCCATGCTTTCCTATCCCGGGCGCGACAGCGGAATTTTTCTGTATATTGGCTCGTTGATTCTCAAAGGGAAAATTCCATACACAAACGCTTGGGAAAACAAAGGTCCTTTTATTTTCTACATCAACGCGCTGGGGCTTTTCCTAACGGGCGGCTCGCGCTGGGGAATTTGGGCGCTTGAATTTCTTTTTCTTTTTAGCGCGGCTGGCGTCGGCTATATTGCAATCAAGCGCATCATGGGAGAAATCCCCGCGCTGGTTGGAACTTTTATCTGGATTGTCGCGGCGGAAAACGTATTGCAAGGCGGAAATTTCTCGGAGGAATATTCGCTTTTGTTTAGTTTTATCGCCGCGTACTTTTTCTTGAAGAGCGTTGAAGAATCTCAAAACAATTTTTTCAACATTATCGTCGGCGCTTCGTTGGGATTGAATATTCTCCTGCGTCCAAATAACATCAGCGTTCAAGTCGCAATTGCGGGCGCATATTTTGTTTTGACGCTTCTCTCTAAAAATTGGCGATTGCTTGTTAATCGCGCCGTTCAAATTTTGATTGGCGCGTTGATGGTCGTCGTTCCCGTTGTTTTCTATTTCGCCGCGCATAACGCGCTGACCGAGATGATTAACGTCGTCATCGTGTTTAACGCGCAATACAGCGCGGGCGGCGGATTGTCGCGCAGCATCGAAGGAATCATAAACGCCGCGCATGGAATCGGATTTTCGCTGGTCGCCGTCGCGCTTCTCGGATACATTTTCGCGCTGGTCTCCGTGTTCAAACGCGACGCGCTTGATATGCCGCAAGGGAAATTTCTGCTTGTCTTAATTATCGGCTTGCCGCTTGAAGCGCTCTTCAGCGGATTATCGGGAAGAAATTATCCCCACTACTTTATCGGCTGGTCGCTTTACATTGGATTTCTATGGAGTTATGTCGCATACATCGCCCTCAATCAATTCGCGTCGCGCTCGGAAAAATTTTCAATCCCATTAGTATTTATCTTTCTAATCGTTGCCCTCGCCACGCGCATTGACATCTGGAAAGATTACGCCGCCGTCCTCGCGCAACTCGCAACCCGCAACGCGCAACTCGAATACCGCGACCCCGTTGTGGATTACATTCAAAAAAATACTTCGCCCAAAGACAAAGTCTTCGTGTGGGGCTTCCGCCCGATTATCAACTTCGACTCTGAAAGAGAGTCGCCCGCATCCTATCTTCCTTATCCGCTTTCGCATGTGGATACTCCCCTCGCGCAACATTGGGCGAACGAGTTCTATTCGCAACTCACAACCAATCCGCCGACTCTCATCGTCAACATGATCGAACCCGCCGACCGCGAGCGCATCCCCGATCTTGATCCCGCCGTTCGCAAAAAGCAAAAAATCAAATGGAAAGACGTCGTCCTCGCGTACAATTACAAAGACACGTTGAATTTTATCGAACGGAACTACGTCCGCGTTGAAACGGTCAACGGGTACGCTATATATAAGTTAAAAAACTTGACCATGCCTTGAACGCGGTTATAATTCAGCTACTGAATTTTGAAACATGGAATCAACTAATGACGAGCTCCGCGAGCTCTCCCTGCTGGAACAAATCGAGAGCGACCCAAACGTGAATCAATCCGCGCTGGCGACGCAGTTGGGCGTTGCCGTTGGCACGGTCAACTGGCATCTAAAGCGCCTCATCGCAAAAGGCGCGGTCAAAGTCTCTCGCGCCGAGCGCAAAAAACTGCGCTACATCATCACCCCTGAAGGTCTCGCTTTGCGCGCGCGTCTTGCCATTAATTATGTCGAGCGCTCTTTTTTAGTTTACCGTCGCACGCGCCAGCGCGTGAAAGACCACATCGTAAAAATTCGCAAAGCAGGATTTGACCGCGTGCGCATCGTCGGCGCGGGCGACGTGGCGGATATTTGCAGACTCACTTGTCTCGAACAAGGCGTCGCGATTGTCTCCGACAAAACCGCCCCCGCTTTAATTTTGGACGGATATAAAATAAAACTGGAAGGTATAGAATGACGGATAAACATATATTAATCACAGGCGGCGCAGGATATATCGGTTCCATCCTGACCTCGGAACTGTTGCGCCAAAATTATAGAGTCACCGTCCTCGATAGTTTAATTTTCGGCGGCGAAGCGATTGTCCCGTTTTTACATCATCCCAATTTTCACTTCGTCAAAGCCGACGTGACCGAACCTCGCGCTGTGCGCGATTCGCTCAAAGACGATTGGCAGAAACCGAATGCAATTGTTCATCTTGCAGGGTTGGTTGGATTCCCCGCATGTCAAGCGGTGGGAAAACAAGTCGCGTGGAAATATAATTTTGATTCAAGCAAAATCGTTTTTGAGCAATCCGTAGAATTAGGCGTTGAAAGATTTGTATTCGCGTCCACATACAGCAACTACGGCTTATCGCCCGACGGCAAACCTGTGACGGAAGAGACGCCGCTCAATCCGCAATCTTTATACGCGGAGACAAAAATAGCCAGCGAAGAATTTTTGCTCGCGCAAAAAGACGCGCCCTGCGCCCCGTTGATTTTTCGTTTCGCCACGTTGTACGGAATTTCCCCGCGCACGCGCTTTGATTTGATTGTGAATCAATTTGTCCTCGAAGCGTTCACCAAGCGCAATCTCATCATCTATCAACGCGGATACTCGCGTTCCTTCGTTCATATCCGCGACGTCGTGCGCGGCGTGATTATGGGACTCGAAGCCGAGCAAAACAAAATTCGCGGGCAAGTCTTCAACTTAGGAGCGAAAAACGGCAATTATTCTAAAAACGAAATTGTGAATCTTGTTCTCAAACGCATGCCCGAAACCGTCGTCGAATACAAAGATATGTCCTTCGGCGGCGACATGCGCGACATCACAGTCTCGTTTGAAAAAATCAAGCGCGTTCTCGGTTTTGACACGACGCTCACCGTAGACGACGGCGTCCGCGAGGTGTTGTTCGCGCTGAAGTCGGGATTGATTAAAGACCCGACGGATGACAAGTATCGGAACGCGCAGTTTATTGTTCAATAGGTTGAAAGTTTAAGGTTTAAAAGGCGAAGGAGTTGCGGCATGACTACTGCGAAGCGGTTTGAGGAGTTGGAGGTTTGGCAGAGAGCCAAAGATTTGACCAACTTGATTTACAAATACTCCGCCGACGGAGCGTTTGCTCGCGATTTTGGTTTGCGTGACCAAATTCGCCGCGCATCCGTTTCGATTATGTCGAACATCGCCGAAGGATTTGAAAGTCAAACGCAAGCGCTGTTTATCAAATATCTGGGTTCTGCAAAAGGTTCAGCGGGCGAATTACGCGCTCAACTTTATATTGCCCAAGATCAAAAATATCTTTCCGAAGAGCAATTTTCCGAAATGTTTTCTCTTGCTGAAATTTGCAGCAAGCAACTTGCTCGCTTTATCCAATATCTTGAATCTCAACCCAATGCCCGCCGAATGCGGGAAGAAGGAGCAACTTATGACGTCGAACAACCTTAAACCTTCAACTTTGAACGTTCCAACTAACTTTTGGCAAGATAAAAGAATCATTGTTACTGGCGGGGGCGGTTTCCTTGGTTCTTTTGTAATTGAAAACTTAAAGCGTCGCGGCGCGACAGATATTTTCGTTCCGCGCAAAAAAGATTACGACTTGACCGCGCACAACGACATTCATCGCATGTACGACGACGCGCTCAAAGGCGCTGACCCGAAAAACGTCGTCGTGATTCATCTCGCCGCCAACGTCGGCGGCATCGGCGCGAACCGCGAACATCCTGCCGAATTTTTCTACGACAACTTAATGATGGGCGTGGAACTCATGCACCAAGCGTGGAAGCGCGGCGTCGGCAAATTTGTCGCGACGGGAACAGTTTGCGCTTATCCCAAATTTACGCCCGTTCCCTTCAAAGAAGATACCATCTGGGACGGCTATCCCGAAGAAACCAACGCGCCTTACGGTCTCGCTAAAAAGATGATGCTCGTGCAGGCGCAATCGTATCGCCAGCAATACGGCTTCAATGCGATTTTTCTTGTGCCTGTGAATTTATACGGACCCCGCGATAACTTCAACTTGCAAACCTCGCACGTCATCCCTGCGCTAATTCGCAAAGCGGTGGAAGCGACTGAACGCGGCGATAAAGAAATGCCCGCGTGGGGCGACGGCTCGCCGACGCGCGAATTTTTATACGTCGAAGACGCCGCCGACGGCATTGTCACCGCCGCTGAAAAATATAACGGCGACTTGCCCGTCAATCTCGGTTCGGGCTATGAAATTTCCATCAAAGATTTAACCGAGATGGTTGCGAAGATGACGGATTTCAAAGGCAATATCGTCTGGCAAACCGACAAGCCCAACGGGCAACCCCGTCGCGGGTTGGACGTCTCGCGCGCCAAAGAACTCTTCGGCTGGAGCGCGCAAGTTTCGTTTGAAGACGGGATGCGCCGCGCCATCGAATGGTTTAAGGAGAACAGGTCGAAGGTTTAAGGTTACAGGTTGCAAGTCTTTCAACTTTCAACTTTCAACTTTCAACTTTCAACTTTCAACTTTCAACCATGACCCACGAACCCGTCACCGTTTACATCAAACCGCCCAAAGGCTTTGCCGCGTTAAACCTGCGCGACTTGTGGCTTTACCGCGAGTTGATTTACTTTATGATTTGGCGCGACATTAAAGTCCGCTACAAGCAGACTTTGCTCGGCGCGTTGTGGGCGATTATTCAACCCGTACTGACGATGCTCGTCTTCACGTTTTTGTTCGGCAAAATCGCAAAAATGCCCAGCGACGGAGTCCCGTATCCCATCTTTTCGTACACCGCGCTTTTGCCGTGGGGATTGTTCGTCGCCGCGCTCAATCAAGCCAGTCGTTCGCTCACGTCGAATCACAACATGATTACGAAGATTTATTTTCCGCGCCTAGTTCTGCCGATGGCTTCCGTGCTTGGCGGTCTCGTGGATTTTGCAATCGCGTTCCTCGTGTTAATTGGGTTGATGTTTTATTATCAAGTCTCGCCCGCGTGGGCAAGTATGTGGACGTTGCCGTTTTTCCTTCTACTGGCAATCATCACCGCGTTGGGCGTGGCGCTTTGGCTTTCCGCGATCAACGTCCAATACCGCGACGTCAATTACGCCCTCCCATTCTTGACGCAATTCTGGATGTTCATCACGCCCGTCGCGTACTCGTCCTCCGTCGTTTCTGAAAAATGGCAATTGGCTTATTCGATGAATCCAATGGCGGGAGTCGTCAACGGGTTTCGCTGGGCGTTGCTCGGTTCAGGCAACGGACCCGACGCTTCGTTGTGGACGTCTATCGCGGTCTCTTTTCTGATTTTAATTTCAGGTCTTTTTTATTTCAAAAATATGGAAAAGACTTTCGCGGATACTATTTAGTTGAAGGTTACAAGTTTAAGGTTGCAAGTTGAAAACCTTAAACCTTAAACCTTAAACCTTTCAACCTTAAACCCTATGACAACCGCTATCAGCGTAAAAAATCTCGGCAAGCAATATAAAATCGGCGCGGCGCAGACTCGTTTTAAATATGGGATGTTCCGCGAAGTTCTCGTCGAAGCGGCGATGACGCCTGTTCGCATTTACAAAGCGCTGACGGGTAAAGCGTCGCGCGGCGTGAGCAACTCGTCTTCTTTTTGGGCGCTGAAAGACGTCTCGTTTGATTTGGAAGAAGGCAAAGTTCTCGGCGTGGTCGGACGCAACGGCGCGGGCAAAAGCACCCTGCTCAAGATTCTCTCGCGCGTCACCGAACCGACAACGGGCGAAGTCACCGTGCGCGGGCGCGTCGGCTCGCTTCTCGAAGTCGGCACGGGCTTTCATCCCGAATTGACGGGGCGCGAAAATATTTACATGAACGGCGCGATACTCGGCATGAAACGCGCCGAGATTGATTCCAAGTTTGACGAGATTGTCGAGTTCGCCGAAGTCAGTCAGTTTATTGACACGCCCGTCAAACGCTATTCGTCGGGGATGTATCTGCGCCTCGCGTTCGGCGTCGCCGCGCACCTTGAACCCGAGATTCTCATCGTGGACGAAGTGCTTGCCGTCGGCGACGCGGAGTTTCAACGCAAGTGTCTCGGCAAAATGGGCGACGTCGCGCAACAAGGACGCACGGTGTTGTTCGTCAGTCATAACATGTCCGCGATTTTGCGCCTGACGCAAGAGGCGATAGTTTTGAACAAAGGTCAATTGCTCATGCGCGCGCCCACGCAAGAGGCGGTGGATTTTTATCTTTCGTCGGGGCAGGCGCAAGCGGGCGAGCGCATTTGGGACGCCGAAGACGTCCCCGCGTCGAGCAAACCATTCACGCCGATTAGTTTGCGAATCAAAGATAAAAACGGAAACGTCGCGGATACGATTCGCTCCACCGAATCCGTCCGCATTGAATTTGAATATCAACTCGACGCGCCGATTACAGGCTTGCGCGTCGGGATTTACCTCGGCACGATGCGCGGCGAATACGTCTTCAACTCGTTTGACACCGACGCGCCAGAGATGTTCGATAAATTCGACTCGCGCAAAGCGGGACGCTACGTCAGCCGCGCCGAAATCCCCGCCGATATGTTCAACGAAGGCAGATACAGTGTCGGCGTTAACGCCAGTTCCTTCGGTGTGCGCCGCTACTTCATGGATGAAAACGCCATCGCCTTCAACGTGGATATTTCAGGCGCGCCAGGCACGCAATGGGGCGAGCCGCGCGTCGGCGCCGTGCGTCCGCGATTGAATTGGGAAATTGAGAAACTGGGTTAGAAGAGTAAAACATTGAGTTGACGTGACGTAAAATTATCTTCACTGTTCAGGAGCAAACTTTGTACGAGCGCGTTCTACAAGCCATGCGCGAAAAAAATCGCGCCCGCCAGTATGTGATGACTGTTCACGCCAACGATGAAATGGAGGACGATAAATTAACCATCCTTGACGTTGAAAACGCCGTTTTGACGGGCGTTATTATTGAACGGCAAAAAGATTCCGCGATGGGCGAATGGAAATATTTATGCGAGGGGCAATCGCAGAGCGGCATTAACATCGTCGTTGTCGGTAAAATCAGCGTGGTCAACAAACTGGTGATTATCACCGTTTATCGTTCGTAAAATGGAGGAAGATATGATTTGCGATATTTGCGGAAAAAGCGGAACGCGCTTGCGCTTGGTCAGTCGCAGTTTTGACAAAGGCGCGGAGTTGTTTATTATTGAAAATATCCCGTTAATCAGTTGCCCGCATTGCGGCGAAAGTTATTTCACGGCGGACGTCTTGCATGAAGTCGAGCGTATTAAATTGCATCGCAAAAAACTCGCCAAACAACGCAGCGTCCCTGTGGCGACGTTTGCCTCTGTCGCGCATTAATTTTTTTCATGCCAATAATTAAAAACCTCCTCCGCAACCTCCCCTACGCCGCCGAAATTGATTGGGCGTTGCGCTCAAAGCATCGTCCGCGCCGCGACCATTTCAATTTAGACCGCTTGCAAAAATCTTTGCCTGCGGCAAAAGCGGTTGTCGAACCGTTTGCAAAGAACGCGCCGCGCGGCAAGAAGGTTTTATTTTTCGCCACGCTTCATTATTGGATTGAGCAATCCGCGTATTTGGGTTTGGCTTTGGCGGGGATGGGACACAAAGTCACGTTGTTGACTTTGCCCTATTCCGAATGGCACAAGCAAAAAGATAACTTCACGCAACGTCAACGCATTCTCCACACCCGCGACGCGCTGGCGTGTTTGTCGCCGCTGGTTGAGCATGTTTCCATGTTGGATGTTCAACGTTCAAGGTTGAAGGTTCAAGGTTCCCTTCAACCTTCAACCTTCAACCTTCAACCCGATATTGAAGAGATTTCCATCTGGGACGCGCAATATACGTTGATGCGCGAAGACGTGAACATGAACGACCCTGCTGACCGCGCCGTGTACGACTTGCGCATCCAGCGCAACACCTTCGCCGCGCAAGCCGCGCTCGAATGGATGCAAGCCAACAAGCCTGACGTCGTTCTTATTCCCAACGGTTTGATTCTCGAAATGGGAATCGTCTTCCGCGTGGCGCGACACTTGGGCATTGACGCGGTCACTTACGAATTCAACGACCAACGCGAACAAATTTGGCTCGCGCAAAATTCGTCCATCATGCAACAGGACACAGATTATCTCGTCGAAGCGCGTTGCCAATTACCAATTACTGATTCCATGTTTGAGCGCGTCGCAGATTTAGAAAACGCCCGACGCGGCGCGCGTGTGTGGGGTAAATCCAAACGACTCTGGCAATACGTTTCGTCGCAGGGCGCGGACGAAACGCGCAAAGCGCTGAAGTTGGATAACCGTCCCGTCGTCATGCTTGCCGCGAACGTTCTCGGCGACAGCCTCACCTTGGGGCGCGACGTCTTCGCTTCATCCATGACCGAATGGATTACGAAGACCGTTCAATATTTTGCGAAGCGAAGCGACCTGCAAATGATTATCCGCGTTCACCCTGGCGAGAAGCTTGTGCCGCAAGCGAAATCAATGGGAACGGTCGTGCGCGAAGCCTTGCCCGAAATGCCCAGTCATATTCACGTCATCGGCGCGTTGGATAAAATCAACACTTATGATTTAATCGAAATCGCCGACGTCGGTTTGGCGTACACGACGACGGTCGGACTCGAAACCGCGATGAACGGACGCCCCGTCATCTCCTGCGGACAAACGCATTATCGCGGGCGCGGATTTACCCTCGACCCCAACTCGTGGGACGAATACTATGCCACCCTCGAAAAAGTTTTAGCGGATATTCCCGCCCATCAACTCGACGAAAAGCAAACCGAGTTCGCATGGAATTACGCCTACCGTTTCTTCTTTGAATACCCGCGCCCCTTCCCGTGGCGCTTGATGAATTTCTGGGATGACCTCGAAGTATGGACTTTGGAAAGAGTTCTCGGCGAAGAAGGCATGACACAATTCAAGGATACGTTTGATTTTCTAGTTGGAGAGCCTTTTGTGTGGAAAGATGAAAGATGAAAGAATGTTGATTTGCACAACTCTAACAAGCCGACGTTTCAACAAAACGCCATCGAACTTCTTTCCTCTTTCTTCTTTCATTCATTCGCATTGAGACAACAAACAAATGACAGACACCAAACAAAAAGTCCGCGAGTTTTACGATGAAATCGGCTGGCAACAGGAAGACGACGGGCATTATCAAAACGCCCGCTACGAAGACCTGCGTCCCGTCTCGCAAGAGTACATCCATAAAACGCGCCTGCGCGTGATGAACGGACTCATCCCAACGGGCAAATTTTTACTCGATGCGGGTTCGGGTCCCGTGCAATACGACGAGTACAAAACCTACTCGCAAGGCTATCAAAAGCGCATCTGCTTAGATATTTCCATTCAGGCATTGCGCGAAGCCCGCGAGCGAATCGGCGAACATGGCATGTTCGTCGTCGGCGACTTGGCAAACCTGCCCTTCAAGCCCGAAGCCTTCGACGGCGCGGTATCCATGCACGCGATTCATCATCTGGCTTTGCCCGAACATCCCCGCGCCTACGGCGAAATTTATCGCGTCCTCGCAAGCGGACGGACTGCGGCTATCGTCAACGGCTGGCATGAGCCTCTCTTAATTCGCATGGCGGAGCCGTTGATTGGTCTCATGCGAAAACTGTCGGGACGTTCCGCAAAAAAGAAAAAAGAATGGCAAAACGAAGAAGACCCCGCTGGCACGTTCGTTCAAAAGATGACGCCCGAATGGTTGAAAAGCGAAATTGGCTCAAAGATGAATATTGAAATCAAGCCCTGGCGCAGTCTCAGCACGCGCTTGTTGCGCTGGTTTGTCCGTCCCTTTGGCGGACGCGCGTTTTTGAAATTTGTCTTTTGGCTGGAAGGCGCGTTCCCGAAGTTCTTTGCGGAGAACGGGCAATATCCACTCATCGTAATTCGTAAATCGTAAATCAAAAATGAAAAAACCTTTCCCCGAAATCATCTTTCTGCTCCTCATCTCCGCCGTCGTTTATCTTCCCAACGTCGGCGGGCTAACCTATTTCAAAGACGATTGGTATTACGCCTACGATGGAATGCTCGCGGGCGGAAAAATCTTTCACGCCATGTTCAGCATTGACCGCCCCGCGCGCGGTTATTTTTTCGAGATTTATTATTCGCTCTTCGGCGCGCAACCGTTCCCCTATCACATCAGCGCCTATCTTTGGCGCGCGCTCAGCGGCGTCGGCGCGTTGTGGCTGTTCCATATTTTATGGGACAAAGAAAGAAAGTTTGCGTTTTTCGTCGCCCTGCTTTTTACAATTTATCCTGGCTACTATTGGTGGGTCAGCGCCATCGAATATCAACCGATGATTGCCAGTCTTGCTTTGCAAGTCTTTTCCATCGCGCTTACGTTGAAGGCGTTGCAAGTCGAAAGTCGCAGGTCGCAGGTCGCGTATTTAGTTGGAGCAATTTTAACGGGTTGGGCTTATATTGCTTTGGTAGATTACGCCATCGGCATGGAAACTTTCCGCTGGCTTTGCGTTTATCTTTTGATTAATCGGACGCGGCAAACAAATCCATTTTGGATGAAAATCCGCGACTCTTTCTCCGCTCTGAGTTGGAACTTGCTCATCCCGATTGGTTTCCCCCTCTGGAGAATCTTCTTTTTCCAAAATCAACGCGAGGCGACGGACGTCAGCCTGCAACTAAGCGCGTTCTTCAACGCCCCCGCCGAAACGGGCGCGCATTGGTTTATTCAAATTTTCAATAGCTTGTTAAATTTGGGGATACTCGCATGGGTCAATCAATTCCCGCATTTTTTCTTTGCGATGCGTCTGCGCGACGTCGGTTTGGGAGCGCTCTTCGCCGCGCTTGTCCTCGCGCTGGTCTTTGCGGCGGAAAAAACTTTGAGGGACGATCAAACGTCGGGAGCAGAATCAACGACATGGGCGCATGAAGCGTTCTGGCTCGGTTCGCTCGGCATGGCGCTGGGAATTCTTCCCGTTATCATGGCAAATCGCTATATCAACCTCGAAGGCTTTTCGCATTACGCGTTGCCCGCGTCGCTGGCTTCGGCTTTTTTTATGGCGAGTTTCATTGGCTTGTTGTCGGCGCGGCGCATTCAAACTGGAATTATGTTTTCAATCATTGCGTTTTCGGCGATGGCGCATTACGGCATTTCGGTTAGCGCGCTGAACGAAGAAACAGCGATCCGAAAATTTTGGCGGCAATTTAATTGGCGCGTCCCCGCGCTTGCGTCGGACATAACGCTCGTGATAAATTATCCGTCCAGCGCTATCGGCGACGACGGCAACGGCGTGTTGGAAGCGGCGAACATGATTTATTTTCCGACGCCGCAAAATCAAATCCCCGTGCATTACAACGTCTCCGCGATTACGTTGAACGGCGAAAATTTGCAAGACGTTGTGGTTGGAAAGTTGTATCAAGAAACGCAATATCGCAGTCACACCATGAATTTGAATTATCAAAACGTGCTGGTCGTCAGTCAGCCGACGCCGACTTCGTGCGTCCATGTCATTGACGGGACGCAACCCATTATATCCGCGTTAGATCCGCCAACGGTTTCGCTCGCCGCGCCCGCTTCAAATATCGAAAACGCGCTGGTTGACGCAAAGCCGCTCGTTCCGCAAGAGTTCGCTTTCGGCGCGGAGCCTGAGCATACTTGGTGCTACTACTACGAAAAAGCAGACCTCGCTTTGCAACAAGGCGATTGGAAGAAAACCGCCGCGCTCGGCGAAGAAGCGTTGCGGTTAAACTATCATCCGCAAGATCAATCCGAGTGGTTGCCTTTTTTGAAAGCGTACGCGCTCGTCGGCGACGCCAAACGGGTGAAGCAAACCGCGTCCAAAATCAACATGGAAACGTCGCTGAGATTGCAGGCGTGTAAAATGCTGACGAATATCCAAGAGCCGTTGACGGCTGAAGTTAAAGATTTGATTGCGACGCAGTATTGCAAAACAAAGCGACTCCCTCACCCCTAACCCCTCTCCCAAAGGGAGAGGGGTTAGGGGTGAGGCGCATAAAAAACAGGAGAACTCATGGACTGGAAAAATCAAGTGACGCTCGTCACGGGCGGAACAGGCTCGTTTGGTAAAAAATTTACGCAGATTCTTTTGGAAGAATATCAACCTAAAAAAGTCATCATCTTTAGCCGCGATGAATTGAAGCAACACGAAATGCAGGTCGGCGGATTCAACGATTCGCGCTTGCGCTATTTCATCGGCGACGTGCGCGACAGAGAGCGACTTGTCCGCGCCATGCACGGCGTAGATATTGTCGTTCACGCCGCGGCGTTGAAGCAAGTCCCCGCTTGCGAATACAATCCGATGGAAGCGATCAAGACCAACATAATGGGCACGGCGAACGTCGTCGAAGCCGCGTTGGACGCAGGCGTGAAAAAAGTGTTGACCGTCAGCACGGATAAAGCCGTTAGCCCCGCGAATCTTTACGGCGCGACCAAACTCGCGGCTGAGAAACTCACCATTCAAAGCAACGCCTACGCAGGCGGGTCGGCGACGCGCTTCTCGTGCGTCCGCTATGGGAACGTCGTCGGGTCGCGCGGGTCGGTTGTTCCTCTCTTTTTGAAGCAACGCGCCAGCGGAAAAATCACCATCACCGATGATCGCATGACGCGCTTCTGGCTTTCGCTCGATCAAGGCGTGCGATTTGTGATTGACTGCATCGAACAAATGGAGGGCGGCGAAGTCTTCATCCCGAAGATTCCCAGCACCAAAGTTGTTGACCTTGCCCGCGCCGTCGCCCCCGACGCGAAAATTGACGTCATTGGGATTCGGCAGGGCGAAAAACTTCACGAAGCGCTTATTTCCGAAGACGAAGCGCGGCACACGATTGAACTGGACAAAATGTTCGTCGTGCAACCCGCCGAAGCGACTTGGTTCGGCTATTCGTGGAAAGACAAAGGCAAGGCGCTTGCCGAAGGTTTTTATTATTCCAGCGACAACAATGCCGAATGGCTGGACGTCGAAGGAATAAAAAAATTTATCGCGCCGTTCGAGGAGTTGTTCAAGCAGGGGAAGTTGGAGGGATAAAGTGGCTTCATTTTGCGGAACAGCAAGCTTGCAACCCTCCACATCCTTGCGGACACGCTGAGCTGACCGCGCTGGAAAAAATCGCGGCGGGACGAAGATAACCGTTTCTTGGAAAGTAAGATAGAATGAATTTAGGTTACTCAGTCTTTGCCGACTGTTTAATTTAGACCCCTGTTTTTGCCTCGCCGCTGAACAGGGGTCGTTTTATAGTCCGAGTTTTTTATTGTCCGCGCGGGTATAATTCAAGAAAAGGAAAAATCGCCATGCCGCTCTATCAAATCAAACAGCAAAAAACGCAACAAGTTAAGCCGTCTTCTTTCAAAAGCGAAAAAGAACTGCAAAAAATGTTTGAAGCAAATTTGGAAGAGCTGCTTGGGGCGCGATACGTCGCGTCGGAGTTTACAACGGGCGATAGACAGCGCGGACGAATTGACACTTTGGGCATTGACCAAGACGGAACGCCCGTCATTATCGAATATAAAAAGACCAGCAATGAAAACGTCATCAATCAAGGGCTGTTTTATTTGGATTGGCTCGTAGACCACAAAGGCGATTTTACGCTGGCGGCGCAAGAAAAATTGGGTAAAGACGTCGAGATAGATTGGTCAAGCCCGCGATTGATTTTGGTTGCCGAAAGTTTTTCGGAATACGATAAATACGCGGTCAATCGCATCGGCGCGAATATTCAGTTATGGACGTACAGAAAATACGGGGATGACTTTCTGTTTTTGGAATCCATATTCGCTACGATAAGCCAGAAGCCGTCTAAAAAAATCAAAACAGACAGTAAAGAAGAAGTCGAAGGCGAGACTGAAGAAGAAGTTGCGTACAACCTTGAATACCATTTAAGCGAAAAGCCCGCTGAGACAAAGGCGCTCTTTGACGCTTTGCGCGAACGAATTTTCGCTTTCAACAACGACGGCGACATTATCGAAAAGCCGAACAAAATTTATGTGAGTTACAAACACGGAAAAAATTTCTGCGAAGTTCAAATCCAGACTAACAGTTTGAAAATATGGCTGGATATTCCCTTTGCCGATTTAGACGACCCCCGCAAAATCAGCCGCGACGTTTCAAAAATTGGGCATCACGGAACTGGCACAACGGAAACAAAACTCGCCGATTTGTCCGAGTTGGACGCGGTGATGGGGTTGATTGAGCAATCTTATAAGCAGACTTTGTAAACAAAAGAGACAGCCGCCCGCAAAGCGACTGTCTCTTTTTATTTCACAACCCTACTGCCCACGCAACACCTGTTTGATTTTCATATCCACCCCGCCGACTTCGATAATCAAGTCGCCGCCGCGTTGGTTGACGTAATCTTTGGCTCCGTAGTTGATTCGCCAGAACGCGCCGTCCTCAAAATGTTGCGTAATGGTGACGAGACTCTCGACGACGTCCACGCCTAATTCGCGGGCGCGTGTGTTTGCCGTCGCAATGACGCGGGCAAGCGCAACCGCCATATCGTCTTGAAGAACTTCGGGGGATAAAGTAACCATTTTCAAACTCCTTACTCTGTAAATACGGTTTGCGTATCGTCTATTTCGCGGACTTGCCCAGCGGGACTGACCAGAAAAATAATCGCCTGCGAAATAACAAACTCTCCAACGTAATCGACGCCTTTCAAGTTGAGGTCATTGCGGACGGCGCGTTTATCGGTCTCGCTTGGCTCTTGAAGATAGTCGCTACCTGTGTTCGGATGAGTATGAAATGAAGCGATAATTTCCAAAGAGCCAATCTTGCAATTCGCATGAGGCGGAACTTGAATGACGTCCTTTTGTCCTTTTGCCCAACGTATCATGCTCAAATTTTCATCTTCGTCTTTGACGATGAAGCCGCCTTCTTCGTGTCCGCCAGTTATGCCAAAATCGGAATCAATCCATGCTTGGCGTAATGCAATGCGGATACTTTGATTGGAGAGAATGGCTCTCGGAGTCAGCGACATGAAAATATTATAGCGCTTCGCCAGATTCCTCTAACGCCCCTCTAACCCCTTCATGCTAAAATCCCCCTCATGCAAACAAAACAAAAATCCAAAGGCGGCATTGGACGCGCTACTCGCTATTTGTTGCGACACAAGCGCCAAGCGGCGTTGCCGTATTTATTTCTAGTCATCGCCACGCTGGCGCAGTTGGCGGTGCCGCGCATGGTTCGCAATGTGATTGACGCGGTGACGAGCGGATTCCTCGCGAGTCAAATTTTGAAGGCGTTGGATTCGGCTTCCGCAGAAGCGCTGCCGACCTTGCTCAAACTCGCGGGGTTGCCCGACTCGACGACGCTGAATCAACTCCGCGTTAAGTTGGAGGCGGACGTTGTCAGCGCTCCCCGCGCTTTGATTGTCGCGCTGGTTGCCATCCTCGTCTTCGCCGTCCTGCGCGGATTGTTCGCATTTTTGCAAGCGTATTGGGCGGAGAAAAATTCGCAGACCGTCGCGTATGATTTGCGCAACGATTTGTACGCGAAGATTCAAGAGTTGTCTTTTGCGTATCACGATAAAAATCAAACGGGGCAGTTGATGATTCGCGCCACCGACGACGTGGAGAAGGTGCGGCTCTTCATTGGGCAGGGGCTGTTGCAGATGGTTGGCGCGGTTGGCTTGCTGATTGGCACGATAGCGATTTTATTCGCCTCCAACGTCGCGCTCGCGTGGACGTCTATGCCGATTTTGCCCATCGCGCTGGTGATGTTTGCGATTTTCGCAAGCGCCGCGCGCCCGCTGTTTAAAAAGGTGCAAGAAAAACTTTCGACGCTGAATACGATTTTGCAGGAAAATCTCGCGGGCGTGAAAGTGATTAAAGCGTTCACGCGCGAAGCGCAACAGCAGAAAAAATTCCGCGTCGCGGCGGACGACACGATGGAGCAATCTATCGCGGTGTCGCGGTTGTTTACGTTTTTATTCCCGCTCGTGTTTTTAATTGCCAACCTCGGACAAGCCGCGATTTTATACGTCGGCGGAAAGCAAATTATCGTCGGCACATTGAGCATCGGCGCGTGGCAGGAATTTTCGCTTTATCTGATGTATTTATTTTTTCCGATAATGATGTTCGGCATGATTGTGACGCAAATGGGACAAGCCGCCGCGTCCGCCGACCGCATCTTTGAAATCCTCGACGCGCAAAGCGACGTGGCGGATAAGCCCGACGCGACGAAACTGCCCCCCGTGAATGGCGTCGTGAAATTTGAAAACGTCACCTTCCGATACGTCGGCGGCGGCGACCCCGTGTTGAGCGCCGTCACGTTTGAAGCGCAAGCAGGCGAGACGATTGCGCTGCTCGGCGCGACGGGTTCGGGCAAGACCAGCATCATCAACTTGGTGCCGCGCTTTTACGACCCGACGGGCGGACGCATCACGATTGACGGGCATGACCTGCGCGACGTGACGCTCGATTCGCTCCGCGCGCAAATCGGAATTGTGTTGCAAGAGACGACTCTGTTCAGCGGCACAATCGGCGAGAACATCGCCTTCGGCAAACCCGAAGCGACGCAAGATGAAATTGAAGCCGCCGCGAAATCCGCCGCCGCGCATGATTTTATTATGTCCTTCCCCGACGGATACAACACGCATGTCGGCGAACGCGGCGCGACTTTAAGCGGCGGACAAAAACAGCGCGTGGCGATTGCGCGCGCGTTGTTGCTCAACCCGCGCATTTTGATTCTCGACGACTCGACCTCCAGCGTTGACCTCGCCACCGAGTCGCACATTCAATCCGCGCTTGAAGTTTTGATGAAGGGACGCACGTCCTTCGTCATCGCGCAACGTATCAGCACGGTGGTCAACGCCGATAAAATTTTAGTGCTGGATAAAGGTCAAATCGCGGCGCAAGGCAAACACGCGCAACTCATGGAAGAAGAACCCATCTACGCTGAAATTTACAACTCGCAATTGCTCCAACCCTCTGAGGCGGCACAATGAAAAACTTAGAAAAAAATTGTTCACCGCTGAGATACGGAGACGCGGAGTTTTTCCCACAGGGGGCTGTGCCTAATTTAAACCTCAGCGTCTCCGCGCCTCAGCGGTTAAATCTTGCTTTGACGGAGGCGAAATAATGCACGGACGCGCTGGCGAGATGTTGAACCAAGAGATTATCAAGCCCAAGAATCTCAGCGTCACCCTCTCGCGACTTGGAATTTATTTTGGGCGCTTCGGGCATATCATCGCCCTCGCCGTTGTATTCATCACCATCGCCACTTGGACGCAAGTGACCTCCCCCGAATTATTCGGTCAAGCGACGGATTGTTTTCTTATTCCGACAGGCAAAACCTCCGAGGTCTCGAAGACCTCGGAGGTTTCCGAGCCGACTTGCTGGCTAGATTCCCCCGACTCGTCGAATCTCTCCCTCCTCCGACAAGGACTCTACAAAGCCTATCATCTCGGCGGATACGAAGTTCCCGCAATGGAGACGGCGACGAACGAACAGCGCGTCGAGAGTTTGTTTCGATTAATCATCCTTGCCGTCGCGTTGTACGTGCTGGGCGCAGTCCTGACAGGCGCGACGTTTTTTACAATGGCATTGGCGGGGCAACACGTTCTGCGCGAGTTGCGCGTGGAAGTCTTCGAGAAATTGCACGCGCTCTCGCTCAGTTACTACGCCGACCACGAAGCGGGCGACTTGATGAGTCGCATCACCAACGACACGACCGCCATCGAACAAGCCTTTTCGTTTGCGCTGGTCAACGTCTTTAGCGGCATTCTCTTGTTGGTGTGGGCGGCGTACAACATGCTTGCCGCGAGTATTCCGTTTGGCTTGTTGGCGCTGTCCGTCTCGCCGCTGATGTTCGCCGCGACGATTTGGTTTTCGGGGCAGGCGCGCAAAGCCTTCCGCAAAAGCCGCGAAGAAATCGGCAACGTCAACGCGGAATTGCAAGAAACAATTTCATCCGTGCGCGAAGTGCAAGCCTTCAATCGCGCCGACGAAAACATCATCCAATTCAAAGAAGTCAACGCCGCGAATCGCGACGCGAATATTCGCGCCGTCGCTTACACCTCCGCGCTCGCGCCCACGCTCGAAGCGCTGTCCTACGTCGGGCTTGCGATTGTCGCAGGCGTCGGCGGGTGGTATCTGCTCACGGGCGACGCGCTCTTCGGCACGACGGTCACGCTCGGTCTTATCGTCATGTTTCTCGCGTACATTCAGCGCTTCAATCAACCCATTCAACAAATCGCCATTTTGTGGACGAACATCCAAAACGCGATTGCGGGCGCGGAACGCATCTTCACCATCCTCGATGAAAAACCCTCCGTGATGGATAAACCGAACGCGCAAGCGATGACGGAGATTCAGGGCAAGGTCGAGTTCGTCGAAGTCTCGCACGAATACGAAGACGGCGTACCTGTGTTAAATAAAGTTTCCTTCGCCGCCGAAGTTGGACAAACCATCGCGATTGTCGGACCGACGGGCGCGGGCAAGACGACGATTATTAATCTGCTCCCGCGTTTTTACGACGTGACGCACGGCGCGGTTCGCATTGACGGGGTAGACGTCCGCGACGTAACGGCGGAGAGTCTGCGCCGTCAGGTTGGCATTGTCCTGCAAGACACCTTCCTATTCAGCGCTTCGGTCATGGATAACATCCGCTTCGGACAACCCAGTGCGACGGATGAAGAAGTATTCGCCGCCGCCAAACTCGCCAACGCGGATACCTTCATCGAGCGTCTGCCCGAAAAATATCAAACCATTTTAGGCGAACGCGGTTCGGGCTTGAGTCAAGGTCAGCGCCAACTCCTCTCCATCGCCCGCGCCGCGCTTGCGAATCCGCACATCTTGATTTTAGATGAAGCAACGTCCAGCGTGGACACCCGCACCGAACGCCTCATCCAAAAAGCCTTCGACGCATTGCTCCAAAGTCGCACCTCCTTCGTCATCGCCCACCGCCTCTCCACCATCCGCAACGCGGATATGATTCTCGTTTTGAAAGCGGGCGAAATCATCGAGCGCGGCAAGCATGACGATTTGCTTGAAGCGAAGGGGTTTTATTATGAGCTGTATATGAGTCAGTTTAATAAGCAGGAAGAGATAAGAGAGTAGAGTAGAAGAGTAAGAGATAAGAGAGTAGATAAAAAGAAGCCCTTGTCAAAACGACAAGGGCTTCTTTTTATTCATCCGTTTCTCCGCAAGGCGCAGCCCCCCTGTGGGCAAAAATCCGCTTTTTATTCGACTAACATTCGGCTATAATTCGACTAATGTTTACCCCTAAATACGTCATCACCCACGCCTTGCTTGAAAACGTTAAACGCATTTACGCTCTGACGCAGACGTTAAATCAACGCAGTTTTTCCCAAACCGTTCTTGCGGAGTTGCAAAGGGACGCGGAAGCCGTTTCCGCTTTTGCCTCTACAAGCATCGAAGGGAATCCGTTGCCGCTGACGGACGTAAAGCGCATCATCAAGAACAAACCGCAAAATATCCGCGACAGCGAACGCGAGGTGTTGAATTACAACGAAGTTTTGAAAGAGGTCAACCGCAGTCTGGCAAAAAGCGCCTTGCCAATCACTTTGCCTTTGATTTTGCAGATTCATAAAAAAATAACGCATAAACTTTTACCCGCCTCGCAATCGGGCAAGTTGCGCGTTGACCCTGTTTTTGTGAACGACCCGCGCGTTGGCGAGACGGTCTACTTGCCGCCCGACGCGAAAGACGTCCCGCGTCTTGTTAAAGAGTTGATTCAATTTACGCAAATCAATAAAAACAAAATTGACCCGTTAATTCTCGCGGGAATTTTTCATAAACAATTTGTCGTTATTCACCCCTTTATGGACGGGAACGGCAGAACGGCGCGATTGCTAACCAAAATTTTACTCGCCGAAATGGGCTTGAATACGTTTAACTTGTTTAGTTTTGAAAATTACTACAACCAAAACGTAACGCGCTATTTTGAAATGGTTGGCTCGCGCGGCAATTATTACGAGATTGCGAACGCCCTTGATTTTAGCGAATGGCTCGAATATTTTACAGGCGGCATGATTGACGAATTATTGCGCGTGGAAAAAATTCTGCCGCCGACGGCAAATTCGCCTAAAGACAAGTTGCAACCCTATCATTTGCAAATTATGGACTTCATCCGACAAAAGGGATTTATCGCCGACAAAGATTACGCGGGTTTGGTCAACCGCGCCAAGCCGACGCGCAGACTCGACTTTAATAAGTTGATTGAATTGGGATTAATTCAACGCGAAGGCAAGGGCAAAAACACATATTATGTTTTGAAACAAAAAGATCGCCGAGCCTAAAAACTCGGCAGCCTCCTCTCTTCTTTCTTCTCTCTTTATTTCACCCCCATCACAAAATACATATCAATCTCGCCCTTGTTTTTCGCCGCTATTTTTCCGCGATGTTCGCAATGGAAGCGATGACGCACCAGCTCGTAGGTGGCTTGCGAGATATTGATCTTGCCAACTGCGCCCGAAGATTCCATGCGCGAAGCGGTGACGACGGTATCGCCCCACGCATCGTAGGCGAATTTTTGCCGCCCGACCACGCCCGCAATTAATGGTCCCGTATGAATGCCGATGCGAATATCCAATTGCGCTAATTCGTGTTTTTGAGACGACTCCTTTAATTTTTGCACAAACGCCATCATCTCTAGCGCCGCCTCGACAATATCTACCGCGTGAGTTTCGCTTGGCGTTGGAATGCCGTCCGCGCACATGTAGCCGTCGCCGATGGTTTTCAATTTTTCCAAACCATAACTTTCTACGACGGAATCAAAAAACGAGAAGTAATCGTCCAACTCGCTCACCACTTCGCGCGGACTGTGCGACTCGGCGAACTGGGTGAAGTTTTGAAAATCCGCAAATAAGATCGAAGCGGCGGGGAAAAAGCGCGGCTCGACTTTGTTTGTATCCTTCAACTCTTGGGCGATTTCCGCTGGAAGAATATTTAACAATAATTCGTCGGAGCGTTGTTCGGCGCGTTTGCGCTCGGCGATTTCAATTTGGGCTTGCGCATATAAGTTGGCGTTATCCAACACCAGCGAAGCCAGCGACGCCAATTGCGTCAACGTCTCCGCTTCTTGCGGCGTAAATTCGCGCGGGTCGGTTTTGAGGCGGGCAACTTCCAACACGCCGATCAAACCGTCGCGTCCCATAATTGGAATGCACGCCAAAGCGCGCAAGTTCCAATGCGCATAAGACGGATTTCTCTTTTCCCATGCGTTGTAATCTTTAAGGGCGAGGGGTCTTTGGGTTTGCCATACCTGTCCGACAGCGCCTATGCCTGGTTTCTTCTGACTACTCCCAATATTATGCGCGAAATTTTTTGTAGCGGCGCGCATAATCAAGTCGTCGCCTTCCGATAAAAAGATATATCCGTAAGACGCGCCGACCAGCTCTGCCGCTTGCGTCGCAACTTCGCCCAGTAGAGACGAAAAATCGCGGGTATCTAACAAGGCGTAGATGATTTTATGCAAGACGGCTAAGTTTTGATTCTGGTTGAATAATATCTCCTCCATCTTTTTGCTGTCTTCCATTTCTCTTAACGTCGCTTCGTAGAGGTTGGCGTTATCCAACACCAAAGCGACGAGCCGCGTAAATAAAATTCCCGTTTGAATTTGTTCGGGCGAGAACGGGTAATCGGGCTTGTCGCGCCCCAAAGCGAGAACGCCCAAACAGCGCTCGCCCACCATGACGGGAATATCGGCGACGGCGTGAAGCGAAGCGACGTAAATATCGCGGCGATATTCCCATGTAGCGTAGTCTTCTAAAACAACGGGCTGATGCGAGTCGAAAGCCTGCCACGAAAGTCTTGCCTCTTCGCGCGTGGAGCGATCTCCCTTTATGTCGCGCTGATTCTCCGTGCAAGCTTCTACGGTCAAATAGCCGTCCTTCTCCAGCAGTAACTCGCTGAACGGCGCGTCCAGCAACTCGGCGGAACGCTCCACAATCACTTGCAACAGGTCGCCCAGTTCGCGCCGATTGAGCAAATCCAGCGTGATTTGATGCAGGATAGAAAGATAATCGTTTTGTTTTTGCAAGCGCTCTTGCAAAAGTTTTTCTTCGGTAATATCTTGCTCAATCTCCACAATATTGACGAGTTCGCCGTCGCTGTTGTGCATTGGGGCAATCGTAGCGGCTTCCCAAAATACGGAGCCGTCTTTATGATAATTTTTGAACTCTCCGCGCCAGATATGTCCCGCGATAACCGTCTTCCACGATTCGTCTTGCGTAAAATCATACGCTGAATTTCCAGTATATGCAAAAGCGGGAGATTTGCCTAAGACTTCGGCAAGCGAGCGCCCCGTCGTTTCGACAAACTTCGGGTTAACGTATTCGATCATGCCGTTTTTATCCATGATGACGATCGTGTTGCCGCTTTGCTCTATCGCCAGTGAAAGTTTTTGCAATTGCTCTTCCGTCTTCTTGCGCTCGGTAATATCTTCTTGAATAGCGACATAATTGACGACTACGCCATTCTGATTCAACACAGGCGAGATGACGCTGTATTCCCAATACAGTTCTCCGTTTTTTCGTCGATTAAGAAATGTGCCTTGCCAAACCCGCCCCGCCGTAATGGCGCTCCATAAGTCTTCGTAAAATTGTTTTTTTTGTCTTCCCGATTTCAAAATGCGCGGAGTTTTCCCAACGGCTTCCTGCAAAGCATATCCTGTCACCTCTTCAAATTTGGGATTAACATATTCAATGCGTCCAAGCGCGTCTGTGATGACGATCTCGTGTCCGCTTTGCTCGATGACGCGGTAATACTTGCGCAATTGATCTTCTGCGCGTTTGCGCTCGGCGATATCGGAATGCGTGCCAAGCATGCGACGCGGTTTGCCGTCCGCCGTCCGTTCTATCACTTTGCCGCGAGACAGAATCCATTTATAGGTTTCGTCTTTACAGAGAATCCGATACTCGTTTTGGAAAACGTCCGTTTCGCCCGCTAAGTGTTTTTCTAAGTTTGCATAGCATTGGGCTTTGTCGTCAGGATGCAAGCGTTGGTCCCACTCGTCTCGCATGTTTCCAAATTCATGTTCGTCGTAGCCGAGCATGGTTATCCATTGACGCGAGAAAAACACGCGGTTGGTCGTCATGTCCCAATCCCACACGCCGTCGCCCGCGCCTTCCAACGCGAACGACCAGCGCGCCTCGCTTTCGGAAATTTGTTTGACCTGCTCTTCAATTTTCTGCATATCCTTTTGACTGAGGACATTGACGGTAACGCTTAGCACAGTCACGAACAGATAAAAAAACAAAAAACTAATCCAACCTTCCGTGATTGCAAACGAAAAGTAGAACGGCAATATGGCGAGGATTGCAAATTGCGCCAAAGCGATGATGAGGGTCGCCGTGACGGGCAACAATATGCTGGACAGAATGACGACCAGCGTTGTGTACGCCAAAGGCAGCGCGTTGCCGTTTTGAACGGCTGCGTCAAACGCCAATAAACCCCACGGTCCAAGAACGGCGCAGCCGACCGTCAAACTCGCCGAAACCCAATAATAACCGTAACGGTTTGCCGCGTAAGCAAAAGCCAAAATGACAATCAGCCCGCTGATGAGCAAAGCGTATATTAATAAATTTTGATCATTGTAAAATCCCTGAGCAAGCAGCAAAAGCAAAGTTGCCCCAATCAGCGCAATGAGCGTTAATAGCAAACGATCTAAAAATCTCGTTCGGCGTCGCTCAAAAAATGTTTGATTCATTTGCCGTTTTCCTTATAGGGCGAAAAAACAAACAACATAGCCTCGTAAATTATACGATTATAAATTATGCTTTTCTACCGTACACGGCAAACCCTAAAGGTCTGCTTGTCCTTCGCAAAAACCCGATTAACGAAAAGACCTTTAGGGTTTCTTTTGCGAAGGAAATGCACGGTAGAGAAAATTATGCCTTGCGTCAAAACGAGGCGCTGGCGGCAAGGGGTTTTGTCGCGAGCTGTAAATGAATCGGCTTAGCAATGCCCAAGTATTGAACGACGCCCCAGATATATTTTGTCTCCAGATTTGTTCCCGCAATTTCCAACGCGTAACCCGCCGACCACACAAAAACAGAGGCGGCTGCCAGCGACAACGCCAAAGATCCGTGGGCGGAGCGGCGCGTCCATGCGTATACGGCAATCGCCGCAGAAATCAACGCTGAGGCAATTAGGGGCAAAACGTAGGGGGAATATTCAAAATTCATAGAAATCCAACGGCTAACAAATTATACAACAGGCAAGGAGTTCAATCGTTACAATAAGCAATCTATCGTTTCCCACCGCGAAAGTTTCTTGAGCGCAGGGACGTCTTGAACTGCGAACCGCCTGATTCCAAAATAAAATTTTCAAGAGGAGAATTCGCCCATGCCTAATTTATATAAATCCGTTCCCGTTCGTTCTTCTGAAATCACGCCAAAGCAGACGTATCTTTCGCGGCGCGATTTTATGAAAGCGGCAAGCGTCGCCGCCAGCGCCGCGCTTTTAGCCGCCTGCGCTCCGTCGGCGGGAAAGTCGCCTCAGGGCGGCGCGCCCACGCCCACGTCAAAAGCGACCGACGAATTGGGGAATCTAGTTAATGCTTATTCCGAGATAACCAATTACAATAACTATTATGAATTTAGCGACGTAAAAGAATCAGTCGCCGCGTTGGCGCAAAATTTCAAGACTCATCCGTGGACAATCGAAGTCGGTGGGCTGGTCAACAAGCCGAAGACGTTTGGCGTGGAAGACCTGCTCAAATTATTTCCCGCGCAAGAGCGCGTTTATCGTTTGCGGTGCGTGGAAGCGTGGAGCATGGTTATTCCGTGGGAAGGCTTCGCGCTGGCGGGTTTGCTCAACGCCGTCGAGCCGACGAGCGCCGCTAAGTTTGTCCGCTTTGAAACGCTTTTTGATTCCGAACAAATGCAAGGGCAAGCCAGTTCGTTTTATCCCTGGCCCTATCAAGAAGGTTTGCGCCTCGACGAAGCCATGCACGATCTCGCCATCCTCGCCACAGGTTTATACGGCGAGGCGTTGCCGGCGCAAGACGGCGGACCCATTCGACTCGTTGCGCCGTGGAAATATGGATTTAAATCCATTAAGGCGATTGTCAAAATCGAATTAACCGCCGAACAACCCAACACGTTATGGAATACAATCTCAGCCAATGAATATGGTTTTTACGCCAACGTCAACCCCAATGTGGATCATCCGCGCTGGACGCAAGCCTCCGAGCGCCGCATTGGCGAATTCAGTCGCCGCGCAACGCTCATGTTCAACGGCTATGGCGAACAGGTCGCCCATCTTTACAAAGGTATGGATTTAAGTTTAAATTTCTAAATGAAGAATTTTTTTTCTCGCTATACCCCTCTGCTGATTGCCGTTCATCTCTACGCGTGGTCTACCGTTGCGCGCTTGATCGTTGAATTCGCTACTGGCACAATGTCCGCCAACCCCATTCAAGAATTGGAGCGCCGCACGGGGCGTCACGCCGTCACGTTGCTAATTTTATCTTTGGCATGTACGCCGATTAATACCGTCTTCAAATGGAGCGAGCCGATTAAACGTCGCCGCGCGCTGGGTTTATACGCCTTTATGTACGCGACCATCCATGTGATTATTTTTGCCGACCTCGATTACGGCTTCGCGTGGAGTCTCTTCGTCAAAACCGTTTTGAAAAAACCGTACATCCTCGTTGGCGGCGCCAGTTTTCTTTTGCTCGTACCGCTCGCCCTCACCTCGTTTGACGTTTGGAAAAAACGCTTCGGCAAAAATTGGCGGCGTTTGCATCAACTAATTTACCTCATCGCGCCGCTGGCGCTTTTGCATTTCGCGTGGAGCAAAAAAGGCGACGTCTTTGCGTTGCAAGGCGACGTTATCCGCCCGTTGATTTATGGACTCGTCTTTGCGGTTTTTCTCGTTTTGCGGATTCCCGCGATTCGCAAAGCGTTCGCTTCATTCTCGCCTCGCAGTTTGCTTCTGTTATCGAGAAAGTGAGTCGCGGCTGAACGAAAGCGCAACGGACGCCGTATTACGCTTGCGGATTATATTCAACAGAATAGGCAGGGATGGAAATCCCAGAGATGGAGATATTAACCTCGCGGCGTTTTATATCCGCTTCAGGCGGCACTCTTTGCATGGCTTCTTGCGTGACGAGAATCTCGCCCGCCGCCGCGACGTCCTCGCCCAATTTGCAGGCTTTATTAACCGCGTCTCCAAAAAAATCTTCTTCGCCAATCATCAGGATTTTCCCATAATCAATTCCGCACGAGATATGCACGTCAAGTTCGTCGGAGGTGAGCAGATTGGACGCATTGAACGCCAATTGCAAGGCAATCGCGGCGTTGACGGCAGGGAGCGTGTCTGGAAAAACCGCGAAGCAGTTGTCCGCTTCAAATTTGACGACGCTACCGTCGTAAGATTCGATAATCGGCTGGGCGATCAACTGCATCCGTCGCACCATCGAAAGGTAATGGATAATTCCATATTTGCGCGTCAAGATCGAAAAGCCGGACATATCCAGCACAAAAGCGACTTGTTCGGAGCCGTATTGTTTCCAGATCTCATCCTCCACTTTACGCCGATTTTCGTCGCTGGTCTCTTGCGAAAAACGCAACAGCAAATCTTGAAATTGCTTAGCTTGTTTTTTGTTCATAGCGTCCTCTTTTCAACGGTTGTTCGAGCGGACAAATTCTTGTAGCGCCGCGAAACAATAACCCAAGCATACTCGAAAAAACATTTTTCATGCAAGCAAAATATCTGTGCTATAATCTCGCCGCTATGATTAACCCAATCAACTTCGCCAATAATAACGATAACAACTCCCGTATCGCTGGGCGAATCTGCATTGGTTGACGCAATAACCTAAGTCAAAACCAAATCGCCCGACGCACACGCGCAGGGCGATTTTTGATTTACCAATTACCAATCTACCAATTACCAATTTGCCAATCTACCAAATTTACGGAGACCCCATGTACAGAACACACACTTGCGGAGAATTACGCGCCAGCCACGCTGGGCAAACGGTTATGTTATCGGGCTGGGTGCATCGCCGTCGCGATCATGGCGGCGTGATCTTTTTAGATTTGCGCGACAGAACGGGACTGACCCAAATCACGATTAATCCCGACGCTTCAAAAGAAGCGTTGGAAGTCGCGGCGAATGTGCGCATGGAGTGGGTTTTACAAATTGAAGGCGTGGTTCATCAACGCCCCGCAGGAAATGAAAACCCCAACATGGCGACGGGCGCGATTGAAATTTTGGCGAGCGAAGTGAAAGCGCTGAACCCGTCAAAGATTCCGCCGTTTATGATTAGTTCGGATACCGACCTGCCCGACGAAAACACGCGCCTCAAATATCGCTACCTTGATTTGCGCCGCGAGCGCATGAGTCGCAATATGGTTTTGCGTCACAAGGTCATCAAGTTCATGCGCGACTATCTCGACGCGCAGGGTTTCATCGAAATTGAAACGCCGATTCTCTTCAAAGCCACGCCCGAAGGCGCGCGCGATTATCTCGTGCCGTCGCGTCTTTCGCCCGGTCAGTTTTACGCGCTGCCGCAATCGCCGCAACAGTTGAAGCAATTGCTCATGGTGGCGGGCATGGATAAATATTTCCAAATTGCGCGTTGTTTCCGCGACGAAGATTTGCGCGGCGACCGCCAACCCGAATTCACGCAACTCGATTTAGAAATGTCCTTCGTCGAACGCGACGACGTTCTCGCGTTGGTTGAAAATTTATATACCGCAATGCTTCCCGCCGTCGCGCCGCATAAAAAATTTCACTCGACCCCTTGGCTGAAAATCTCGCATCACGAAGCGCTGGAAAAATACGGCTCGGATAAACCCGACTTGCGCTTCGGCATGGAATTATTCGACATGAGCGCCGTCTTCGCCAAGAGCGAGTTCCGCGTCTTTCAATCTGCTCTCGAAGCGGGCGGCGCTATCAAGTGTATCGTCGCCCCGCAAAGCGCGGACATGTCCCGCAAGGAAATTGACGCGCTGACCGAAGTGGCGAAAACTTTCGGGGCGAAGGGCATGCCGACGTTGGCGATGACGTCCGAAGGCGTGAAAGGCGGCATCGCCAAATTTGTCACCGAAGAAGAAGTCGCGGCGTTGAAATCCAAAACGGGCGCGAAAGACGGCGACCTCATCCTGTTCGCCACCGACGCCCGCGCAATCGTCAACAAAGTTTTAGGCGGGTTGCGCTTGTGGTTCCGCGATAAATTAAATCTCGCCGACAAAGACATGATGGCGTTCGTGTGGATTGTAGACTTCCCGTTTTTCGCGTGGAACGAAGACGACAAACGCTGGGACTCGGAACATCATCCTTTCACGATGCCGAAGATGGAAGACCTGCCCAAGTTTGACAGCGACCCTGGCGAAGTATTGTCCGACGCTTATGATATGGTTTGCAACGGCTACGAAGTGGCGTCGGGTTCGATCCGCATTCATCGCCGCGATATTCAAATGAAGATGTTCCAAATGCTCGGCATGACGGATGAAGACATTCAAGCAAAGTTCGGGCATATCCTCGAAGCGTTTGAATACGGCGCGCCTCCGCACGGCGGCATGGCGCCCGGCATTGACCGCCTGATCATGCTCCTCGCCGACGAACCCAACATCCGCGAAGTGATCGCCTTCCCCAAAAACCAAGCGGGGCGCGATATCATGGCGGACGCGCCTTCGGCGGTGGAGCCGAAGCAGTTGAAAGAGTTGCATATTAAGTTGGCGTAAAACGCATCAACTTCTTTTGCGAGTTCTTAGGGCAACAGAATTCAAGCGTTCCTTACAAACTTGTAGTGAAGCGTTGAATGGTTTTTTGCTTGCAATTACAGATTAGATAAGTATAATAAACATACAGAAAAAAAATTTCGCCGACAAGTCAATCGCGCAGGCGCATTTCAACACAAAACGCGCCGACTGTGATGCTGTTTATTGTTTTAAGGATAATTTCGCCATGAAAAAGGATTTGAAGACAAAATTATTTCGTATCCTCAGTCTGTTTCTGGTTTTGGCTTTAGCGACGTTGCCAGTTGTTGCCGTCTTCGCCGCGGCGGGCGACACTACGCGCGTCTCGGTGACTACGGCTGGCGCGGAAGGGGACGCCTACTCTTATAGTTTCTCCATGTCGTCCGACGGGTTGCATGTGGCGTTTACGTCCGGCGCTACTAATCTGGTTGGCGCCGGGTTGGACACGAATCTAGTGGACGACGTCTTTGTGCGCAATATTTCGGCGGTCACCACCACGCGCGTCTCGGTAGATTCGCTCGGCGTTGAAGGGAACGCGGGTTCTTTCAATCCATCCATCTCATCCGATGGGCATTATGTGGCGTTTGAATCTGTCGCCACCAATCTGGTCGCCGGGGATGCGAATGCGGTAAGCGATATTTTTGTGCGCGACACCGTGGCGAACGTTACCACGCGCGTCTCGGTGACTACGGGCGGCGTTGAAGGGAACGGCTACTCTATTAACCCCGCGATCTCCTCCGATGGGCATTATGTGGCGTTTGAATCGGTCGCTACGAATCTGGTCGCCGGGGATACGAATGCGATGAGCGATATCTTTGTGCGCGACACCACGCTGAACGTCACTACGCGCGTCTCGGTAGATTCGCTCGGCGTTCAAGGGGATACGGATTCTTTCAATCCATCCATCTCCGGCAATGGGCTCTTTGTGGCGTTTTATTCGGACGCCACCAATCTGGTCGCTGGAGATACGAATACGGCGGGCGACGTCTTTTTGCGCGATATCGCCGGCGCCGCCACCACGCGCGTTTCGGTGGATTCGAGCGGCGCTCAAGTGTCTAGTGTTTCTTACGTTCCATCCGTCTCCTTCGATGGGAGATATGTAGCGTTTTCATCCATCTCCGCCAATCTGGTCGCTGGGGATACGAATAACGCCTGCGACGTCTTCTTGCGCGATACCACGCTAGGAGTCACTGCGCGCATCTCGCTAAATTCAAACGGCGTTCAAGGAAACGCCTGTTCGCAGATTTCATCCATTTCAGCCGATGGGCGCTATGTAGCGTTTGAATCGGACGCCACTAATTTAGCCGCCAGCGATACGAACGGGCAAACTGATATCTTCGTGCGCGATATCGCGTCGAATTCCACCACGCGCGTTTCGCGGAATTCAGGCGGCTCTCAAGCAAACGGTTCAAGCGCAGGCGGCGACTACTCCATCGTTCCATCCATCTCCGGCGATGGGCGTTTCACGGCGTTTCAGTCTTACGCCACTAACATGGTTAATGGAGATACGAATAGCGCGTTGGACGTCTTCGTGCATGAATACGGCGTCGACATTAGCAGCATCGCCCCGAACTACGGTTTAATTTCTGGCGGCACAACGGTGGTCATCGCCGGCACAAAATTCGACGGCGCGGCGGTAACCTTTGGCGGGCTTGCCGCGGTCTGTACGGTTGATTCCTCCACGCAAATTACCTGCGTCACCCCAGCGCACGCTCTCGGCGCGGTGGACGTCGTCGTCACGGTGCCGACCGGTTCCGCGACTGTTACAAACGGGTTTTCGTATGAAAATCCTCCCGTCTTTTCATCTATCGCCGCAAACGACGGGTGGACGCTTGAATCGTCAGAGTATAGCTCTCAAGGCAATATGATGAACAATTCGGACAGCGTTTTGCGCGCGGGCGACAACTCTGAGAATAAGCAATATCGCTCTCTGTTGTATTTCGATACAGCCAAACTGCCCAACAACGCAACCATTACGCGAGCGGAATTAAAGATCAAGAAATCTAACATAGTCGGCAATCTCTTGGGGCTTGGATACCTGACCGCCGATATGGCAAAAGGATTTTTCGGTCTTAGCCAACTGGAAACCACAGACTTTCAAGCGCCAGGAGTTCCGATTGAAAACGCCGGCGCCTTTGGGGTGGCTGCGGATCCATCGTGGTATCAACTAAACCTAAGCTCCGTCAATTTCAAATACGTCAACTTGTTCGGGGCGACGCAATTTCGTCTGCGCTTCAAGATCGAAGACAACAATAACACAACCGCGGACTACATCGCGTTCTACAGCGGAAACGCCGCAACGGCGGCAGACCGACCGCAATTCATCGTTTGGTACACGACCCCGTAGCAAATCGCGCCGCTTTGCATTAAGCGTACAATTTATGAAAAGCGCTGAAAATAGACTGTATTAATAATATAATGTATTAGTCAATCGGGTTGGGCTACTACGAAGCTCCACCCTTTCAAACCAATTTAAGGAGTAATATCATGAAAGTTCAACGTGTAGTTAATCTGTTCATCGCGTTATTTTTGATCGCCGCCTCGATGGCAAACGTCCAGCCTGCGGCGGCTCGACAAAACGCCCAAACTGGCGGCGGAGAAATCACCCGTAGCGTTTTATTCGTACCTGGCGAGGTCATTGTCGGCTTTGCCAGCGGGCAATCCGCCACGGCTTACGCGGCGCAAGCCTCCGCTTTGGCGGGGACGGTCAGCGCGCAGGTCGTTAAAATGAGCGGCAACAACGCCCTGCTCAGTTTTTCCGAGACCGCCGACGTCGCGGCGCTTTCCGCTTCGCTTGCAGCAACCCCCGGCGTGAAATACGCCGAGCCAAATTATATCGCCTGGGCGCCGGAAGCCGGTTCGCTCACGTCAGGCGCGGCTAGCGCGACCGCCACATCCACTCAAGTGGTTCGTTATGGAGCAAACGGTCAACGCATTGTGATTGATCAAGCCGAATTAAGCGCCATGCGCACAATTCGTATGAGCGGAGGCGTCGCTCTGGGCGTACCCACTTATCCCGTAGAAAGCACGGGGGCGGATATTTGGGGCTGGAATGCAATCAAGGCGAACATCATCTGGTCAAACCCGGCGACCCTTGTTCCAGCGGTTTGCGTGGTGGATACCGGCGTCGACGTCTTGCACCCCGACCTTGCCGGAAAAATTTTAGCCGGCGGTTACGACGTTAGAAACGGCGATACCACCCCCAACGACGACAATGGACACGGCACGCACGTCGCCGGAATTATTGCGGCAAACGCCAACAACAAAAAAGGCATAACGGGCGTTTCCAACGGAAAAATAGTGCCGATGAAAGTCCTCGGCGCGCAGGGCTACGGCACGGCCTTTGATATTTCAGACGGCATTAAACGTTGCGCCGATATTCTCGCCGTCAAAGTCATTAACTTGAGTTTAGGGATGAGCTCTGTTAGCGCTACGTTATATGAGAAGTTGGAATACGCCATCGTCACAAAAGGCAAGTTTGTGTCGGCGGCGGCTGGCAATGACAGCGTTTCCACTTACGTATACCCGGCGGCTTGGGCTGTAAGTTCCGTTTGTGGAGATGGTTCGCAACCAGCGCCGTGCGTCACAACCCCTGGCAGCACAGCCGTCAATCGCAACTTGATTTCCGGCGGCATGATCGCGGTCGGCGCGACGCGCTCGCCGGGAAGCACCGCCAATGACACCATCGGCGGCGGCGGCGGCGCGGGCAACGGACTCCTATGGGTGGATATGAACGGAGACGGCATTGGCGGAACTTCGGGCGACGCCAACTATGCGACGGAAAACTTTGCGCCGGAGAAATGCCTCGCTAATTTTAGCAACTACGGCGCATGGGTAGAGATGGTCGCCCCGGGCGAGAGCATTTACTCCACCGTGCCGGTGAGTTATCCTTACTACCTTAATTCCAGCATGGTTACAATCCCAGCAGATCCAAATTACACCGGCTACGCCTGGATGGACGGCACCTCGATGGCGTCTCCGTACGTCGCTGGCGCCGCCGCGCGCGTTTTGAGCGTCTATCCTACTTTAACTCCAACAACGCTCAAGACCCAACTGACGACCAAAGGCGACGCGCTTACTACCGGTCTTGCCGACGACAGCACTGTTCTTGTAGGGGACATACAAGCTGGGTATGGCGTTGCATTTTCAGGCGAAATCCCGTTCTGTGTGCCGACCGTGCAAGCTCTCGTTCCTCCAGTATCCGCGGCGACCTACACAACGGCGGAAACCATGAGCGCCTCGAAATATCTAAACGTAGCCAAAGCGATGGACCGCGGAGCGCTCACCGTCGCCGTAACGGATGCGATAACGGGCATGCCGCTCGTTGGCGCGAGCGTGACCGCCTGGCAGGCAAGCAGCGCCACCATAGCGAAGGATACGGCGGCGGTCGTTAAGACCACTCGCTGGGTAGATTTGATCAACCTGCCGATTGCCGCTACTACCGTCAAGGTCAACAAGGCTGGCTACACTACCGGCGCCGTAATCATCAACCCGACGACAGCCATTACGCCAACCGCGGCAACGTACACTACGAACGCGCAATTAGAGCTCGGTATCCCGCCCACTGGGCGCATCACCGCCGTAGCGAACTGGCCCAGCAATCAGACTAGTCCGACTAATCTTGACATGTACACCTTTCTGCCAAACATCATCGCCACAGGCAATGGCGCGGTAATTGGAGCTGGAGCCTCGGGAAATGCAAAAGACATCGGCGAAGGCAGTTTTGACGCCTTGTTGCCCTATCCCAAGGCGCGCTGGAACCGCGACGGCGGCAACGCGGTTGGCGGCGACTGGATGGGTTTAGAGTCAACCGGCATTCTCACAAAGCCCGGCTTCCCGCTCCTTCCGTACTTCAACTCAGACAAATACGACTTCTTCGTGAAAGAAAACACGGGCGTTGAATTTACCACCAGCGGCGCGATCACCTTCCGCATCTGGCGCGGCGGGTTGATCCTTACCAACGGAACGGTTATCTCTGCGGGAACGCCTTGCGTAGCTGGACCTAATGATTGGTGGCACGCCGGTTCCCTCGCTGGCGCCACCGGCGTCTTCACGGCTGCTAACACTTGCGGAACAGGAGCTGTCGGCGGCGGCGGAGTCTGGCCCTATATGAGCGACCCGAATCTCTTCCGCTCTAACGCGCCCCAGTAAATAAAAATTTCCCCCATCCCCAGCCCTTCCCCCAAAAGGGGGAAGGGAGTCAAAATCCCCTCTCCCTTTGGGAGAGGGCGAGGGTGAAGGCAAAAAGCGAGGACGGCGTCTAGCTGTCCTCGCTTTTGATTCGCTAAAAACCAAAAACTGCGCGACGCGCTTGTATTTCGCTTGGTCGCGAAGTATAATCTTTTTAAAGGCTCAACCATATTTGCCGTGATTAACTCTTTTGGGTACACGGATTTCACGGAAAACACGGAAGAAGGGCGGATTCAAAGGGTTTTCCGTGTACAAGAATCACGGCATTCCCAGAGAGCCTTTTTAAAGAGTCTTACGCCCCCTTATCAGGCTTATGAGTTTCCGCCAATCCGCGCGCGGAAGCCGCTGGGGCAAAAACGGAAAGTTGGCGGGGGTGCGCGTCAGTTTCTTGGGAAATAGGAGCGAATTGCCTAAAAACCTCTCCAAAATCCGAGTGGTTTTCAAAAAACTGACGCACACCCAGTTGGCGGCTTTTGGCGGTTTTTTTGAAAAAAATATGCTACACTATTGATGTCGTCCAACTTACGGCGCGACTTAACCAGCCCGCTGGCAAGTTGATCCAAGTTGTTTTATAGTTGAAAGGAGAATAAAATGAAATTCCGTAAGATCGTTTCGTTTTGGTTTTCTGCTCTGGTTATTCTTTCGATGAGCATGACGCTTGTATCGTCTGTATCCGCGGCTCCCCCGCCAAACGTCAAAGCGCAGGGCGGCGGCGTGGAACTTAATTACGACCCGGATACGGGCCAGTTGATTTCAGTGAGAGCCCCGTCCGGCGGAGTATCCGCTTCGGCGGCTGGAAATTTGGGGGCGCTGGGTTTTGTGAACATGTACGCTTCCGCGTTTGGTTTGAGCGATCCCGCCAATGAATTGACGGAGCAATCGGTCAAGACTTACGGCAACGAGACCGTCACCCGCTATCAGCAGGTCTATCAAGGCGTGCCGGTCTTTGGCGGCGCTCTCGCCGTCACCACCGACGCGAACGGCGCGTTAGCCGCCATGGCGGGCAAGATTTCTAAAGGTTTGAGCGTGGACGTCGCCCCAACCGTCACGCCCGACCAAGCGATTAGCGCCGCGCAAGCCGTGACGCTTAAGACCTACATGGAGACCTACAAACTGAAAGCGGAGAACTTATCTTTCAGTACGCCCGTTTTGCAGGTCTACGATGAAAAGATGTTTACCGACCCCACCCTCGGAGCGCAGTTGGTGTGGAAAGTGGACGCGACCGCCACAAACGGCGCGCCCGTGCATGAAGTTGTTTTGGTCAACGCTCAGGTTGGCATAGTGGCGGCGCATTACAACAAGATTGACGCCCAGTGGAATATTCCGCCCGCTACCGCAGTTGCCAAGAAGCAACTCCCCAGCTCCAACGTGACCGCGATGGTTGGAGGAACGCCGTTATGGTCAATCTGGAGCGCTGGTAATGTTTCGCTAACCGACGCTCAACTTACTACCTTAGTGGCAGGCGCCGCCGGTTGCGCGGATGGGATAGGCGCTTTATGTACCGACTGGCAGGCAAGTGATGCCAAGACCTACGCGCTTGACGTCTATAACTTCTATTGGATTCATCATGCTCGCGACAGCATTGACGGCGCGGGGATGCGCCTCAAATCCGTTGTCAGCTATTGTTCCGTTTATGCATGCCCATACTACAATGCCTTTTGGGACGGAGCTAAGATGGTCTATGGCGATTTTATGGCAGTGGACGACGTCGCGGCGCACGAATTGACGCACGGCGTCACTGAGAATACCTCCGGGCTAATCTACATGTTCCAGTCCGGCGCCATCAACGAGTCGCTCTCCGACGTGTGGGGCGAACTGGTGGACTTGTCCAACCTGCATGATTACTACGGCAACGATACGACCTTGCGCTGGCTGGTGGGCGAAGACATCCGCGGACCAGCTTACGCCTTTCGCAGCATGAAGAATCCCCCCCTCAAAGGCGACCCAGATAGGATGGGAAGCGCCTATTATTACAAGGGAGTTTTAGACAACGGCGGCGTTCACACCAACAGCGGCGTCAACAACAAAGCGGCTTATCTGATGACCGACGGCGGAACTTTCAACGGTCGGGTCATTACCGGCTTAGGAATTAACAAAGTCGCCGCCATCTATTACCGCGCCCAGACCGTCTATCTCGTTCCCAGCTCCGATTACCTCAGCCTGTACTATGCCTTAAACGGCTCCTGTACAGACTTAATCGGCGGCGCGGAAGGCATTACTATCACGGACTGCGCTCAAGTTACGAAAGCGACTCAAGCCGTTCAGATGAACATCCGCCCCGCCGCAATCAACGGAACCGTCGTGACCTCTTGTCCGGCAGGGTATTCGTATGGCACACCTCTTCTCACGGATAACCTTGAGGGCGGCACGGGCAACTGGACTTTCAACGCTGTGGATAATTTTAGCTCGCCTATTGCCACGTCTTGGCAAACCACTACTTCTACAACCAACTCCATGAACACTACGACCGCCTTGTATGCGCCAGGACCGAGTATGATCATTAATGGGGTATTTGGCGATGGCGCGCAAGAATCTGCGACGCTTACAACGCCCGTCGTTTTACCGGCTGGTCAAAAGATCTTCCTGACCTTTGAGCATCAGTATTTACTGGAACCGTACAATTATGACGGCGCGATTCTTGAGTACAGCGTCAATGGCGGCAGCACTTGGGTCGACGCCAGATACCTCTTCAACGCGGGCACAAATTACAATGGCGTGATCCGAAGTTACACCGGCGACACTAATCCTCTCCGCGGGCGGGCGGCTTGGGTTGCCAACAGTCGCAATGACTCTCAGGGCATGCGCTACAACCTGACTGCGTTGGCGGGGCAAAGCGTCCAACTGCGCTGGCGCATCGGCTATGATTGGGGCTCCTATTGGGGCTACTGGCTAGACAATGTGGATATCCACACCTGCGCGCCGACGCCCGCGATTCCCCTTCAGGTCGCGCCCGTGAATGGGGCGTTAATCCCCCAACTGCCCACCAATTACCAACCAAAGCTGGATTGGGCTAACGTGACGACGAATATGGATCATTACGCGGTGCAAGTCTCCACCGATAGCGCCTTTACCCTCCCGCTTCTTTATGACGTAAACCCCGTCACGCCGCTTTCCGAGTACACCATTCCCGTGCCGCTGACAGAGAATACCAAATACTATTGGCGCGTGTCCGCTCGCAATTCCTTCAACGGGAGCCGAGGTTGGTCGCCTATTCATTACTTCCGCACCGCCATGCTTCCGGCGACCTTGCTCGCGCCAGCGGATACGATTACTGAGACCACTGACCGGCCCCTCTTTGATTGGGGCGATGTGACCGGAGCGACCAGTTACATCATTCAGGCGTCGAGGTACAGCAATTTCTCAATCCTCCTCGTCAACAACGTGGTCGTTCCCTCTCAATTCACGCCCGTTGTTGATTTGCCCGGCGCGACGCTACTTTACTGGCGCGTCATCGCGCGCGGCGCCAATCCGAGCTGGTCGGCGACATTCTCATTCACAACCGCCAATCCGCCGACCGTGCCTGTTTTGCGTTTACCGGCTAATTTGGCGACGGGCATTTCCGTTACTCCGACGCTGAATTGGTATCCATCCGTTGCGCCGGTTGGCTCCACGCTTGGCAACTATGCAATTCAAATAGACGACACTGCCGATTTCTCAAGCACAGTAATCAGCGACCCGGCTGTGATAACGAATAGCTACATCGTCTCCGCCATCACCCCTCTGAATCCAAGCACATGGTATTACTGGCATGTGCGCTCCACGAACACGCTGGGAGATTACAGCGGCTGGTCAATTGTGCGCCGCTTCAAAACGGCTCCATAAGAAATAGATCCACCGCAATAGCTGGTTTTGCGGTCTGTGAAATAAAAATAATCGAGGCGTCGACAGACGCCTCGATTATTTTTTTGTAGCAACGCGTTCTTTGCGCGGAAATTTTTCAAACCTACTTATGACTCCACTGCAAAAAGGTCTTTTTACCGCAAACGACTTTGATTTTCTTTCGTGTCTTTCGTGCTTTTCGTGGTTCAAACAGGTTTTTGCAGTAGAGTCACTTATTACGCGCCGACCTTCAACGCCGCGCGAAAACTTCGCGCAAACGCCTTTGCCGTTTCAACTGGATTCGCGCTCGCCTCAATCATCCGCACGCACGCCGAGCCGACGATGACGCCATCCGCCAGCGCGCCGACTTGCGCCGCTTGTTCGGGGTCGCTGATTCCGAATCCCACGCAGACGGGGACGGCGGTGTGGGCGCGGACGCGGTTAATCAAATCGCCGAGTCCTGCTGAAATTTCAGCCCGCGCGCCCGTTACGCCTGTGACCGAGACGAGGTAAATAAATCCCTGCGCGTTGTGGGCAATAGATTCCATGCGCTCGTCGGGCGAGGTCGGCGCGAGCATTTGTATTAACGGCAAATCGCCAATCAACGATGTAAATTCCCCCGCCTCTTCCAACGGCAAATCGGGGATGATGAAGCCATCTATGCCCGCATTCGTCGCGTCGCGGATGAAATTCTCCAAGCCGTAAGCTAGCATGGGGTTGTAGTAGCCCATCAAAATCAGCGGAATATCTACGCCGCGTTTGCGTAACTCGACGACGGCTTGTAGCGCTTTCTTGACCGTAATCCCTTTTTCAAGCGCGATTTGCGTCGCGTGTTGAATGACGGGACCATCCGCCAGCGGGTCGGAGAAAGACAGCCCGACTTCCATCAAATCCGCGCCGTTTTTGGCGAGCGCTTCGATGACGTCAATGGACGTTTCCAAATCAGGAAAGCCCAGCGGAAAGTATGGCATAAAAATCGGTTTATTTTTGAACGCTGTATTGATTCTATTCATCATTCATCCTTCTGCCTTCTGCATTTCATTTATCACCGTATTCAAATCCTTATCCCCGCGTCCCGAAAGATTCACCAAAATAATTTGATCTTTCTTCATTGTCGGCGCGCGCTTGATGACTTCGGCGATAGCGTGAGATGATTCCAGCGCGGGGATGATTCCTTCGGTGTGGCATAAAGTTTGGAAGGCGCTCAGCGCTTCAGCGTCGGTGGCGGAGGTGTAGAAGGCGCGTTCCATGTCGCGGAGCATGGCGTGTTCGGGACCGACGGCGGCGTAGTCCAATCCCGCCGAGACGGAATGCGTCTCGGTGATTTGTCCGTCCTCGTCTTGCAGGACGTACGTTCGCATTCCGTGAATGACGCCCACGCGCGACTTCGACGGGTCGCCGAATCGCGCCGCGTGTCTGCCCGAAGCGATTCCGTCGCCGCCCGCTTCCACGCCGATCAACTCGACTTCAGCGTCGTCTACAAATCCGCTGAAGACTCCAATCGCATTGGAACCGCCGCCGACGCAAGCAATAACCGTATCGGGCAGTCGTCCAACATCCGCCAGCATTTGCTCGCGCGCTTCGCTTCCGATGACCGATTGAAACTCGCGCACGATGGTCGGATACGGATGCGGTCCCAACGCGGAGCCGAGCAGATAATGCGTGTCGCGCACGTTCGTCACCCAATCGCGGATGGCTTCGTTGACGGCGTCTTTCAGCGTCTGCGTTCCCGCCGTGACGGAATGAACCTCCGCGCCGAGCAACTTCATGCGGAAGACGTTCGGCTCCTGTCGCGCAATATCCACCGCGCCCATGTACACGACGCATTCAAGTCCCAGCAACGCCGCGACGGTTGCCGACGCGACGCCATGCTGTCCCGCGCCCGTCTCCGCGACGATGCGTTTTTTACCCATGCGCTTGACGAGCAACGCCTGCCCGAGCGCGTTGTTGATTTTATGCGCGCCCGTGTGCGCGAGGTCTTCGCGCTTCAAATAAATTTGCGCGCCGCCGAGTTTTTCCGATAGTCGCTTAGCGTAAGTCAACGGCGTCGGACGTCCGACAAACGACGCCATCAGTTGATTGAACTCTTGGATAAACGCGGGGTCGCTCTTCGCGGAGACAAACTCGCGTTCTAATTCAATCAACGCGGGCATGAGGGTTTCGGGGACGAATTGTCCGCCGTAGGGTCCGAATTTGGGGGGGAGGAGTGTGGTCATAGAGTCTCAATGAGTAGGTGATTGGTAAATAGTAATTGGTAATTGGGAATGCCGCTAATTACTATTTACCATTTACCAATCGAATTGCTTTCACAAACGCTTTCATTTTTTTCGCGTCTTTTTTAGTGGGAGATGATTCGACTCCCGAAGCGACGTCTACGCCCCAAGGGTTGACTTGCTGAATCGCGGCGGCGACGTTTTCGGGAGTCAATCCGCCCGCGAGTAACAGCGGATAGCGCTTCGCTAATTGCGCCGCACGCGACCAATCTGCTGTGACGCCCGAACCGCCGTACATGCCTTGCACAGCGGAGTCAATCAGCAACGCAGGCGCTTCGCCGCCGCGCGGCGCAACAAAATCCGCTTCTATCCGTTTATCCGTTTCAAAGTCCGCTTTCAGCCGAATGGCTTTGAACGCCCTCGGCGCTAGTTGCGCTGCCATCTGCGACGTCTCGTCGCCGTGCAATTGCGCTAAATCCAACGCGCAAAAATCTAAAATGGATTTCACCTCGTCAACGGACGAATCCACAAACACGCCGACAAGTTTTATTTGCGGATGTTCCAGCTTCAAAACGGAAGTTATTTCCGCGCAAATTTCTTTCTCAATAAAGCGGACGCCTTTTGCGTAAAAGTTAAACCCCAAATAATCCGCGCCCGCTTCAATGGCGGCGAGGGCGTCGGGGAGAGTTTTGATGCCGCAAATTTTTATGTGGGTCATGGGTTGAAGGTTTAAGGTTGAAAGTTGCAGGTTAACTTTCAACCTTAAACTTGTAACCTGCCAACTCTCTTACCTTCGCGGGAATATCCTCCGCCGTCACCAACGCTTCGCCGACGAGGATTGCGTCTACGTTGGCGGCGGTTAGGCGTTGAACGTCGGCGGCGGTGAAGACGCCGCTTTCGGCAACGACGGTTATGCCAGATGAAATCATCGGACGGATGCGTTCGGTGGTTTCAAGCGAGACTTCAAAGGTGGCGAGGTTGCGGTTGTTGATTCCGATTAAGCGGACGTTGTTCAACTTTAAGGCGCGTTCCGTTTCCGCTTCGTCGTGGACTTCGACTAAGGCGGTCAAGCCGAGTTCCAAAGCGAGGGCGTGTAAATCCGCAAAATGTTTGTCGTCCAACAAGGCGGCGGCGATGAGCAGAATCGCGTCGGCGCCGTTGGCGCGGGCTTCGTAGATTTGGGTTTCGTCAATGATGAAGTCTTTGCGTAAGAGCGGTAATTGGTGATTGGTAATTCGTAATTGGTAAAGGGTTTCGAGTTTACCCATGAAGAACTTTTCATCAGTTAAGACGGAGATGGCGGCGGCTCCGTTTTGGGCGTAAATTTCGGCGACTTGGAGCATGTCGAGGTGGGGGGCGAGGATTCCCTTCGAGGGAGAGGAACGCTTCAATTCGGCGATTAGTTTTGCCCTCACCCCTAGCCCCTCTCCCAAAGGGAGAGGGGAAGAAACGGCGGCGAGAAAATCTCGCGGCGCGGGAGAATCTTCGGCGGCGCGGCGCAATGTCGCGGAGTCGAGAGCCGCGATTTCAATTTGTTTTTGAGCGAGAATTTTTTCGAGAATATTCATAAACGGATTTTTGGAACGGATAGCGGATGAGAAACGGATTTATTCTGCATTCCGCATTCCTCATTTGTTTTTGCAGAATTCCACAGCGGCGTCTAGTTTTGCCAACGCGCTTCCGTTGTCGAGCGCTTCTTGAACTTCGACGAGCGCGGATTTGAAGTCGCCTGTTTCGGCGGCGATGGCGGCGGCGGCGTTGAGCAGGACGGAGTCGCGGCGGGCGTCTTTAAGTTTGCCCGAAAGAATGTCGCGCATCATCTCGGCGGCGGCTTCGGGTTCGCCGCCGCGCAGGTCTTCGATTTTGGCGCTGGCAAAGCCGAGTTCTGCGGGGTTGAGGTCGTAGGTGGCGACCTCGCCGTTTTTCAAATGAGAAATTCGATTGACGCCGCAGGTGTTGAGTTCGTCAATGCCGAGCGCGCCGTGAACGACCAGCGCGGCGCGAGCGCCGAGTTGTTTGAGGACGTGCGCCAGCGGCTCGGTCAGCGCGGGGTCGTAAACGCCCGTGATTTGAATTTCCGCGCCGGCGGGATTGGTGAGCGGACCCAGCACGTTGAAGACCGTGCGCTGTCCGATTTCTTTGCGCGGCGCGCCGACATGTCTCATAGCAGGATGAAACTTAGGCGCGAACATGAACCCGAAGCCGACTTCGTCAATAGATTTGCCGACTTCTTCGGGCGTGAGATTCAGGTCAATACCGAGCGCGGCGAGGACGTCGGCGCTGCCGCATTGCGACGACGCGGCGCGGTTGCCGTGCTTGGCGACGCGTCGCCCCGTCCCCGCGACGACGAACGCGGCGGCGGTGGAGATGTTGAACGTCTGCGCGCCGTCGCCGCCCGTGCCGACGACGTCATAAACGGGCTTGGTTCTGTCGCTGACGACGACCTTCACCGAGTTCTCGCGCATGGCGCGCACCGACCCCGTGATTTCGGGAATCGTCTCGCCTTTCATGCGCAGCGCGACAACATACGCGCCAATCTGCGCGGGCGTGGCTTGTCCGGTCATGATGATGTTCATGGCTTCTTCCGCTTCCGCGGCGGTTAGGTCTTTGTGGTTGATGGCTTTGGCGATGTAGGGTTTTAGCATGGGAGTTCTCCTAGTTGCAGGTTTAAGGTTTAATGTTGAAGGTCAAAAGTCGAAGGTCGAAGGATAACTTTCAACCTTCAACTCTAAAAAATTTTTCAACAACAACATCCCGTGTTCCGTCAAAATGGATTCGGGATGAAATTGCACGCCGAAGGTGTTGTGTTCGCGGTGTTTGAGTCCCATGATTTCTCCGTCGGATGAAGTGGCGGTGACTTCAAGTTCGGCGGGGACGGGTTCGTAGACGACCAGCGAATGATAGCGCATGGCTTCAAACGGCGAGGGGACGTCTTTGAAGATTCCCTGTCCGTTGTGCGTGACGGATGACGTCTTGCCGTGCATCAGTTGCGGCGCGCGATCCACTTTGCCGCCGTAAATCGCGCCGAGACATTGATGCCCAAGGCAAACGCCCAACACGGGAATTTTACCCGTGAAATGTTTCATCGCCGAAGCGGATACGCCGCCGTCTTTTATCGGCTCGCCGGGACCTGGAGAAATTACCAGATAGTCGGGCTTCAATGCAATCAATTCGTCCAACGTGATTTGGTCGTTGCGAAAAACTTTTATCTCCGCGCCAAGTTCGCCAAAGTATTGGACGAGGTTATAAGTGAATGAGTCGTAGTTGTCAATTAATACTAGCATGGTGTTTCCTGTGGTTGAAGGTTGAAAGTTGAAGGTTGAAAGTTGAAGGTTGAAAGTTGAAGGTCGAAAGTTGAAGGTTGAAAGTTGAAGGTCGAAAGTCAAAGGTCAAGGTTTGCCTAATTACCTAATCACCTAATTCCTAATTACCTAATTCCTAATTACCTAATTTGCTTTCCGCCATTTCAATCGCCCGCAACATTGCGGACGCTTTATTCACCGTCTCTTGATACTCCGTCGCGGGGTCAGAGTCGGCGACAATACCCGCGCCCGCTTGGACGCTGAGAGTATCGCCGCGCACCATCATTGTGCGGATGGCGATGCAGGCGTCCATTGCGCCGTCGAAGCCGAAGTAGCCGACCATGCCCGCGTAGACGTTGCGCGCGTCGGGTTCGAGGTCGGCGATGATTTCCATAGCGCGGACTTTCGGCGCGCCGCTGACCGTCCCGACGGGGAAGGCGGAGCGCGCCAAGTCGAAGGCGTTGAGTTCAGGGCGTAGCGTTCCATCCACGTTTGAGACGATGTGCATGACGTGCGAATATTTTTCGACGATGAAAAAATCGGTCACTTTCACCGAGCCGTATTCACAGACGCGCCCCAAATCGTTGCGCTCTAAATCCACCAACATCACATGCTCGGCGCGTTCTTTGGGGTCGGCGAGAAGTTCCGCCGCGAGAGCGTCGTCGGCGGCGGAGTCCGCGCCGCGCGGGCGAGTCCCCGCGATGGGACGCAGCGAAGCGGTTCGCCCTTCGAGTCGCACCAGCATTTCGGGCGACGCGCCCACCAAATAAAGCGGCTCGCCGTCCACGATTCCAAAATCGAAAAAGAACATGTACGGCGACGGGTTGAGGCGGCGCACGGCGCGATAGACATCAAACGGCGCGACGTCGGTTTTGCGCGTGAAGCGTTGCGACAGCACGACTTGAAAAATGTCGCCCGCCGCGATATGCTCCTGCGCCCGCGCAACCATGCGCTCAAAATCCGCTTGCGTCATGTTGGATTGCGTCTCCGATGGCGACGCGGGGCGCGGCGGCTGGACAACCAGCGGCTGACGAATCAGCGCCTCGATTTCATCCATTTTGCGATTCGCGGCGTCCACGTCGCCGTCGAGGACGTTGATAATCAACGAGACGCCGCGCCGCGCATGGTCAAACGCGACGATGGTATCCGCGAGCAGATAAATCCCGTCGGGGATTTCGCCCGCGCCCATCTTGGACTTGAGAGTGGGTTCAAAGTGGCGAACCGATTCGTAGCCGAGATAACCCACCAGCCCGCCCGTAAAGCGCGGCGCGTTGGGAACGCGGACGGCGGGGAAGCGCTTTATCTCGTCCTGCAAAAATTGCGTCGGGTCGGCGTCGGGGGCGAGTTGAACAACGCGCGTCGCGTCGCCTTCTTTGATTTCGATTTGCCCGTCGCGCAAAATATATTCCGCGCGCGGCTGAACGCCGATGAACGAATACCGCGCAATGCGCTCGCCGCCTTCAACGGACTCCAACAAAAACGAAGCGCCGTCGCCGCGCAGTTTGAGATACAAACTAACGGGCGTCTCCAAATCGGCGGATATTTCGCGGATGAGGGTTTGGATGGTGGTTGGTTCTGCAAGCATAGTTTCTCCGTTGGAGCGTTAAACGTTAAACGTTCAACGTTCAACGCATTAAATAAAAAAATCCCTGCGTGATGCAACAGGGATTCAAAGCCAGCTTCACTCTATCAGGTACGGTCTCAACCACTGATTTACTGATTACTAATCACTGATTACTGACGTATACCCTTGCCCTATAACGGGAGCGTCCCGAATTGGAATACTTGCAAATACATGCGTTCATCCTCTCAACTCGAAGGTCCATTCGACTTCTGCGCTTTTGCCTCGCTTTCACCCTTTCGCTCGGCTCTCTGAAATCCGCTTTGAAGTTTACTCGTCCTCGTCGGCGTTTTTGTTTATTACGATGGCGGGATTGTATGCGAGAGGCGGGAAGACGTCAAGGATGAATCAAACTTCAAAATCGCCAATTCAAAATCGCCCAATCTACGGCATTTGCTAACGGAGCGTCGGTAGCGACAACGCCAACGTTCGGCTCTCTCTCACGATTTACTTCCAACCCAATGAGGCGGAAGGAGAGCGCTAATGTCATGCAAGGCTTTGTCAATATTGTTGAGATTGTTGTTTTTTTCTTCCGCCGAGACGCCGTCGCTATCAACGATCAGATTTTTCGCCGCAATTAATTCCTTGCGAAACGCTTTTAGCATTTCATGCGCAATTACGTTTCCTTTTCTGCTGGGACTTCGGTGTCCGCTGGGTTGATCGCGAAGGGCGTGGAGTTTGTGCATGAATTTCAGATTGGCTTTAAGCTCGGGGTTGTTTGAAAGCATATTTTCCATTCTATCCAATTCATCCTTGTCGCCGCTACCGCCGCTACTGCCGCTAAACGAGAAAGAGCGCGCCGAACTCGACTTGTCGTAATTTGAGACGACAACGCTGTTGATTAGGTTAATAATCTCTTTGGTTTGGTAGGATCCTTTTGAACGCTCCACTTTGCCGCGTAGTTTTGCGTTTTCGAGCGAGAGTTTCCACGCTTCTTTGTGTTTGTCAAAAATGTAGTCGGAGGGAATCCATGCGCCAATATCCACCCATTCAATAAATATGCCCAGACTGGCGGCTTTGTCTTTGAACGATTTGCCAAAGAATTGCTCGGTAATTTTGGAGCGCGATTCGAAATTTGGCGCGGGAGACGGCGCTCTTGTTCCCGAAGGCGCTTGTTGCCCGGTTAACTCCACGCGCATTTGCGCGATAGTTTGATCGTTCGTCGAGGCGGCGTCCGTTTCTTTTTGGCTGATGTTGGCGAGAATCTCGTTTAATGTGTGCGAGGTGATTAATCTCTCCAACTCGGAGGTGACGAGGGGAACGACGGTGGTGTCCCAGGGAAATGCGATTCCGGCTGGAGCAAATGCCGCTTCGGGCGTGGCGACGGCTTGGTTATAAACCAGCGCTTGCACGGCGCGTTCGTCAAAGAGAAATGCGTCGCCTTGAATGTCGTCGCTTTTTGCGTCCTGCCGACGAGAGACGCTAAACATCACTTTGATATCCTGCGCTTCAATCAACATGCCGTCTTTTGTGCGCGATTTGACGGAAAGCCCCTCGATGAATTGGTCGCGCAAGTTGATGATGGCGTACTCGCGCTTGCCCACTTCATCCAGTCTGCCGATCTCGCGAATGCGCTCAAACCTGCCGAGTTTCCACGGGGCTTTTCGCGGATAGATGACTGCGGGTTCTCCGTTTACCTTTTCCAGCAACGCAACGCTATCGAGATTAACTTGAATGGCGCCTGGTCCGCCGATGAGAATGAGGGACGACCTTTCGTCTTTTGCGTTAATGTTGCCTTCGTTGATGGTAATTTTTTCGCGCCCGTATCCAAAGGTCACTTCTTCAAGAAAACCAGCCGCAAGGTCTTCGTTATTCAGTTCGTAAACGTCGTCCAAATAATGCGCCGCCATTTTTCGTGAAAGGCTGTAAACGACAGCCAGCAAAGGGATGTATTTTACAAGACTCATGCCAATAAGGATTGCAATTGCCGTCCGCCCTTGCGCGCCAATCAGCGTCAAGAGCGCAGTCAAACCGCTCAAGGTCAGCCAGATAACCGCGCCGGCAAAACCGCGCCACTTATTCCGAAATTGAACGCTTTCATCCGTCAAACCAAAGAGCAAGGTTGCCAGCTGGTCGCGTTGCGTTGATTTGTTCATGGCTAATCCCCTCCCTGCGCGTCATGCGCCTCGGCGCTATTTTCCAAGAGCCATTTCCAAATATCGTCCAGTTTTCGCAATTCCGCCTCCACGCCAACGGAGCCGCTTTGGGTGATGATAAATTCCCTCAGCGGCTGAATTAACAACTGAAGCGTCTTAAAGGGATTCTCCTGCGGCATGGTCGGTTTGCCGCCAAATTGTCTGGAAACGAGCTTTGCGAAACTCTTGGAGGCTTCGTCGCGCGACGCCATTCCAATCAAAGATTCTTTTTCTTTCAAGAAGTTTTCTTCTTTGCGGGCGCTGTTCAGCCATGTCGCGCTCCATTGCTCGACAATCTGCTTTTCCGTATCGTCGTCAAAAATTACGTTATGGATGCGCATGTCCGTAATTTCTAGCCCACGCGATTGTAAATGCGCGAACTCGCGGCTTTTGATCCATTCGCCCGTTTGACTGCCCGTATCGTCCAGCGCTTCCACGCTCTCTTGTTTGACGCGTTTGTTGATCATCGTTTCGATGATTTGCAAACCGCTCGCGCCGCTGGAGGTCAACAGGTCTCCGAGCCTAAATTTACGCACATATTCGCGCCAAACGTTCACCACCAAATGAGCGGGAAGTTGATTCCACTCCATGCGCGCTTGCCCATTCTCCGCAGCGCCGAGTTGAACCGCCTCGCGCGTGACGGCGTTGCGCACCGCATCCGCGTCATAACCGTATTGCGAGATAACGCCGCCTTCGGTTGGCGTTTTTTTAACGGGTCGCTTAATGCTAAATTTTATGCTGATGACGGGAGAGACGTCAAAGCCGTCGCGCGTCAATCCATTGGTTTGCTGTTCGCCCGTGCGCGGGTCAATGTATTGCCATTGCGAACGCAGGTCAACGCTCCCAGCGATATACTCATTCCCTTTGGTGAATTTGACGCCGGGTCCCGCAGTGTCTTTAATTTCCGTATCCGTTCGTAAGACGAGCGCGCTGGCAGTATCCAAAACGATTAAGCCGGGACCGCGTTTGTCCGCTTCTCCCTCGTGCATAATGACGCGTCCGTTTTTGACGAACAGCGCGGGACCGCGACTGCCCGTTTCAAAATTCTTCACGCGCAAATAAATTTCTTGCCTGTAATTTGGATTTTGAATGGGCAAGACAAACTGGGAGAAAAAATAAATTAATCGGTCAAGCAGGTAGAAGGCGACAAAAATATCCACGCCGAGCAAAACAAGGCTGACAACGTAAGTATAGGAATAACTATATTTAATCCCGACCGCCCAGACCGCAACATGCCAGATTACGGTGGTGGTAAGAATCACCCCCACTGGGGTTTGCAGGAACGCGCCGATTGCGCTTGAAATCTTTTTCATCTTGGCTTGATTCTAAAGCAGAATCGATTATTTCGGCAACCGAGTTTTGGACGCCGTTGGCGCAAAACAAGCCGACCATCCGCTTTTTTATTCCCGCTTATAATACGAGCTATGAATTTTCTAATCACTGGAGCCGCGGGCTTCCTCGGCTCTTCGCTTGCCAACCGTCTCGCCCGCGAGGGACATCAGGTGCGCGGACTCGACGATCTTTCCACCGGCGACCCGCAAGCCCTTGCGCCCGACGTTCACTTCACGCGCGGGGACGTCCATGACCGCCCCAAGTTGTGGACTTCGCTTCAAGACGTCGACGTCGTTTATCATCTCGCGGCGCGCGTTTCAGTGCCAGAGTCCATTATTTACCCGCGCGACTATAACGACGTCAACGTCGGCGGCACGGTGGCGCTGATGGAAGCGATCCGCGACGTCGGCGTGAAGCGCGTGGTGTTCGCTTCGTCAGGCGCGGTGTACGGATACATTGGAGAGCGTCCGCTCGCAGAAAGCGCTACGCCAAACCCGCGCTCGCCTTACGCGGTTTCCAAACTCGCGGCGGAGTATTACGTCCGCACAATTGGCGGGTTGTGGAATATTGAAACCGTCAGTCTGCGCATTTTTAACGCCTACGGAGCGGGGCAACATCTGCCGCCTTCGCATCCGCCGGTTGTGCCGCATTATCTTCGCCAAGCGTTGCGCGGCGGGACGTTGGTGGCGCACGGCGACGGAACGCAAACCCGCGATTACATTTATGTGGACGACGCAATCAGCGCGATGGTCGCCGCGTCCACTGCGCCGCATCTAAACGGATTGGTGATTAATGTCGGCTCAGGCGTTGAAACGACAATCAATGATTTAATCCGAATCGTTTTAGAAATCACAGGCGGCAAATCCAACGTGGTTTATAATGCGCAAACTTCGGGCGGCGTTTCGCGCATGAAGGCGGATTTAACTCTCGCGCAAGAAAAACTACGCTTCGCGCCTTCCATCAAATTGGAAGACGGGTTGCGATTAACCCTTCAACGCGACGCGCGCCTCAAGTGACGTTCAGACGCTATGATTCTTCCGCAATCGTTTTACAATCGCCCCACCTTAACCGTCGCGCGCGAGTTGCTCGGCGCGCGACTTGTGCGCGTGTTGAATGGGGTACAATTGGTTGGACTCATCGTGGAAACAGAAGCGTACATTGGCGAAACAGATTTGGCTTGCCATGCTAAAGTGGGCTTGACGCCGCGCACTGCGCCGATGTACGGTCCCGCTGGACGCGCCTACGTTTATTTCACTTATGGAAATCACTGGATGTTCAACGTTGCGACGGAGCGCGAAGGATTCCCGGCGGCGGTTTTGATTCGCGCGATTCAACCGATTGAGGGAATTGCGGTTATGACGGAGAGACGCAACGGGCGCGACACTTTGGGACCCGGTAAATTAACGCAGGCGATGGGAATCGCAAAAAGCGAGAACAACGTTGATTTAACAAGATCAAACTCAAAGTTACGAATCGAAACGGGGCAAGCTGTCCCAGATCAAAATGTGAGCGTCGGTCCGCGCGTGGGTTTAAATAAAACTCCAGAGCCGTGGCTTTCCAAGCCGTGGAGATTTTTGATAAAAAAAACAATATTCAATATTGAGGAGAAAAATTATGGGATTGCTTGAAGGTAAAAACGCTTTAATTTTCGGTCTGGCAAACGACAAGTCTATTGCGTGGGGCATCGCGCAGGCTTTCAAACGCGAGGGCGCGAATTTGGGAATCAGTTACGCGGGTGAAATTCTTGAGCGGCGCGTGAAGCCGCTTGCCGAACAATTGGATTGCAAATGGGTGGAAGAATGCGACGTGACAAAGGACGACCAAATTGAACTGACCGTTGAAAAAGCCGCGAAACATTTTGGCAAGATTGACGTATTGATTCATTCGATTGCGTTTGCGGGGCGCGACGAATTAAGCAAACCTTTTTACCAGACCAGCCGCGAAGGATTTAAAATCGCGTTGGATATTAGCGCGTACTCGCTGGTTGCGCTAACGCGCGGCTTCTTGCCCATTTTGAATCCAGAGTCTTCCATAATCTGCCTGACGTATTACGGTTCGGTGAAAGTTGTGCCGCATTACAACGTGATGGGCGTGGCGAAAGCCGCGTTGGAAGCGTCCACTCGTTATCTTGCTTACGACCTCGGTCCGCAAAAAATTCGCGTGAATGCAATTTCAGCTGGACCAATTCGCACACTGGCGGCGGGCGGAGTTAGCGGCTTCCGCGATATGTACAAGCGCTTTGCGGACGTCGCGCCCATGCGCGAAAACGTAACCATTGACGACGTCGGCAATTCGGCTGTCTTTCTTGCTTCCGATTTATCCAAACGCATCACGGGCGAGGTTCTATATGTGGACTCTGGTTTTAATACCGTCGGCGTACAGATGACGGAAGAGGATGCGAAGAAGCAGGACGGGTAAACACGGGAACAGGTAGACAGAGGTAGATATGGAAATCGCATGCGACTTAAAACCCAAGTATGGCATAAGTCGGATTGGCAATCCGACTTACATTAAAGGCATTCACGCATAATGTTCAGACGCAACGTCGCCCCCGCTGAAACAACGTCGCAGCCTGCGCAGGCTGTGGAACGCATTACTTCCGTGCTTGGCTCGGGCGTGATTTGGCACGGCTCCATCAACGGTTCAGGCGGACTGCGCATCGAGGGCGCATTTGAGGGCGAGATTGCCATGCGCGGAATGTTGGTCGTCGGCGAGACGGGGCGCGTGACTTGCCAAAACGTGCGCGCCAACACCGTCATTGTGGCGGGCGCGGTGCGCGGAAACATCACCACGCAAAAACTGGAAATCCGCGCAACGGGCAGGGTGTGGGGCGACGTCGTCACAACCGCCTTCGTCACCGAAGAAGGCGCATTCTTGCGCGGTCAAATTCGGATGGAGGAGACAATCGAGCTTGACCTTGAGCCGACTCCCGAATCCACTCCCTCTGAAGCGGCGCAAGCGGAATCGATTGCGGCGACGCCGATGATTATGCCTGAGCAAACGTCCGCAACAAACGAAACGCAAAAAATCGAGAAAAAGAAAAAGCGGTAATCTGAGTTTTGAAATATCGCAAAAAGTTTTAACGCCGGATTGCCGCGTCGTCGCCTCCCTCGCAATTTTTTTGAACGTCCCCAAAATACAGTCGTAATTTTTATTTGCAGTCTGCGGAACGCGCGGTGATCGGCAGCCCAAAGGCTTCTAACGCGGGCGCGCCGTCCCATTCGCGCGGGAGGGGCAAGCCCAGCGCAAAGGCGGCGGTGGCGGCGGTATCCATGATGTGAATTTGCGTCGTGAGTTGAAGATGTTGAACGCGCGGTCCGCTGATGATCCAGGGTATAGTCGTATCTTCGGGGATATTCATGCCGTGCGTCGCGGCATGTCCGCCGTGATCGGACGTGACGATGATAATCGTGCTTTCATATAAGCCGTAATTTTTTAACGCTTGAAGAATCAAACCAAACGATTGGTCGTCGTAAGCGTAGGATTTTAATTGTCGTGGCGAGCCCCAACCGTATTCATGCCCCGCTAAATCGCCATTGGGAAAATGAACCAGCATAAGGTTGAAGCCTTGCTTGATTTGAGCGATTGCAAGTTGTTCGATGGGATAGGGATCGTCAATTTTGTCCGCGCTGTCCACAAAGGCGAAATAATCAAGGCTGGTTGGTTCTGTGACTTGGCGAATCTTTTCCTTGCCGACAATCAGCGCCGTTTGCAAGCCCGCCGCATGCGCGAGGTCGAAGACGTCGGCGCCGATTGCGTATCCGTTTTTCGGGACGTATTCATCCCAGCGCACGATATGTTTTGAAGGGCATGTTCCCACCAGCATTGAAGCGTACGCGGGTAGCGTATTGCTTGGCATAATAGTTTTTGCGGTTAATGTGTACGCGCCGCTTTGCATGAGCGCCAAGACGTTATCCATTTCCGCCGCCGCAATAATCTCCGGGCGCAAACCGTCGAAGGTTACGATCAATACGCGGTCAATTCTCGGCGCGGGCGTAGACGTTGCGGTAGGCAAAAGCGTTTTAGTCGGCGGCAACGGCGTGGCGCTTGGGGTCAGCGTCGCCGCGACGAGAGCTGGAGCAATCGGCGCAGGCGAAGCCGTAGACAATCCGCATGAGGACAAAAAGAACGCGGGGAGGAGAGCAAAAATCCTTATACGATGAAACATATCATTTGCAAATCTTAAGGTCTTTATCATGCTGGGCGGCAACAGGCAAGCCGAAAGCTTCGTAAACGGGATAACCGTCCCATTCGCGCGGAAGGGACAACCCCAGCGCAAAGGCGGCGGTGGCGGCGGTATCCATGACGCTGACGGGGCTGGTTAATTGCTTGGGCTGAATTCCTGGGCCGTAAGCGACCCAGGGAATGAGCAGGTCTTGAATGACCGTGCCAACATGACCGCGCTCATGTCCGCCATGATCGGCGGTGACAATAATCAGCGTACTGTCGCGTATGCCGTATTGATCCAGCGCGGCAAGCAGAACGCCGAGCGTGGCGTCGCCGTCGCGCAAGGCTTGAAATTGCGAGCCGGACATCCATCCGTATTTATGCCCGCGAGTATCGGGACTTCCGAAATGAATGAACATTAAATTGAAACCGAGGGGGATTTGCTCAATGGCGGTTCGCATAATAGCGGCTTCAACCCCATAGACAAGTTGATACACGTCCGTTGTCGCAGGCTCCGCGAGCTGCCGCATTTTTTCTTTATTGACAATCATTACCGTTTTCAAACCCGCCGCATGCGCGAGGTCAAAAATATCCACGCCTTTTGAATAGCCTTTGTAATATGCGGGGACGTCCCAATCAACGCCATGCTTGCTCTGACACATCCCTGAGAGCATGGAGGCGTGCGCGGACAACATAACCGCGTAATTGATGGTTTGCGCGGTCAACGAATACGCGCCCGTTTTCATCATGCCGATCAGGTTAACCATCGGCGCGGCTTCCACCGCGTCTGCGCGCAACCCGTCAAAGCTGACGATAATCACACGCTTTATGCTTGCTAAAGACGGCGCGGGCGTCGGCGTAAACGCAAAGGTTGGAGCGACAAAAAAGGTGGTCGCGGTAGCGGTTGGCGAAGGAGTGGCTGTGGCGACTGCGGTGGGCGAAGGAGTAGATGAGGCGACTGCTGTGGGCGTAAAAGTCGGCGTTGCCTCAAAAAGAGACGAAAGTTTTTCAGCGGGAAAAGGCTTGGCGCCCCACAGCGCGGGAACGGAGCTGCATCCTTGTAAAAACAGCAAAACAACAATGAGGAATAAACGACGCTTCATAGATTCTTTCGCATGGGCGTTGTAATTTTTTCGGCGCTTGTCTAAAGTTCGCAAACCTGATCCATGCAAGGCGTTTATTGTATCTTATTTGGCGGCGGGGCGCATCCCATCGAAACTGACAATCAAAACGCACCCAGCGGGCGTCTCATGATTTTCTCAGCATGGGCATTTTTAGCCCGTGACGTTTTGCGGCGGCGATGGCGATTTCATATCCCGCGTCGGCGTGACGAACTACGCCTAAACCCGGATCTGTTGTGAGGACTCTTTCCAATCTGCGCGCGGCGGCGGGAGTTCCGTCCGCAACGATGACTTGACCGGCGTGTTGGCTGTATCCTATGCCGACGCCGCCGCCGTGATGAAACGAAACCCACGTCGCGCCGCCGACGGCGTTGATCAGCGCGTTGAGAATCGCCCAATCGGAAATGGCGTCGGAGCCGTCTTTCATCGCTTCGGTTTCTCGATTCGGCGAGGCAACCGAACCCGCGTCAAGATGGTCGCGCCCAATCACAATCGGGGCTTTCACTTTTCCGCTGGCGACGAGTTCGTTAAACTTGAGTCCCGCTTTGGCGCGTTCGCCGTAACCGAGCCAACAAATCCGCGCGGGCAATCCTTGAAACGGAATTTTCTCGCGCGCCATTTTCAGCCAACGATGCAAATGCGCGTCCTCGGGGAATAACTCCATCACGGCTTGGTCGGTTGTGTAAATGTCTTCTTTGTCGCCCGAAAGCGCCACCCAGCGAAACGGTCCTTTGCCTTCGCAAAACAACGGACGAATATAAGCGGGGACAAAGCCGGGAAATTCAAACGCGGCGCTGACGCCGTGATTGAAGGCTTGCTGGCGAATGTTGTTGCCGTAGTCGAAGACTTCCGCGCCGGCGCGTTGAAACCCAAGCATGGCTTCAACATGCGCGGACATGGAAATCAGCGCCATCTCTTTATATTTTTCAGGGTCGGAGAGGCGCATTTGATTTGCGGCGGCGACGCTCAATCCCGAAGGCACATACATCAACGCTTCGTGCGCGGATGTTTGATCTGTCACCACATCGGGAATGACGCCGCGCTCAAAAAGCTCGGCGTATATATCGGCGGCGTTTCCAATTAATCCGATTGATTTGGGGATTTGTTTTTCTTTGAATTCTTCAACGAGGGACGTCGCTTCTTCGAGGGTATCCACGACCAAATCCACATAGCCAAGCGCGCGACGGCGTTCCGCGCGTTCGGGGTCTACTTCGACGATGAGTCCCACGCCCTCGTTCATGGTGATCGCCATCGGCTGCGCGCCGCCCATGCCGCCGAGTCCCGCCGTTAAAACGAATTTGCCTTTCAACGAACCCCAGCCTTTAAGTTTGGCAAGCGCGCCAAAAGTTTCGTAAGTGCCTTGCAAAATTCCTTGAGAGCCGATATAGATCCACGAGCCGGCGGTCATCTGCCCGTACATGATGAGTCCTTTTTTATCCAGCTCGTCGAATTTTTCCCATGTCGCCCAATGCGGCACAAGATTTGAATTCGCAATTAATACTTTGGGCGCGTCCGTGTGCGATTTGAAAACGACGACGGGCTTGCCCGATTGCACGAGCAAGGTTTCATCCTCTTCGAGATTTTTCAGAGATTCGAGGATTGCGTCAAACGCTTCCCAATTGCGCGCGGCTTTTCCGCGCCCGCCATAAACCACGAGGTCTTCTGGTTTTTCCGCCACTTCGGGGTCGAGGTTGTTTTGAATCATGCGATACGCGGCTTCGCTGAGCCAATTTTTACAAGTAAGTTGAGTTCCACGAGGCGCGCGAACGACGCGAGACACAGACATGACAAAGCCTCCTGATCGGATTTGAAGATAAATCTACTTCGACAAAATTAGTATATGAGATCGGACTTACGCAAAATAACGTCTTTTGAGCGTAAGCGGAATTCTCTAACGCCGCTTTTCGCCAGCGGCGCGTTAGAGAACGCGCCCTGCGCAGAGTTTTGCGTAAGTCCCTTTAGTTTCCGCTAACTGGAATGAAAAAAAACGATAATGGCGCAAAGCGTGGTAATCTTGTTTTGCGAAAAAATCCCACAACGCCATTATCAAAATGAATCATACCCTAAGCGTTTTGAACGAACT
>Ga0315281_10000405_pt1 | contig 59400 bp, 63 predicted proteins | sample YL17G07_0_MG_FD_204540 | JGI IMG/M metagenome (GOLD analysis project Ga0315281, IMG submission 204540) | Sediment microbial communities from Yellowstone Lake, YNP, Wyoming, USA - YL17G07_0 | ecosystem: Environmental > Aquatic > Freshwater > Lake > Sediment | place: USA: Wyoming | collected...
CTATAGCGCCGAGTGAATGCGGAGACTGCTTCGGGATAGGCTACGCGGCAGGTGGCGATTATCTCCGCCTCTTCCGACCAACCGCGCACGATCGCTGAATGGGCCTCCGTGACGTAGATCTTAACGAGGCTGCTGGTATCGAGGTAAAGGATCACCTGCGGTCCTCCAGGACGGTCTTTGAAAGAGACTTACCCTTGACCTTGACCCCTTTCAATCCGACTGGCTTTCCGCCGGACCATTGGGCCTTTCCTGAAGCCGTAAAGCGCCTGACCGCTTGTCGTTCCCGGGAGATGGGGCTAACGAGAGCAATCTCCTTGCCGCGGTCTGTAACGACAAGCTCCTCACCGCGGCGCACCTTATCGACATAACCGCTTAATTTCTCCTTCAACTCTTTTATCCCGACAGAAATCATAAGACCTCCCCTGTTCCTCTTGTAGTTACAATAATACCATTAAAGTGGTCACTTAGCAATGAGAAAGCCGCGGATAAATTCATCGGGCATTCTTGCAATCCTCCGGGGGATTGCTGGATCTTTAGTCTTTAGATCTTTAGGGCGCCTTCATATGATTATCAAGTCTTTTTCGTTGCATTTCCATCTTCAACAATGCAAGAGTGGGCTTATTCCAAGGAGAAAGACTTTACCCTATTGGTTCTTCGGCGCGCGGTTCGTCTACCTGCTCGATGACCTGTAACGGAAGGACGATATTGCAGACTTCGTTCGTCTTGCCGTTCCAGACAAGCTCCACCTCCCGCTTGTCCTCAAACCGCAGAAAGGAGTACTTGTCCGGCAACGGCCTGTCCGCAGTGTTCTCCCCGGTTTCAGGCCGGAGGGCACTATAGAAAATATAACAAGTTATTATCCCGCTCTGTCTAACATCCCCAATGGACTATTATCCGACCAATAAATGAATATCAAGTTTCTGTTCATCTCCGATTATATTATCATTCTAAGCTGATTTTTATACGGAGAGGGATCATCCCTTTTCAGGAGAGAAGCGCATGTAATTTTCCCATATAAACAGGAGCTCCCGCGTGGCCTGCAGGTCTCCCGCGCAGTAGCGCGCGATATCGACATGGTGTCCCGCGTTGAAATGGTCCTTCACCTCGTAGCCGGTGATGCCACCCGCCTTGGGGCTCTTTATATTGAAGGTCTTGCACCACATATCGAGGCTGAAACGCCTCTTTGCCGCGCCATAGAAGGTCAGCTGGTCCAGGAGATCGATATGCGCGCCGTTATACCTGTTTGGCATGAGGTCGCGCGTGGGTCTCACCTGGTGCACGGCTGAACGGACCAGCAGGAAGGGGCAGTCGAAGACCCTGCCGTTAAATGTGACAAAGCTGCGGTAGGTTTTTACAGCGCTCCAGAACTTTTCGAGGATCTCTTTCTCTGTTCCGCATTCATATTTGATACCGTCCTCTTCAAAAGGCGGGAGCATCTCGCCGTTGGTCTGAAAATAAACCGCGCCCCTGCCGGTATCGGGGTTCAGCATGCCGATGGTTATCACCTGGCCGGTAAGCGGATAAAAGGAAAGGCTTTCCCTTACCTTGACACGCTCCTCTTCCGTTTCAGCTCCCTTGAGAAGGTACTCCTGCGTGGAAAGTTCCAGGGATTCTAAATCAACTCCCACGGTCTCTATGTCGAAAATGACACGGCTCATTATAGCGCTATGGCATTATATCCGGACCAGGCAACGCTTACGCCGCTTTCTTCTGTATCTTTTCAAAAACCTTCCAGGTCTTGAGGGTATCCATCGCTTTCTGGAGCTGGAGGTCGTCCTTCTCTTCTACCTCAAACGGGGCGGTTTCCTTCTCATCGCTTTCCTCCTGTAGGATGCTCTCGTTTTTGAGGTGCCTCTCCAGGTCCTTCTCCCTGATGACCGTATGGTTGTCTTTCCCGTTTTTAGCGTCGAGCTTGACCACGATATCGGGAGCTATGCCTACGTTCTGAATGCTCGTGCCCTTGGGCGTGTAATACTTCGCGGTGGTCAGACGCAGGCCCGAACCATCGCTGAGCGGGATGAGGCTCTGCACCGAACCCTTCCCGAAAGTCTGAATGCCGATAATGACCGCCCGGCTCCAATCCTTCATAGCGCCCGCGACAATTTCCGAGGCGCTCGCGCTCCCCTGGTTAACCAGCACTACCATGGGAAGATCAGGGTAGGAGGTGACATCCCCCTCGGTAAAGTACTCGGTCTTCTCGCCGCTCCTGCCCTTTATGTAGACAACCAGTTTCTTGGCAGGCAGGAATTGTTCGGACACTTCAACGGAACTGTTGAGGAGACCTCCCGGATTGTTCCTGAGATCGAGGATAAGGGACGTCATCCCATTTTTGGAAAGATTCTTCAGCGCTTTCCCGAGATCCGAAGCAGTGGTCTCCTGGAACTGGGTGAGCTTCACGTAACCAATGCCCGAATCGAGCATTTTCGCTTTTACGCTCTTTATTTTTATGATGTCCCGGACGATGGGAAAGTCCTTCGGCTCTTTCCAGCCCTCACGCATGATGGTAAGAGTGATGGACGTGCCCTTGGGCCCCCTCATTTTTGCCACCGCGTCGGTTATCCCCATGGTCCTGGTAAGTTCGCCCGCGATCTTGACAATCTTGTCTCCTGCCTTTATGCCCGCCCTGTAGGCGGGAGTGTCTTCTATGGGCGCAATGACGGTAAGGACAGCGTCCTTTACTCCTATCTGTATGCCGAGGCCGCCGAACTCTCCCTTCGTCTCCACCTGGAGTTCCTTGAAACCATCAGGGGTCATATAGCCGGAATGGGGATCGAGGGAAACCACCATGCCCTTGATGGCGCCGGTGATAAGGTCCTTTGTCTTGACTTCGTCCACGTAGTTCTTTTTAATGGTAACGAGGACTTCGGTGAAGGTCTTCAATTCCTCATAACTGCTCTCAGCGCTTACCGTGCCGAGGGTCCACTTCCCCACAAGAGCCACGATAAGGAAAAGTGCCACGACCAGGGATACGAATACCCACCTTTTTTTTGGAAACATTGTCAATCCTCCGTTGTTGCCGCCCGCTCTACCTGCTTTTAGATGAGAAAAAGTCACGGGCTATCTTCTCAGCCATTGCTGGGGATCCAGGGGCTTGCCCCGGTACCGGACCTCAAAATAAAGTCCGGTGGTCCCCAGAGTGCCTGATTCTCCGACTTCTCCCACAGGCTGGTTATCTTTTATTATAGCTCCATTCTTTAAAAAAATCTTTGCCAGATTCCCATAAAGAGAATGGTATCCGCCCCCGTGATTGACGATTACCAACTGGCCGTATCCCTTAAAATCATCCGCGAATACCACTTTCCCGTCGTGGACAGCCCTGACAGGAGTGCCGGCTCCCGCCTTAATATGGATACCGCTCCTGAAGACCGGAAGGTTGAAGAGGGGGTCGACCTGGGTGCCGTACTGCAGGGCAACGCTCCCCTGCACAGGCCACGGCAGTTTCCCCTTCATCCTCAAGAACTCGCTGTCTTCCAACGGCTCTTCTTCTTTTTGTTTTTCCTTTGTCCCGGGTTTTGTTTTCGGGACCTTTTTCTTCCGCAGTTCCCGCTCACGCCTTTCGGATTCCTGGATGATGCTCGTCAGCCTGCTGGAGGACTCCTTCAGGTCCCGTATCATATTCTCGTAGACGCCCTTCTCTTTCCGCACATTGACAAGAAGGGTTTCCCTCTCCTTCTTCTTGTCCTTAAGGGAATCTTCGAGCCTGGACAATTTTTTCTCTTCGGACTTCAACTCTGCGGACAGTTTTTTGAGTACGGATTCCTTTTCCGTGAGGACCTGGAGTTCTGATTTGAAACGCTGAATCATCTGGTAATCGTGGGACGATATATCCTGGAGATAGCGTACGGTGCGCAGGGACTGGGCGATGTCTTCGCCGCTCATGAGCACGAGAAGGGTGTCCTGTTCCAGATTGAACATGCGGAGTGCCCTCAACCTCTTTTTTAAATGTGACTTGTGCCGCTGAAGGGCCGCGCTGTCGGTCTTTATCTCCTCCTGCAGGGACGCCATGGCGCGCTGTATCTTTTTTATTTTGTCGCGCTGCGCGGAGAGCTGCCGTTCGATTTCGCCGAGTTCCGCGGTTGTCTTCCTGAGGTCCTCTATCACGGACTGCTCGACCTTCTTAACGGATTCGAGCTTTTTATTATGTATTTTGATGTCTTTCTGTATGCGTTTCAGTTCATCATGCGGCTTTTCGGCGAAAGAGCCGGAGGGAAGCACGAAGCCTGCGAGAGCAAGCACCGGGAGCAGGGAAACAAAGAGAATTCGGCGGGATGAGCGTCCTAATGCCCCGGCATTCAAAACCTGAGCCTCCCGATGGCGATGGCTGAGCCGATAATGCCCAGCACCAGGCCGGTGAGCGGCAGCGCTATCAGAATCTCAAGGGGGAAAACCAGGGTTTTGATGACGGGGATGACTATGCTGAGCCGGTACGTTACGCCAAAGTAAAAGAGGAAAGCGCCGAGTATGCCGAGCATGCCGCCTGAGAATCCTATAATGCCCCCTTCGATAAGGAAAGGCGCCCTGATGAACCCTACGGTGGCCCCGAGAAGCTTCAGTATCTCGATTTCGTCCTTTTTCCTGTAGAAGAGGATTTTTACGGTGCTGTATGTGACAAAGATAACGCCCATGGAGATGGCAAGAAAGATGATGATGCTGATATTCTGTATGGACCGTTTCAGCAGGTGTATGGCTTCGGCTATCTTCTCCCCGTAATAGACATCATTAACACCCGGTATCTTTTTCAGTTCCTCCGAGATCAGCGCTGCCGCGGTGCCCGAAACATAATCCGTCTTTAACTTCACTTCCACGGAGGAAGCGAGAGGGTTTTCCTCAAGACCTTCGAGCACATGGCTGGCATCCTTGAGCGCCACCTTCAGTTCTTTCAGCGCGCTCTCCCGTGATATATACTTTAACCCGGAGACATCCTGCCTCTTTTTGAGCGTGTCGAGAACATCCTGAACATCCTTTTCGGAAACAGTGTCTTTCAGGTAGACGATCATGGAGAAGCGGTCCGGGAGCCGGTTGGCCAGCAATTCCAAATTGTACAGGGAAAAAACGACAAGGGTAACGATGAGGAGGCTCGAGGCAACGGTGAATATGGAGAGGATGTTTATCCATTTCTCCCGGTACAGGCTCTGGAACGCGGACTTAAAGGAAAAAGGCATGGCCATCAGCCCACCTCCTCGCCGGCTATGGAGCCGCCGTCCAGTTTCAGCACCCGCTTCCCGGTCCCCCTGAAGAGTTCCCTGTTATGCGTCGCTATAAGGATTGTGGTGCCATGAAGGTTGATATCGCGGAACAGCCTGATGATGTCCAGCGCGGTGTTGGGATCGAGATTTCCCGTGGGCTCGTCAGCCAGAAGCACGGTGGGTTCCGACACGATGGCCCGCGCAATGGCAATCCGCTGCTGCTCACCACCCGAGAGGCTGCGGGGATAGCTGTCCCCCAGATGACGCAGGTTCACCTTTTTGAGGGCCTCCGACGTGCGCATCTTCAGTTCCCTGTCCGGGACCTTTCTGATTCTCAAAGCCAGCGCCACATTATCGAAAACGGTAATGGTATTGATGAGCTTGAAGTCCTGAAAGACCACGCCGATGTTCAGCCTGACAAGCGGAACATGCGACATTTTCAGGGAGGAAAGCTGGCGGTTATCGATGGTAATCTCTCCTTCATCGGGGATTTCCGCCATGTACATGAGTTTAAGAAAAGTGGATTTGCCGGCGCCGCTGGGCCCTGTGATGAAGACCATTTCGCCCTTTTCAAGAGTAACGGAAACGTTTCTCAGGACAGTGTGATAATCGTAATATTTTGAGACATTCTGGAACGTAATCATTCAGCGTGCCGAGAGAAACTCTTTTGCAGTTTTTACTATATCGTCCGCAGTCAGGCCAAAGAGCGCCAGTAACTCGTCCGGACTCCCGGAGCATCCGAAGGTGTCCCTGGTGCCTATTCTCCGAACAGGGGTGGGTTTGGTTTCCGACAGGAATTCGCACACCGCGCTCCCGAGCCCCCCGACAATGGAGTGTTCTTCAGCGGTAATAATGAGTTTCGCCTTTTCCGCCGCCGCAAGGACCGCCCCGGTATCGAGGGGTTTTATGGTGGACATGTTGATAACGCCTGCGTCGATGCCCTCTTTCCGCAAGCGGGCGCTTGCTTCCAGGGCCCTGGCAACCATGAGGCCGGTGGCAATGATGTTCAGATCACCGCCAAGGGAGAAGGTGTAGGCTTTCCCGATACGGAAACGGTAATCCTCGGGCATTACCGCAGGCACCTTTGCGCGTCCGAGCCTGACATACACGGGACCTTCATAATCGGGCAAGGCAGCGATGACCTGCCCGGTTTCGTAACCGTCGGAGGGGACAATCACGGTCATGCCGGGAATGACTCTCATGAGGGCGATATCTTCGAGCGCCTCATGGGAGGCCCCGTCCTCGCCCACGGTCACGCCTGCGTGGGTGGCGACTATCTTTACATTGAGATGGGAGTAACAGAGGGTCTGCCGCACCTGCTCCCATGCCCTGCCGGTGGCGAAGATGGCGAAGGTGGAGGCAAAAGGTATCTTGCCGGTAAGGGATAGGCCTGCTGCCGTGCCTGTCATGTCCTGCTCGGCAATGCCCATATTGAAAAACCTGTCAGGAAAAGTCTTTGCGAATTTTGCCGTTTTTGTGGAGCCCGAGAGGTCGGCATCCAGGACAACCACGCGCGGGTCTCTCTGCCCAAGGGCATGAAGCGCAATGCCGTAAGCATCGCGTGTTGCAACGGCCTTTCCGAAAAAGCTCCCGGCCGCCTGCTCCGGTCCATTGCCGCCCGCTGCCAGCCCGCTGATGACCGAAGGTTCTTCTCTAGTCCCCATTTTCACCCAACTCCTTTAATGCTCTTCCCAGCTCTTCCTTTGTGGGCGTCAAGCCGTGGTATTCGGCCTTGTTCTCGAAGAACGACACCCCCTTGCTTTTCACCGTCTTTGCCAGGATCACGGAGGGTTTTTGCTTTACCTTCCCCGCTTCATCCAGGGCCTGCAGTATCTCTGCCATATTGTGGCCGTCTATCTCAATAACATGCCAGTTGAAGGCGCTCCATTTCGCGGCCATGGGTTCCACCCGCATCACGTCCGAACATTTCCCGTCTATCTGGAGGCCGTTCATGTCCACGATAGCGCAGAGATTATCTATCATGTAGTGCCCTGCGGTCATCGCCGCTTCCCATACCTGGCCTTCCTGTGTCTCCCCATCCCCCAGCAGGCAGAATACCCGTGCGGGGTTCTTGTCGAGCTTCAATCCCAGCGCAATCCCGTTGGCTACGGACAAACCCTGCCCAAGTGAGCCGGTGGATACTTCCACCCCCGGGACCAGTTTTGAGGAGGGATGGCCCTGCAGGGGGCAGCCCACTTTTCTCAGGTCCCTGAGCAGAGCGGTGTCGAAATAGCCGCTCATGGCAAGGGCCACATAGAGCACCGGCGCTGCATGCCCTTTTGAAAGAATGAACCTGTCCCGGCCGGGCCACTGCGGCTCATTAGGCCGGTGGTTCATCTTGCCGAAGTAAAGCGCGGTGACGATATCGGCAGCCGAAAGGGACCCCCCGGTGTGACCGGAACCTGACTCTGTCAGCATCTTCAATATCTCTACTCTGACCGTGCGTGCGCGCTCTGTCAAAGCGCCTGTGTCACGGGATGGGATGGTTGTCGTCATATGAGGCATTCCTTTATTGCCGTAAAATAAAAAGTCTGAATATTATATAACACGTTGACTAAAAAATGGTATCGACGCACAAAAGCTGCACTATTAAGAGCAGGAAACTCGACAAAGAAGAGGAAGGAACATCTTGTGCATAGTTTTTCTAATTTGTTACTATCCAATAATGAAAGCCGGAGATGAACAGGCTATTCGGAATGTAAGGAGGCGTATCAGCGGAGAAATCCAACAGGCTGGTATGACATAAACAATGATAGTCGTAATGAAGATCGGAGCAAGCGAGCAGGACCTCAGCCGCGTCTGTAAAAAGGCGGAAGCGCTGGGTTTTTCCTCCCATATAATCTACGGAAAGGAAAGAAATGTAGTGGGGCTCATAGGCGTGGGAGGCAACCGCGAAGAGGTCAATATTATCGAGGACTTCGAGGGTGTGGACAGGATCGTGCCCATCTCCAAGCCTTACAAGCTTGCCAGCCGTGAAGTGAAGCACGAAACATCGGTTGTGGATGTTGCCGGGGTAAAATTCGGGGGAGTGGACTTCACCGTCATTGCCGGACCTTGCTCCGTTGAAACTGAAGCCCAGATGATAATGGTCGCCGGGCAGGTCAAGGCTGCCGGGGCCAAGATGCTCAGGGGAGGAGCTTTCAAACCGAGGACGAGCCCCTATGCTTTCCAGGGCCTTGGAGAGGAAGGCCTGAAGTTTCTGGCGAAGGCCCGGGAGGTCACCGGGCTTCCTATCGTTACGGAAGTAGTGAATCCAAAGGATGTTGATCTCATCTTCAAATACGCCGACATGTTCCAGGTCGGGGCGAGGAACATCCAGAATTTCGCCCTTCTGACGCTTTTAGGCCAGACGCAGAAGCCTGTTCTTCTGAAGAGGGGCCTTGCCACAACTATTGATGAGTTCCTGATGGCTACGGAATATATCCTCTCCGAAGGCAACCGCAATGTGGTGCTCTGCGAGAGGGGCATCAGGACTTTTGAGACCGCAACGCGCAATACCCTGGATATCGGGTGTATACCGGTGGTGAAGTCGAAATCGCATCTGCCCATTATTGTTGACCCCAGCCACGCGGCAGGACATGTGCAGTATGTGCCGGCGCTCTCCAAAGCCGCTCTGGCCGCCGGCGCAGACGGGCTTATAATCGAAGTGCATCCCGATCCCGAGAAAGCGCTCTGCGACGGCGCGCAGTCCCTAAACCCCTCGCAATTTTCAGTGCTTATGGGAGAGATGAAGGCCATCGCGCTTGCAGTGGGGAGGTCTATTTAAAGGCTTTTTAAAGCCGCGATGAAGCGCCTGTTCTCTTCGGGCAGCCCTATGGTGACCCTTATTTCCCTGGGGCCCATGGGCCGTATGATAACGCCTTTGCGGAGCAGTGCGTCGTTGAGTCCTTTTGCTTCCACCTCCAGGGGGATATAGATGAAGTTCGCTTCGGTGGGGACGTATTTCAGGCCCAGGGCAGCCAGTTCTTTGTAAAGGTACTGCTTGCCCTCCTCGTTAACCGCAAGGGACTTCTGCAGATGCTCCGTATCTGCCAGCGCACTCAGGGCCGCCATTTGCGCCATGGTGTTGGTGTTAAACGGCGCCCTTATTTTATTCATTTCGAGCAGTATCTCCTTCTTGGCGATGCCATATCCGATCCTCAGTCCGGCAAGCCCGTAAGCCTTTGAAAAGGTCCTGAGCACGAGAATGTTCCTGCTCCTGACGCTCTGCAGGGTATCGGGATAAGCCTGGTCTTTCACATATTCGAAATAGGCCTCATCCACCACCACCAGCACTCCCTCGGGGACCATGGCCATGAAGGCGTCGAATTCGTTTTTACCGTTAATGGCGCCGGTGGGGTTGTTGGGGTTTGCCACGAAGATCATCTTTGTTTTTGGCGTAATGGCATCGGCCATTGCCGGGAGGTTGTGGCGGTAGCCCTCAAGAGGTATCTCGATGGACTTTCCGCCCACGGACTGCACGGACATGGAATAGACCACAAAGGACGGCTTTGCCATGACCGCCTCATCGCCCTGTCCCATGAAGGTCCTCACCGCTATATCCAGCAGTTCATTGGAACCGTTGCCGAGGATTAGTTCCTCAGGGGTAAGGGATACGCTTTTCGAGAGCTTTTCAACCAGCGCGTTTTTTAGATAGTAGCCGCTCCCTTCAGGATAGCGGTGAAGGTCGCACCTTTTCGCCAGATAATTCTTCAGCGCTTCCAGGGCTTTTGGCGACGGCCCCAGGGGGTTCTCATTGGAGGCGAGTTTGACTGATCCCTTTATCCCCAATTCGCGCTCGATTTCCGCTATGGGCTTGCCCGGCACATAGGGTTTGATCTGTGCTACGTAATCCCGCGGCTTAATCATGATGCTACCTGTCTGCCCTCTCTTCCAAAGGGTAGGAACCGAGGTGCTTGAGGTAAAAACAGTGTTCCTTTACGTCCTCGATGGCCTTTTTAACTTTCTTGTCGTCGATATGTCCCACCATGTCCGCAAAGAAAATGTATTCCCATGCCCTTCTCCTGGAGGGCCGCGATTCTATCTTGGTCAGGTTTATTTTGGCCTGCTTGAATGGCAGCAGAACCTCAAAAAGAGCGCCGGGCTTATCTTTTAGCGAGAACATGATGGAAGTCTTGTCAGCTCCTGATTTTGCCGGGAACTCCTTGGTGATGACCAAAAAGCGCGTGACATTGTACTTGTTGTCCTCGATGTTCTTTTCGATGAACTTCAAACCGTACAGGCGCGAGGCGAGTTCGCTTGCGATGGCGGCGGCATCGGCATCTTTGGCGGCGAGTTCCGCGGCATTCGCGGTGCTGGTGGCCTCCACTACGGGAATACCATGCATGTTCGCTTCGAGCCAGCCCCTGCATTGGGCAAAGGGCTGCGGGTGGGAGTAAATTTTTTTGACCTTCGCCTTCACGCCGCTGCGCGAGAGGAGGTTATGGGATATTTCCATGGATTCTTCAGCGCATATCTTCAGGTCGTAGTCCATGAACATATCGAGGGTATAGCTGACAACGCCCTCGTTGGAATTTTCTATAGGCACGAGACCGTAATCCGCTTTGCCGGCTTCCACGGTATCAAAGACCGTTTTGATGCTGGCAGCTGGGATATAATGGGCGGATGAGCCGAAATGGCGCAGGGCCGCAAGATGTGTGAAGGTGCCTTCAGGCCCGAAATAAGCCACTCTGAGCGGCTCTTCAAGAGAGAGGGAGGCGGAGATGATCTCCCTGAAAATTACCTTAAGCGCGTCGTTGGGGAAAGGTCCCCTGTTCAGCTCGGTAGCGCGGTCTAAGACCGCCTGTTCGCGCTCCGGCGAGTGGAACCTGAGGTTGGCCCCTCTCTTTATATCCGCTATCCTGATGGCATAATCAGCCCTCTGATTCAGGAGCTGCACAATCCTGGCATCGAGGGCGTCTATTTTCGTCCTGAAATCTCCAAGTTCCGGTGACTTTGTTTTGCTTTTACCCATAGGGTTTAATATTACAGGACGAAACCCTGTTTTTTCAATGGTTCAGGGAGGACAGTATCTGTAAATGGGCAAGGCAAGACTGTTGCTGAAAACAAGAATAGTTTATTTCGCCTTTTGTCCAAGTTCCAGGGCTGTTGCCCTTACCCTATCTTATGCAGTCTGACAATGTTGGGATTCCCGAGGAAGGGCGAGCTTGAGACGAAAACGATGCTGTCTCCTTTATAGATGATCCCGTCCCTCATCATCGCCCTCTCTATTTCGGCCATAAAGTGATTGTCGAGTATCCTGGCGTCAGCGCGTTTTATCAAGCGTCCGGCTACTCCCCATAAAAGGGGCATCTGGCGAAGCACCTTTTCCTCGGGAGTAAAGGCGATAACGGGAACGCAGGGCCTCAGTTTCGACAGGAGGCGTGCGGTAAAGCCCGTATGGGTGAAGACCACGATGGCCTTTGCCCCGATATCGCGGGCCGCATTGCAGGCGCCGTCGGAGATCGCCTCGGGGAATGTGTTTCCCACTTCATAGGAGGGATATACCCTGTCTGCAAGGTTCACTTCGGTGGTGCGTATTATGGTGTGCATCATGCGCAGGGCTTCCACCGGGTATTTGCCCGCTGCCGTTTCAGCCGAGAGCATCAGCGCGTCGCTGCCGTCCAGCACTGCGTTGGCGACGTCGGAGGCCTCGGCCCTTGTGGGCCGGGTGTGGTGCGTCATGGATTCGAGCATCTGTGTAGCGGTGATGACGAGTTTGCCCTTCCTGTTGGCGAGATCGATGAGGGATTTCTGGATAATAGGCACCTGCTCTGTGGCCATCTCAACGCCCAGGTCTCCCCTGGCCACCATAATGCCCTCCACCACATCCATGATGGCTTCTATATTGCTCAGGGCTTCAGGTTTTTCGATCTTTGCGATGAGGTGCGGCAACCGCACTTTTCTCCTCTTTGCCCAGTTTCTCACCAGCTCGATGTCAGCAGCCCTGCGTACAAAGGAAACAGCTACATAATCCACGCCGAGGGTCAGGCCGAAGGCGAGGTCTTTCCTGTCCTTGTCGGTGAAAGCACGGAGAGTAGTTTGGGAGGCAGGCAGGTTGACGCCCTTCCTTGATGTCAGTCTGCCGCCTTCCATGACCCTGGCTTTCAGCGCGGTTTCGGTCTTTCCGGTTACCGTGAGTTTTATGAGACCGTCGTCAAGGAGCACGGTTTCCCCCTCTTTAACATCTTCTATTAGGGCGGGATATGAGATATATAGCTTGTCCGCAGCGCTCATATCATTGCCGGGACAGAGGAGTATCTCCTGGCCTGCACTGAGTTCGATACCGCTTCCGGCAATGTCGCCCACGCGTATTTTTATCCCCTGCAGGTCCTGCAGCAGGGAGACCACTTTTTTTTGCTTCCGCGCTTCCGAACGGACAAGGGAAGCTGTTTTGCGGTGTGTCTCGTGGTCACCATGGGAAAAATTGAGACGGGCGACGTCCATGCCGTTTGCGATAAGGGCGGCGATGATTTTTCTACTGGCTGATGAGGGACCTATGGTGCAGACTATTTTCGCGTTTCTCATAAGGGTTGGCTCTCCTATAAATTACACTGAAGTATATCATAAACAGGGCACTCAGTCCCCGATCAGCTCTTTGATGTTCGCGAAGAAATGCCGCGCCGCTTTTTCTTCTTCATCAGGGCTTGTTTCTTCCCGTCCCTCGACTCTTTTTATAACCTCTTCCGGTATTTCTTCAAGGAACCGTGAGGGGCTGCAGGGCGTGTCCTTGTTGAATCTCAGCCTGCGGCCGCAATAGGTGATATGCAGTTCCTTCATGGCCCTGGTCATGCCCACATAGAAAAGCCGCCGCTCTTCCTCGATGCCGTCGCCCTGGTAGACGGACTTTTTATGAGGCAGGATGTCCTCCTCCACCCCGACAATGAAGACTACGGGGAATTCGAGCCCTTTGGAGGAGTGGAAGGAGATGAGTGTAACCCCGCCCCTGTTGTTGTCTTCTTTTTCCTTTTCCATGTCCGTAAGCGCCAGGGTTTCGAGAAAGCCGTGCAGGGTAGGCGCGTCGGTATTTTTTTCATAATGGGAAAGGGACTCCACGAACCCGCTGATGTTTTCGAGCCGCTTCATCGCCGCCCCGGGTGTTTTGTATAATGCCGTGATGTGGTCCCGGTAATTTATTTCTTCGGCAAGCGCTCTCAGGGTGTCCCCCATGCCCTTGTTGACCGCGAATAGCCCCCTGTATTTTTTCATGAACGCCGCAAGCCGGTTTGCCGCTTCAGCCGTAGTTGCTCCAAGGCCCGCAATATCTCCTGCCCTGCCGAGAGCATCCTGAAGGCTGAGGGAATGGTCCCGCGCAAACCCCGAGATCCTGGCCAGCGCCGCTGCTCCCAAGCCCCGTTTGGGGACATTTGTTATTCTGAGAAGACTATGGTCGTCGAGGGGGTTTGCCAGCGCCTTGAGATACGAGGCAAGGTCCTTTATTTCCCGGTGTTCGAAATAGCTCGTCCCTCCCACTACCGTGTATGGCATTTTCTCCCGCCTCAACGCCTCTTCGAACTGGCGTGAAAAGAGGTTCGCCCGGTAGATTACAGCGAAGTCCTCGTAGGAAAGCTTCTTCTCATATTTGAGCTGCTCTATCCTGTCCGCTACCCATTGCGCTTCGGCATCGCTGTCAGGCGCCCTGAAAACCTTAACTTCCGGGCCGTTGCCCTGTTCAGTCCAGAGCGCTTTTTCCATCCGCTTCCTGTTGTTTTTTATCACCCCGTTTGCGGCCAGAAGGATGTTGCCGAAGGAGCGGTAGTTCTGTTCAAGCTTTACCACAACGGCCCCTGGAAAGTCTTTTTCAAAATCGAGGATGTTGCCGATGTCGGCGCCCCTCCAGCCGTATATGGACTGGTCGTCGTCTCCAACAACGCATAAGTTTTTCCGCTCTCCGGCAAGCAGTCTTATGAAGTCATACTGTATGCGGTTGGTGTCCTGGTATTCGTCCACCATGATATACCGGAACCTTTCCCGATATCTGTCCAACAGAGCGGGGAATTCCCTCAGGAGCTTAAGGGTAAGGAGAAGCAGGTCGTCGAAATCCACCGCATTAAGGTTCCTGAGGGCTTCGAGATATTTAGGATAGACGGCTTCCGCAAATATATCGATATCTTCCTGTTTTGCTTTCGCCCTGCCGGCAGGCGCGCATATCTCGTTCTTCGCCCTGCTTATCTTCTCCAGAACATCTTCCACCTTGAAACTCTTGTCGTAAAATTTCACTTCGCGCAGCATGCTCCGCACAAGCGAAAGCTGATCGGAGGTGTCGTAAATGGTAAAGTCCCTGCGGTAGCCCAGATGCTCTATCTCTTTCCTCAGGATGGCGAGGCAGGTGGAATGAAAGGTGGCGATAAAGGGCTGCCTGCTTTTGGGGCCTTCGAGCAATGCCAAGACGCGCCCCCTCATCTCCCGTGCGGCCTTGTTCGTGAAGGTGACCGCCAAAACGGATGAGGCTGGCACGCCGGTATGCAGAAGGTAGGCTGTCCTCATGGTGATGACCCTGGTTTTTCCGGAGCCGGCCCCGGCAAGTATCAGCAGCGGCCCTTCAGTATGCAGCACCGCCTCTCTCTGTTTAGGATTGAGGCGCGAGATTTCTTGAGAAATGTCCATAATCTGTCCTCAGGCGGGACTTAAGCGCCAACAGCTTTAGGCGGGAAATCGGAACGGTAGTGTGCGCCGACGCTTCCCTTTCTCTTCAGGGCCGCCTCAGTGATCAGGAGCGACACGGTGAGCATGTTCTTCAGTTCAAGCCCGGCCCTTGTATGGAAATCAAGTGCGGCAATGTCCTTCCAGCCGCCCAGCTTCTCTGCGGCCTCGTCGAGAGATACGCCGCAGCGTATAATGCCCACCCTTTCCCACATAAGGCTTCTTAGCGAAGAGCGTATCTCCTCAAGCCCGGAAGCGTGGAAGTCCGGAAGTTTGGAAGCCGGCGGGTCAGGAAGCCTGGACCTTCCGCTCTTGCTTTCTTCTGCTTTGCAGAGTGCTGCCGCGCGTCCGGCCCTGAACCCGTAGACGAGCCCCTCCAGAAGACTGTTGCTCGCCAGCCTGTTGGCCCCGTGTACGCCGGTACAGGCCACTTCCCCGGCCGCATACAGGCCGGCAAGGGTGGTTGCGCCGTCCAGGTCGGTCTTTACCCCGCCCATGATGTAGTGGGCCGCGGGAGAAACCGGGATCATGTCCTTTGTGATATCTATCGCGTAACTCAGGCAGGTGGCATGGATGCGGGGGAAGCGCTTTGTGATGAATGCGGCATCGAGATGGGTGAGGTCGAGATAGACATGCATGCTATTTGTGCGCACCATCTCGGATACGATGGCACGCGATACCACATCGCGCGGCGCGAGTTCGCCCGAGGGATGATAATTCTTCATGAAAAGTTCTCCATGGATGTTCCTGAGCAGCGCGCCTTCTCCTCGCATGGCTTCGCTCAGCAGGAACTGGGGAGCGGAAGGCACGAAGAGGGCCGTCGGATGGAACTGGACGAACTCCATGTCTTCAAGCACGGCGCCGGCCCTGTAGGCAATGGCCATGCCGTCGCCCGTCACAACTGCCGGGTTTGTGGTCCGGGAGAATATCCGGCCCGCTCCTCCGGAAGCAAGCAACGTGGCCTTTGCGCGGACAGCGATGCATTCGCTGTCCTTCAGGACATAGGCGCCCCTGCATGTTCCTTCCTCGACGATCAGGTCCATTGCCGTGCAGAAGGGGAGTCTCTGAATGGCAGGCAGGCTCTTTACTTTTTTTATCAGGACCCTCTCAAGTTCCTTGCCGGTGGAGTCGCCTTCGGCATGCAGTATCCTGCGGCGTGAATGGGCGGCTTCCAAGGTAAAGGCGAGCTTTGTGCCCTCCCTGTCGAAGTCCGCGCCCCAGCCTATGAGTTCGAGTATTCTCTCGGGGCCCTCTTCCACCAGCACTTTCACCGCGCTTTCCCTGCAAAGCCCGTCTCCCGCCTTGATGGTGTCTTCGAAGTGGATGCCCACTTCATCCTCATCGCTTAAAGCCACTGCCACGCCGCCCTGCGCGTATTCAGTGCTGCTCTCGGTGGGGATGTCTTTGGTAACGATCATGACCTTGCCGCGGTCCGCCAGCTCGATGGCGGACCTGAGCCCCGCGACACCGCTGCCGATGACGAGAAAATCGGTCTCTATACTTTGCATACTATATGTCCCAGCTTTTCGGTCAACTTGATATTCACGCTGTAGTCGATGCGGCAGTCTATGACAGAGGGGACCTTCTGCTGCAAGGCGTCCCCGAGCGAGCCGGCCAGGTCGCTTTCGTGCTCCACCCTGTATGCCTTGCACCCGAAGGATTCGGCGAGTTTCACGAAGTCCGGGTTCTGCACTTTTACGCAGAAATCCCTCTTGTACCTCACCTGCTGTTTCCACTGGATAAGACCGTAGCCGTTGTCGTTAAAGATCACGGTCACAAAAGGGACTTTCAGGCGTACCGCTGTCTCGAGTTCGGCCATGGACATCATGAAACCGCCGTCCCCCACCGCGGCTACGATGTTCTTCTCAGGGTAGGTGAGCTTCGCCGCGATGGCGCCCGGCACGGCAAAACCCATGGAGGCAAAGCCGTTGGAGATGAGGACAGTGTTGGGTGTGTAGGCGGGGAAGAACCTGCCGATCCATATCTTGTGCGCGCCCACGTCGCTGATAAGGATGTCTTGCCGTCCCAGGGCGTTTCTCATGCCCTTGACCACGGCAAGGGGGCTGAGGCCCTCATTGGTTTTCAGCAGGAGCGGGTCTTCCCTGTCTTGTTCGATCTCTTTTTTCAGACGTATGAAATAGGCGGGGTCTTTTTCGAAGTCCGTCATGTCCTGAAGGGCGCACAATGTTTTTTTTATGTCCCCCACAAGTTCAAAGGCGTTATAGGCGGCGTCCACTTCCGCATGATTTGTATTGATATGGATTATTCTCTTGTCGGGCTCCCAGAATTTCGGGCTGAATTCCACGGGGTCGTATCCGACGGCAATGATGAGGTCCGTCCTGTCGAGGCCGCATTGGACATAGTCCCGCGACTGGAGGCCGATGGTGGATACGAAGAGGTCGTCATCAGCGGGCACAACACCCATGCCCATGAAGGTATTGATGACGGAGATGCCGGATTTTTTCACCCAATTCAGCAGTTCAACCGATGCGCCGTTCCTGATGACGCCGTGGCCCGCGAGGATGAGGGGCATCTTAGCGCTGCGTATCATGTCTGCCGCAACGGCAAGCCTGCTTTTGTCCGGCACCGGATAATCTATGGGCGCATGTGCCAAAGGTGCCCCCTCGGCAGGCATGTCAGCAATGTCTTCGGGCAATTCGAGATGAGTGGGCCCCTGCTTTTCGAGCATGGCGAGCCTGAAGGCTTTTCTCACCACTTCAGGGATAATGAGCGGCGAGGTGATGTGCGAATTCCATTTTGTTATGGGCTTGAACATGGCGGGCACGTCTATATACTGGTGCGACTCTTTGTGCGCCCTGAGCGACGAGGCCTGGGCCGTAAGGGCCAGCAGGGGGGCGAAGTCTAAAAAAGCGTCGGCAACGCCTGTCACGAGGTTTGTTGCGCCGGGACCTAGGGTGGAGAAACAGACTCCCGGAAAGCCGGTGAGCCTGCCATAGGCGTTTGCCATGAAGGCGGCGCCCCGTTCGTCCCGTGTGACTACCACCTGTATTGCCGAAGAGGAGAGGGCGTTGAGCAGTTCGAGATTTTCCTCGCCGGGAAGGCCGAAAGCAAAGCGGACCCCTTCATTTTCCAGGCATTTTGTAAGCAGACCCGCGCCGTTCATATATCCCGAATAGTACCACAGATAGGGGGGCAAAGACTAACGGCCATGTGAGCCGGAATCCACCATCAAAAACAGAGTTGAAAGGTTTTTTCATATTCCAGGGATTCCGGACACCTATACTGACAGACGGTACTTTCGTCAGAAGAGGAATAGTACCTTTTTCTTCCTCAATACTGTGCTGCTATGTGTTTGAAGATTCCACAAACCGACAGGTATCAGGTTACACAACTACTGCGAAATGCCAGGAGAAACTGTGATAATGACGTGCGAACCGGTGCCGCATGGTCTTACTGCGCAGTGGCCGAATGATCATCTTGTTGGGCGTTGAGAACCATCATTTTCCTGCGCAACATTCTGCCAATTATATATAACACCAGCGAGCAGAGGAACGCATAAAACATGATGGAAAGCGATACTTTCCGCAAGGAAATCGGGGTGAAGCCCGAATGGCTCGCTCGATAACGACTCCATACTTTAAACGCATATAAACTATCAGGCTGTTCTTCAACCTCGATTATTTGCTCGGTGCCGGTATCGGAAATCACGCGATAACATATGAATGTCTTACAGTGGCTTTGAAATTTAGGAACGATAAATGAGTAATCCGGATTTTCAGACTTGAATTTTGGAAGTTCAGAAAGCGTGAAATACTTGACTGAACCTTCGGACATGGCGGCTACCCTAAAGAAATTCGGATAGAAGCGTGAGCCCGGGTCAACTTTTTCGAGAGGGACATCATGCAATGCAAACACAATTAAAGAACAGCTAACCGGGACAAACATCCCGCAGCCAAGAACCAAAGCAACTATTCTGAGCAATCTGGAAAATATCATTTTTAATTATGCACTACTACAAGAATTCTTATATGCATTGTCGCAAAGTTAATAATTTGACATGCCCGGCCTTGTTTTCAGTATTTCCGATGAAGGAAATCCACCGGCTTCAGGATTATCGTATCTCCTGCCTTCTTGTGATAAAGAGCGCCGAAATCCTTATCATTCCCGGTTAGAAAACAGTTCATCTTGCTCCCAATCGCTGTTGTCAGAATGATTCTGTCATTGAGAGGGAGCCTATTTACGATAGAATTATTCAAGCGGGCTGTAATGTCTCCGAGAACTACGGACTTTTCTATCAGTTCTTCCAAGAACGTTCCAGAGTCAGGTTTCTTGTTCTTTATGTTATGCGTAGCCTCAGCGCAGACAAGGTTGGATAAATATACCGTTATGGCGCCTTTTGCCTGAATCTCGTATATGAGATATGACCGCGACTTCTCCTTGCCGCTATAGGCAATGGAGAAAAGTACATTGCTGTCAAGGAATACCTTTATTTTTTGTTCCATTTAGAGAGGATTTCCTTGCGTTCACCTTCCTTCAGCAAATCAGCTTTAGTGATGTCGCTTACAAACGCATCGGAGAATTCCCTGATAGGGATGGTTACTGCCGGTTTAATCATAATCCCATCGGCTGTTGATTCGAAAACTACAGGGGACTTAGCCTTTATACCGAACCGCTCCCTAAGTTTCTTCGGTATAGTTACTTGACCCCGCTCACCTACCATTACTGTTTCCATGATGTGTACCTCCTATTGATATAATACATGATTACTGTAAATATGTAAATATGCTTGTTGTGAAATGGCGGCAAAATCATGATAGGAGTGGGTAAAGCGAAATTAAGCTGACGAAGGAGTGTAGTAGAGCCTGTGCTCATGAATATACTCTTCCACCGCTTCGGGCAGGAGATACCTGATGCTCTTCCCCTGTCCCACCATTGTCCTGACAGCAGTAGAGGAGATGTCCAGAGGGGTCACCCTGACAAGCGCCGCACGCCTTCCGCTCACCAGAGTATACTTGTCCGGGTCCGCCTGGGCGCTCCGGGAATGCGGCGCAACAAAGGGGGACATGGCCATCTCTTCAGGCTGCACGCCCGGACGTGTTACAACAATGAAATCGCTAAGTTCAACAAGCCTCTCGGGCTGCCGCCAGTTCGGCATATCTAAAAAGGCATCCATGCCGAGTATGAAAAACAGTTCATCCTCCGGATACTGCTCCCTGAGGCTGAGGAGTGTGGTGACCGTATAGGATATTTCAGACTGCCTTACCTCCATATCGGAGACGGTAAAACCCTTGTTGTTAAGCACCGCGCGCCGCACCATCTCGTAACGGTGCGCCGCCTCCGCCAGTCCCGAGGTCTTCATAGGAGGGTTCCCCGACGGCATAAAGATGACCATATCGAGACAGGCCGCATCCCTCACCTCCTCGGCAGTGCGAAGATGACCGAAGTGGGGAGGGTTAAAGGTCCCGCCGAAAATTCCGAGTTTCATTGTCGTGTCCAAATTGCAGGGGCGACCCAGGTGGGTCGCCCCTTAGAATAAAACCGCCTGATAAAACGCGGCCCCTTATAATCCCATCTTCTTGAGGGCCTCATCCGCCTGCCCTTTTGGGGCAGGGGCGTCCTCAGGAAGATAGAGCATAACGCCGCCTTTGACGGGCCGTATGACAATCTTGTTTTCCTGTGAAAGCTGGGTGGTCGCCTTGATGGGGTCGTCGCCATCAAAGTATTTTTTGAAGGCCTCGTTAAACCCTGAATAGACGGTATGGATACCCTTGAACCCCTCTTTCCTTAGACTTACGACGGCCTTTTTCACGAATTCCTCATGACTCAGCTTGTCTGACATTGCGGCAGCCCTCCTTTATTCCCGTAATTGTCCGTTTCCAAGGACGATGAATTTTGTGCAGGTCAGCTCTTCAAGCCCCATGGGGCCTCTTGCGTGGATCTTGTCGGTGGAGATGCCTATTTCCGCCCCGAGCCCGAACTGGTATCCGTCGTTCAGGCGCGTTGAGGCGTTCACCAGCACCGCAGCGGAGTCCACCTCCCTCAGAAATCTCATGGCCCTGTCGTGGCGCATGGTTACGATGGCATCCGAATGCGCGGAGCCGTACCTGGCAATATGCTCCATGGCCTCGTCCATGTCCGCCACCACTTTGACATTGAGGACCAGATCAAGGTATTCCCTGTGGAAGTCCTCATCAGACGCCTCTTGTGCAGCAGGATAGAGGGCACGGGTTTTCGGGCATCCTTTGACCTGCACGCCCGCCTCGCCGAACCGCTTCAGCGCAGCGGGCAGAAACTCAGCGGCAATGGCCCCATCCACCAGCATGGTTTCCATGGCATTGCAGGTCCCGGGCCTCTGCACCTTTGCGTTAAGGCATATCTCTTCAGCCATTTTCAGGTCGGCATCCCTGTCTACGAAGATATGACAGACACCCTTGTAGTGTTTAAGGACCGGGATTCTTGAATTCTCGGTCACTGTCCTGATAAGCCCTTCACCACCGCGGGGGATGATCAGGTCGATGATGCCTTCGAGTTTAAGCATCTCCATCACCGCCTCCCTGTCGGGGATATCTATGAAGGTAATGGCGCCCTCGTGTATGCCCTCCTGCCGCGCCACATTGCGGAGAATGTTCACAATGGCCCTGTTGGAGTTAATGGCTTCCGAGCCCCCCCTCAATATAACGGCGTTCCCGGCCTTCAGGCAGAGACTCGTAGCGTCCGCCGTTACATTGGGGCGTGATTCGTAAATGATGCCGATGGAACCTATGGGCACCCGCATCCGTCCCACGGTCATGCCGTTGGGCCGCTGCCACATCCTGAGCACTTCTCCGACCGGATCGGGCAGTTGCGCCACTTCCACAAGCCCTTTGGCCATCTCGTCGATTCTCTTTTCGTTTAAGGTCAGCCTGTCTATAAGCGCGGCGGAAAGCCTCTTGCCCCGGGCGTATTCTATGTCTTTAGCGTTTTCGGCCATTAGCACGGACGCCCCGCCCCTCAGCGCTTCGGCCATGCCTGTCAGTACCAGGTTCTTCTGAGCCGATGAAGCCTTCGCAAGACTCCTGGCGCCCTCCTTTGCCTCCTGAGCCTTCCGGAGGACAAAACTCTTTATGTCCATTACCGCCTCCGCTTAATAAGCATGCGCTATCAGGCTCCAGGCCTGTCAGCCACCTATAAATTATCATGGAATTGGCATTTAAAATCAATCCTTATTTATGGTGTCATTTTTTTATCATAGAATCCGGCCGCATATCTGCTATAATTTTTCATAAATAATCACTATTCAGGAGGTTCTTATGGCAACACCGGCTGTTGATAACGATTTGTGCATTGGCTGTGGTTCGTGCGTGGAAGTATGTCCCGAGGTATTCGAACTCAGGGATGACAAGGCATGGGTAATAGGCCCCGACAAGTGCGATACCTGCGACTGCAAGGAAGCTGCCGATATCTGCCCTGTAGAAGCCATAAAAATGGAGTAAAAAAGAGCAGCCGTCTTCAGGCCGGCGCATTTTAGCGCTATCTACAGACGGCTGCTTTCCATCTTTCTCTTGGCCAGTTCCAGGAGCCCGTAAATTTTCAGGTCCACCAGATCCCCGTTTTTCCGCAGCTCTTCAAGGGGTGCGTGCGGCGCTGCAAAGGGTATCCTGATCACTTCGATATCTTCGGATTCGTCGGGCGGATAAAGACCTTTCATCTCAGGGGATGCAGGAACAGCTGGCATTGCGAGGAACACCGATAATATCTCGGCGGAAAGTCCCGAGGAAATGGGGCCTTCGGAGAGGTATATAAAATTGTCGCTGGTATACCCCGTCTCTTCCACCAGTTCACGCTTTGCGGCTTCTTCCAGGCTTTCTTCCCTGTCGTTGAGTCCGGCAGGGAATTCCACAACATAATTATTGACCACCGGTCTGAATTGGCGTATAAGCAGGAGTTCGCCGCCGGCCGTTACCGGGACGATAGTGACAATGCCGCTGCAGTTCACCCTCTCGGCTGCCTCCCACGTCATCACTTTCCCCGCGTGGTCCCGATAAGTTATAAGGACCGCCCGGAGAAATCTTCCTTCCCAAATAACTTTCCGTGCAATTATTTCCATAATAAGGAATTTAAGAGGTGAGACATCATCCGGGAGGCCAAAGCATGGGCCGGCCGCCCAGAAGATGGATATGGATATGATAAACAGTCTGCCCGCTCTCATGGTTACAGTTGCTCACTATCCTGAAGCCGCGCTCCGCAATGCCCCTTTCCCGCGCTATCCGGTTCACCGTCTTCAGCAGCTGCCCGACAAGCGCGTCGTCCTCTTCCTTTACATCGAGGAGTGTGGGTATATGTTTTTTGGGAATTACCAGGATATGGACCGGCGCCTGCGGGTTTAAGTCCTCAAAAGCGAGCACATGCTCATCCTCGTATACCACCTTTGCCGGGACCTTCTTGTCGATGATCTTGCAGAAAATACAATCGCTCATTTTATTCCTCCACGCGATTTTTTCATAGGTCCCATGGAACTCATACGACCTATTTCCCGATTTTCCGGTAGAAACAAGTGCGCGCTCCCGTGTGGCAGGCCCCGGCGCCGTGCTGCCGGACTTTGACCAGGATGGTGTCCGCATCGCAGTCATACCATAGACCCTTCACTTCCTGCACATGGCCGGAGGTCTCGCCTTTTTTCCAGTATTTCTGGCGCGAGCGGGACCAGAAATGGGTGAACCCCGTCTCCACGGTCATCTTCAGGGAGCTTTCGTTCATGTAGGCCATCATCAGGACATCCCCGTTCTCCGCATCCTGGATAATGGCGGGTATAAGCCCCTTGTCGTCATATTTCAGTGCAGGCAGCATCTTTTCCCTCCTGTCTTTGCCGTGGACTTCGTCCCTTTTGAGAGGGCGCCCGTTCGTAATTTCTATAATACCATTTCCCCAACGGCCGGAGGCAACGACGATTAAAGCGGGCTTGCCTTTCGGCCCTTTGGGGGTCATACGTCTGTGGTATAATGAAAATAAATTTTTCCAATATGCCAGGATGCCAAAGGGACAGAGTACGGGACACGGAACAGGAAAGAGTGGGGCGGCAAAACACGTGGCCGGAGAGTTCGGGAGACAGCGGTTCATCCTGTTGACCATGCTCACCCTTGTCCTGCTGTTTGTCCCGGCTCCGGCCCTCGCCACCGAAATTCCCGATGTCACCGTCAGGCTTAACGGAAACGAGATATACGTCGCCACCTCTCTCAAACCCGGGCAGACCGTTTTAGACGATATATACGAAGGACTTCCCAAAGAAATCATTTTTTACATAGACCTCTTCCGGGTGTGGGACATCTGGCCCAACGAATTCGTTTTGGGCACAAAGATAGTCAGAACACTGAAAAGCGACCTGATAAAGAGGGAATACGTAGCCACGAGCAGCAGCGGCAATCTCCTGATCGAAAAGAGGTTCAAAGACCAGGAGTCCATGATCGCATGGACCATGAGTGTTCCGGAAGTGAAATTGACTAATATCCGGGGACTGGAGCCGGGAACATACTTCATTAAAGTCACTGTGGAGTCCCCCCTGAAAAAGCTGCCCCCGGTGGTCGGGTACATTCTGATCTTTGTTAAGGAAAAGGAATTCGTGGTTTCGCGGAGTTCCCAGACCTTTCAGCTGAACATGAAATAGGCATGCCATGGATAAAAGACAAAAACTGATACGACCATGGTCCATGCGATCATGGACTCCGGCGGACGCGGCGGAACGCAGACCCCGCGCGGCTCTCAGAGCGCCGGCAGCATGAGGATATTCAGGCATCTGGCCGTTGTTGCCGGGCTCCTGTTGCTCGTGGCTTTGGTGACGGCGGTCGAACTCTATTTCATCAAGCTTCCCTCGGTGGACATGACTACGCGCATACTGCTCTTTGCGCTGCTCACCCTGAATGTCCTGGCCCTTCTTACCCTGATGTTCTTCGTAGGGAAAAACCTCCTGAGGCTTTATATGGAGAAAAGGCACAAGGTCCTGGGCTATCGCTTCAGGACAAAGCTCATGGCCATATTCGTTGTCCTCACCCTGATCCCCTCGGCCTTTCTCTTCGTGTCTGCCAGCGGACTTGCCACCAATTACATCAACCGTATTTTCTCCCCGCAAATGAAGGCGCCCTTTAACAAGTCCGTGGAGCTTGCGCGGGCCTTTTACGACTTAGAACGGGAGCGGGCACTCCAGGCCGCGCGCCAGGTTGCCGGCGGGAAAGGCGCCCTTTTCCCCTGGATGACCATGCACAGGTATGTGAAACTGCCGGAGGACGCCACTGATACCATACGGGACGCCTTCAACGGCCATGAGGGGACGGAAGTCATTTCAATAAACAGCGGGGAGATCATAAGGGCCGCTGTCCCCGGCTCCGTCAAAGGCGTCAGGGACGTGGTGGTGGTAGAGACGGTCCTGCCGCGCCACCTGGCGGAAAAATCGGAACGGCTGAAGGAACTTCACGAGGATTACATAAAACTCGAATCGTTCAGGGAGCCCCTCAGGCTTAATTACATACTTACTCTCGGGTTCCTGACCCTCATGATGGTCTTTGCGGGGCTTTGGGTCTCGCTGAGGATATCCAGGGGCATAACCATTCCCATTCAGAGCCTTGCCATGGCCACCGAGCAGGTGGCCGCCGGTGACCTCAATGTGCAGGTCACGGTGAAAAGCGAAGATGAGATAGGCATGCTCATCGACTCTTTCAACCAGATGGTGAAGCAGTTGAAGGACAGCAACGACTCACTTGCAGAGGCATACCGGGTATCGGACAGGAGGAGGCTCTACCTCCAGAACATCCTCGAAAATATCAATTCCGGCGTGCTTTTCCTGGGGGGCGGCGGAGAGATCCTAACCATCAACAAGGCGGCATGCGCCATACTGCATACGCAACAGGACGAGTATATCGGCAAGGACTACCGGAAATTCATTGCGGCGCTGCAGTCTGAAGACCTTAACCGCATGGTGCAGGAGATGGAGGGAAAAGAGATACGGGAGATCAAGAAGGAAGTAAAGGTGAACCTGCAAGGCAGGACCGCCATAGTCAGGATCTACATCTGCGGCATCAGGGAATCGTACACCGCGAAATCCCTCGGCATGCTCGTGGTCTTCGATGACCTCACCGATATCATCAAGGCGCAGAAGGTGACCGCATGGCAGGAAGTGGCGAGAAGGCTGGCCCATGAGATAAAAAATCCCCTGACTCCCATTAAGCTTTCCACCGAGAGACTCATAAAGAAATGGCATCAGAAGGACGAGGATTTCGGAGCGGTCTTCGAGAAGTCCACAAAGACCATTATCTCTGAAGTCGAAAGCCTGCGAAAACTGGTGGATGTGTTTTCACGTTACGGGAAAATGCCCGAAGTAAACAGGGCCCCGGCCCATCTGCCGGAACTCCTGGATTCCGTTATCGGCCTCTTCAAGGGCTTCAAGGACATAGAAATAATTCTCGCCATGCAGGAGGGTATTCCTGTCATCTCCCTCGACAGTGAGCAATTTAAGAGGGTCTTTGTTAATATTATAGATAATGCCATCACTGCGATGACCGGCAAAGGGACCATTACCATAGCAGTCCGGTCAGACCACGGCGGCACGATAACCATCGACATAGCAGACAACGGTCCCGGCATAAGAGACGACGTGAAAGAGAAGCTTTTTCTGCCCTATTTCTCAGGAAGAAAGGGCGGCACGGGACTCGGGCTCGCTATTGCCGACAAAATAGTGGCGGACCACGGGGGCCGCATACTGGTGAGGGACAATGCCCCCCGTGGGAGCATATTTACCATAGAGATTCCTGAACAGCAGCTTTGACCGGCTGCGTGCCCGGACTGAATTAATCAAGGAGTGTTGATGACCAGAGAGACAGTGATGATTGTGGATGACGAGGAAGGCATACGGGAGAGCCTCTCGGGTATCTTCGAAGACGAAGGGTATAACGTCATGACCGCGGCCTCGGGCGAAGAAGCGGTCGAAACGTTGCGTGACCGTCTTCCCGACATTGTCCTCCTGGATGTCTGGCTGCCCGGGATGGACGGGCTGGACACTCTGTGCCGCCTGCGGGAGATCGACGGCGACCTTCCGGTGATCATGATCTCCGGCCACGGAAATATCGAGATCGCGATCAAGGCAACGCGTTTTGGCGCTTATGACTTCCTCGAAAAACCGCTGTCCCTTGAAAAGACCCTTATTGTGTCAAAGAGGGCGCTGGAACGCAGAAAGCTGGAGGAGGAAAACCGCGCTCTCAAGGCGGACCTGGGCCGGAAATGGAAACTCATAGGAGACTCGGCCGTTATGGCGCTTCTGCGGCAGCAGATAGAGATGGCGGCCCAGAGCAACAGCAGGGTGCTTATCCTGGGAGAGAGCGGCACCGGCAAGGAACTGGTGGCCAGAATGCTCCATGAAAAGAGCCTGCGGGTAAAGGAGCCCTTTGTGGAGGTCAACTGCGCGGCCATGCCCCAGGAATTGATAGAGAGCGAGCTGTTCGGCCATGAAAAAGGGTCCTTTACCGGAGCTACGGAACGGAAAAACGGGAAATTCGAACTCGCTGACAGGGGGACCCTCTTCCTGGACGAGATAGGGGACATGACCCTGCAGACCCAGGCAAAAGTACTCAGGGTCATCGAAACACAGATCTTTCAGCGGGTAGGGGGGAACAAGAACATAAAAGTCGATGTGCGTATTGTGGCGGCCACCAACAAGGACCTGGCGGAGGAAGTACGGAAAGGGAATTTCAGGGACGACCTATACTTCAGGCTGAACGTCATTCCCATTACCCTCCCGCCTCTCAGGGAGAGAAGGGATGATATTACCCAGCTTGTGGAGCATCTCATCGAGACCTTTGCGCGCGACAGCGGCCTGAGGCCGAAGGAGATAGCCCCCGAGGTGATAAAGATATTCAGGGACTATGAATGGCCCGGCAATATCAGGGAATTGAAAAACGTGGTGGAGAGGGTCATGATCATGGTGCCTGCCAGGACCGTCACCAGGACGGACGTGGACGCGCTGGGGATCATGAGCCCGGTGCAGCCGGCAAAAGAGTACGATTACTTCTCATACCAGACCCTCAAGGATGCGCGGGACGCTTTTGAGAAGGACTTCATCATCAGGAAGCTCGAAGAGAACAACTGGAACGTATCCAAGACCTCGGAAGCCATTGCCATCGAGAGAAGCAATCTCCACAAAAAGATAAAGAGCTACGGAATAGTCGAGCAGTAAACAAAGTGAGGTGCTTATGAGCGCAATCGTTGCCATCGTCGGAAGACCCAACGTGGGGAAATCCGCGCTTTTCAACCGCATGATACGTGCGGGCAGCGGCGCTTCGTCCGCCGCTATAACCGAAAAGACACCGGGGGTCACCCGTGACAGGAATTACGGAAAAACCGAGTGGGAGGGGAAAGGCTTTAGTGTCATCGATACCGGGGGCTTCTACGCCGAAGGACTTCCCCACGAGCATGAAGAAATAGCCGACCAGGTGAAAGAGCAGGCGCTCTACGCCATCGAAGATGCCGACTTGCTCATCCACCTTCTCGATGGGAAGGAAGGGCTCATGCCGGCGGATGAGGAACTGGTATCCATACTGAGAAAATCGGGTAAAAATATCCTGTGGGTCGTCAACAAGATCGACACCATGATCAAAGAGAGTAAGGCGCTCGAATTCTACAGCATCGGGGCCGACGAGATCATCCCCGTTTCCGCCATGACCGGGCTGGGGTTCGACGACTTCATGGATAAAGTCATCGAAAACCTGCCCCAGGGCAGGCTTACCGAAGGGATGTCCCGCGAGTTGGAGGCCTTGCCGAGGATTGCGGTGGTGGGAAGACCGAATGTGGGTAAGTCCACGCTTATTAATTCCCTGCTTGGCAAGAGGCGGCTCATCGTCAGTCCTGTGCCCGGCACAACACGGGACGCGGTGGATTCCGTCTGCGCCTGGCACGGGGAGAAGTATCTTTTTGTCGACACGGCCGGAATGCGCAAAAAAGTCCGCGGGTATTCCTCCCGCGCGCCGAGGAACCTCGCTGCCGGAAGCGGCTCTCCCCAGGACTCCATCGAGAGCTTTTCCATTGTCGGGGCAATGAAGAGCATAGAGCGCGCCGATGTGGTCATTATGGTCCTGGATGCGACCCAGGACATCGGCGAGCAGGACCAGCGCATCGCCGGGATGGTGGAGGAACAGGGGAAGGCCGGTATATTCCTCATCAACAAGTGGGACCTGGTGAAAGACCCCGACGAAGCCTACAAGAAGATAACGGAGGAGCTTTCCCGCAAGATGTGGTTTATGGAATACGCGCCGCATCTCACCGCCTCGGGCCTCGAAAAAAAGAGGATAGCTAAGATATTCCCCATGGTCAACGAAGTCCTTGCCGAAAGGAAGCACCGGATATCCACCGGAATACTTAACAGGTTCCTGGGCAAACTGCTTGAAAAGCGTCCTTTCCCGAAATACAGGGGCAGGGAGGTCAAATTCCTCTACATGACCCAGTTCGGTGTGGAACCGCCGTCTTTCAGTATCTTCGTTAATTATCCGCAGGCCGTAAATGAGCAGCACCTGCGGTATCTCGAAAAAATGATGCGCGAAAAATACTCCTTCAAGGGCACGCCCATAAGGATTTATGTTAAGTCTCGGTGAAATATGGTAAAATACTGTTTAGTAGTCCATAGACAGGAGGAACACGCAATATGCAGAAGATACTCGTAGCCCACGACGGCTCCAAATCATCGGATAAAGCTCTGAAGAAAGCCGTTGAGCTTTCCATTAGTTCCAACGGTTCGCTCACCGTCCTTGCCGTCGTCCCAGAGCTCTACCTCACCGAACTTCCAGAGGCGGACAGGAACCGTATCTTCGAGTCACTCTCCGAAGAGACGAGGCAGGCCATGGAGAAGATCAGGAAATCACTCTCCGGCAAATCCATCGATGTGAAAACATTGATCAGGCAGGGTGATCCCGCCGAAAAAATACTCGAAACAGCACAGAAGATGAAGGTGGACCTCATAGTCACCGGCTCGCATGGCAGGCACGGGGCCAAGAAATTCCTTCTAGGAAGCGTTTCCTCTAAAGTGGTGGATTATTCGAAGTGCCCTGTGCTCGTGGTAAAGTGAACTGAATAAACAGCCGCAGCGCGTCGCGGAATTTCATGGGTGTGAAATCGAAATCCCTCTTTACGGAATCCTTGTCACATATGTTATCCAGTTGAAGAAGAGCGAGCTGCTCGGCAGTGACCGGGGGTATCTTCCTGCCGAGCAAACGGCCGATACCCTGCGCTACGCCGGCAAATGGGAGGGTCAGTTTTATGGCGTTTACAGGCAGATGGACCACCGGTTTGTTTGACCCCATTGCCTCCATGATCAAAGCGATGACTTCGTTATAGGTAAGATGTTCCGGCCCACCCATCTCGCAAATCCGGGAAACATACCGCGCCTCGGGCGACAAACCGCCGGCCGGCCCGCCAAAAACCTTCATGAAGCATTTTACCCAATCGTCCACATAGAGAGGCTGCACCCGCGCCTTACCGTCGCCTGGGAAAGTCACCACAGGCCCCAGGGCGATAAGCTCCTTCATCCGTTGGGTGAAGCCGTCGCCCGCGCCTACTACAAGGGACGGCCTGAATATGGTGTATGGAATGCCGCTCTCCTTAACGACTATTTCCGCCTCTGCCTTTGTTTTCGAATATCGCGCCTTTGCCGCCAATGAGGCGCCGAGAGCGCTTTGGTAAAAGAAATGCTTTACGCCTGCCCTCTTGGCCTCATCCACAAGGTTTTCCGTGCCCCGCACATGCACCTGCTCGAAGGTCAGAGCGCCCTTTTCCTCCATAATGCCGACCAGGTGGACGACAACATCGCAGTCGCCGAGCGCATCTTTAAGGCTTTCCCGGTCGGTGATGTCACCCACCACGGCGCCAAAGCCGTTTTTTTCGCACGCGGCAGCTTTTCCGGTCGTTCTCACAAGGCAGCGGACAGCGTGATTGCCCCCGGTCAGAGAGCGTATGAGGCGGGCGCCAATGAAGCCTGTGCCACCGGCAATGAAAAACATAGTTATCCTTTCAGGACGTTTAGGAAACGAGTTTCTTTAACTCTTCAAGAGAGGCTGATTCAATATCTTTGTGCAGGCTGTTGCCGTGGGCATCCATGGTGACAATGGCGGGGAAATCTTCCACTTCGAGCACCCACATGGCTTCAGGTATGCCGAATTCCTCGACTTTCCAGCCGGTGACTACCCTGGTCCTGTCGGCAAGGTAGACGGCAGCGCCGCTGATAGCGTTGAAGTAGACAGCGCCGTTCTCCTTTAAGGCCAGGAGTGTGCGCGGACCCATGCCCCCTTTGCCGATGATCCCCTTGATGCCGTAAGCGGCTATGACCTCGGGCTCGTACATATCCATCCGCATACTCGTGGTAGGGCCTGCCGCAATCAGAACATATTTGTCATCTCTCTTTGTTATAAGCGGGCCGCAGTGGTAGATAACGCCGCCTTCAAGTGTGAAGGGGAGGTCCTTTTTATCAGGCCTTTCATGAACGAGGAATCTATGCACCCTGTCGCGGCCGGTGACCACCTGCCCGCTGAGCAGGACCATCTCACCCACCTTGAGGCCCATGGCATCTTCCCTGGAAAGAGGTAACTTTATTTTTTTTGCATTCATGAAGGTTTCACCATATGAGCTTTCCGCGTCTGTCTGCCCAGCAGGCGAAAGATACATCCACAAAATAGGAAGCCGGATGACGGCCGGCAGCGCCGATCTTAACACCCAGGGCCGTTGTTTTGCCCCCAAACCCGAGGGCGCCGATACCCAGAGTATTGATGTCTTCAAGTATCCTGAGTTCAAGTTCAGCAATAGCGGCATCTGGATGCGTATCATACAGACGCCTCATCAATTGTCTCTTTGAGAGCGCCGTCACCTGGTCCTTGGCGCCGCCGATGGCAATGCCTATGGTATAAGGCGGGCAGCCTTTGCCCTGCGCCCTGAATACGGCATCGAGGACGCATTTCCTGATCCCCTCGAAATCCCTCTCCGCTACGACCTCTTTTGTGCCGATGGTCAGCATGGTGGGGAGTTTGTACATCTGCCCCAGATTTTCGGAGCCGCCGCCCTTCAGCATCAGGTCCACGGTGAGGTTCTGTTCCTCTGTCTCGTCAATGTATACCATGGGGAAAGAAACGCCTACATTATCGCCTGTGTTTTTTTCGGTGATGGGGTCCACCGCATTGGGCCTGAGCGGAATCTTCTGTGTGGCAAGGCGCGTTGCGTCCTGTATCACCTTACGGATAAGCTGGTGACTCAGGCCCCTGGGCGCTTTCACGAAAAAGACGGGGAACCCGGTGTCCTGGCAGAGCGGGCGGTCTGTTGTCCGCGCGAGGGAAACATTCTTCAGTATGATCTCCAGGGACTCCTTTGCGAGGGGTCCCGTTTCCCGCGCAGAGGCGCTCTTCAGCGCGTCCTCGACGTCATTGGGAATGGAAGTGGCAACTTTTTTATAGAGTTCGACGATACCGTCGCGCAGCTTGATCAAAACATTCTCCTGTCAAACAATTCTGCTCTTAGGATAGCAAAGGTGAGGAAGTATGTCAAAATGGCGGGAAGGCGAAGCAGCTGTTTCCCCGGTAGTAAAACACTATGTATTGAATCAGCACAGGAGGGCGCCGCTTGTGAAAGCCGGGGGAATATGCAATAATAATTTTCCGGCATTTCCCCCTGGGGACCTATGCAAACATTCAGAAGCCGGCTCTGCCGTTTTCTAAAAATAATAAATCCACCTGCAAGGAGATTAATAATGGCCGAAACGCAAGCGATTATCGAGACAAAATTCGGGAAGATGGAACTGGAGTTCTATACTGATGTTGCGCCGGAACATGTAAATAACTTCCTCGAACTGGCAAGGCAAGGCTTCTATGACGGCACCACTTTCCACCGTGTTATCCCGGGGTTCATGATACAGGGAGGAGATCCCAACACGAGAAATGCCGACAAATCCAGTCACGGCATGGGCGGCCCGGGCCACACCATCAAGGCTGAGTTCAACGACAAGCCCCATAAACGGGGGACCCTCTCCATGGCTCGCTCGGCAGACCCCGACAGCGCCGGGTCGCAGTTCTTCATCTGCGTGGCCGACTCCCCCTTCCTCGACAGGCAGTACACGGCCTTCGGAGAGGTCGTCTCAGGAATGGACGTAGCGGACACCATTGTAAAGCAGCCCAGGGACAGGCGGGACAACCCCGATGAGAGGATCGAGCTGAAGGTAATAATCGGGGCGGAAGACTAAAACACCTGTAATGCACGGGACAAAGGACCCGGAGGATTAATGCGCAAGACGGGGCCTCAAGGAATCAGGCTCGAATGATTTTCTAAGATATCTGCCGGTGTGCGAGCCGGGGGCGCTACCCAAATCTTCGGGGGTCCCCTCGAAGATAATATGACCGCCCTTTTCGCCTCCCTCCGGTCCCAGGTCGATGACCCAGTCGGCCTGGGCGATCACGTCGAGGTTATGTTCGATGATGACAACGGTGTTACCGCTGTCCACCAGCTTCCTTACGATGCGCATCAGCATAAGGACATCGTTGTAGTGGAGCCCCACCGTGGGCTCATCAAGGAAATAGAGCATGCCGTGCAGGAGCGGCCGGGCGTTCTGGGAGAGTTCCGCGCATATCTTGAGCCTCTGGGCTTCACCACCCGAAAGGGTCGTTGCGGATTGTCCGAGCCGCAGGTAGCCCAAGCCGATGTCCCTCATCAGACTGAGGCGTGACACTATCTCGGGGACATCGAAAAAGAACTCCAAAGCATCGTCCGCGGTCATGCCGAGGACATCGCTGATGTTTTTCCCCCTGTACATGACCCGCAGCGCATTGCTTCCGTACCGTGTGCCTTTGCAGTCCTCGCATTTCACGAATACGTCCTCGAAGAAATACATCTCCATCCTCTGGCACCCCTCGCCCTTGCAGGTTTCGCACCTTCCGCCCGGAATGTTGAAAGAGAAAAATCCCGGGCTGTACCCATGGAGTTTCGCCTCCGTCTGCTGGGAAAAGAGTTTGCGGACCGCATCGAAGATCTTGAGATACGTCAACGGATTGGAACGCGGTGTCTTGCCGATGGGGCTCTGGTCGATAAGACGCACCCCCTTTATATGCTCCACGCCCTCCAAGCCCTTATTGGGGAGAGGCAGATCAGGTTCTGTCCTGAAATGCCGCGCAAGGGCCTTGTAAAGTGTTTCCACAATCAGGCTGCTTTTGCCTGACCCCGAGACGCCCGAGACAATGGTAAGGGCCTCAAGGGGGAGCTTGAGAGTGACATTCTTGAGATTGTTGCCCGTGGCGCTGCGCAGGGTGAGCAGGGGGCGGTGTGTCGTGCGGGGAAGGTCCCAGCTCTTCCTCCTTGCCATAGACGCAGTTGCACGGGCTTCGCTTGTGCCGTTGATATACCGGGCAGTCAGGGTATCGGATTTCAGGAAATCCGAGATGGGACCCGAGAAGACAATCTCCCCGCCCTGATGGCCTCCGTATGGCCCGAGTTCCACCACCCAGTCACTGGAGGCAATGATGTCCCTGTCATGTTCCACCACCACAATAGTATTGCCCAGGGACGCCAGTTCGCGCATTATCTCCGCCACACGCCTGGTATCGCGCGGATGCAGGCCTATGGTCGGTTCGTCAAGCACGTAGAGAGTGCCGGTAAGGGCCGACGCCAGCTGGTTGGAGAGGTTTACCCTCTGGTACTCTCCGCCTGAAAGGGTCTTGGCCTGCCTGTTCAGTGTCAGGTAATCGAGCCCCACGCGTTCGAGGAACCGGAGTTTCAGCATGATCTGGTGTACGGCTTCCTTTGCAATGTCCCTCTGCATGGGCGAAAGCTGCAGCGAAGAGAACCACTGGAGCGCGGCGGACACGGGCATGGCCGTCAGTTCGGCAATGTCTTTGCCGTCGATCCGGTAAGCCAGTGCATTGTCGCAGAGTCTTTTCCCTTTGCACCTGGGACAGGTAACGGGACTTCTGTACCGGCTGAGCAGCACGCGCACATGAAGTTTATACCTCTTGCCTTCCATCTCCCCGAAAAAGTCGTCGATACCGTTAAACCCGCCATTACCCTTGAAGACAAGGGCCCTCTCCTGTTTCGCAAGGTCCCGAAAAGGCTTCGTGACATCGATGCCGCTCTTTTTAGCTCCCTTTATCATCTGGTCCTTCCACCACCGGTAGCCCGGCTTTTGCCACAGGTCAACGGCCCCTTTGGCAAGGGAAAGAGCGGCGTCAGGCACGACGAGATTTTCATCGTAAATGAGAATATTGCCAAACCCCTTGCACTCCGGACAGGCGCAGACCGGGTGATTGAAGGAAAAGAGTATGGGCGCCGGCTCCGGGAGGGAGATAGCGCAATAGTCACAGGTCCTCCGGGATGAAAAGCGCAGGCTCAGGAGCTTCTGCTCTGGAGCATCTCCGTTTCCGCCCTCTGCCCCGGACGCAAATACAATGATGCGCAGACTTTCTTTGCCCTCCTTCCAGGCCATCTCTATGGAGTCTGCAAGACGCGGCTCATCCCGTATGACGAGCCTGTCAAGTACAACCTCCACTTTCCCGGAAAAATCAGCCGGCAATTCCGTAATGTCCACGACCCCGGCCTCGCGCCAGACCCTCTGGAAGCCCTGCTGCCTGAGTGAAGCCGGCGGCCCGGTTGTTTCGAATATGATGACGGCTTTTTCCCCAAGGCACTTTTCCAGGAGTTCGGTGATTACCTGCGAAGTGTCCCACCTCCGCACTTCTTTTCCGCAGAGGGGGCAGTAAGGGACGGCGACCCTGGAATAGAGCACCCTTAACAGATCGTACAATTCAGTGAGCGTGCCGACCGTGGAGCGGGAACCTCTTACCGGGTTCTTCTGCTCAAGGGCGATGGCAGGCCGTATGTTATGGATGGCTTCCACATCGGGCCTGTCCAGTTTTTCGAGGAAAAGACGAGCGTAGGTTGAAAGGGACTCGATGAAGCGCCACTGGCCCTCGGCAAAGATAGTATCGAAGGCAAGCGAGGATTTCCCCGAGCCTGACACGCCGGTAATTGCGATTACCTGGTCGTGCGGGAGCCGGAGGGATATATTCTTAAGGTTATTCTGCTTTGCTCCCTCGATGATTAATTCACGGTTTGACATCCCTATATTTTAACATTTTAGGCCCCTGCTAAAAAACAGCCCTAGCTCGCCTCTGTCTCCCTGCCCCTCGGCAGCGCTATGCTATAATGGAAAATGCCGGCGAAAATCATGAGCAACATCCTTTCAGGAAAGCGGCTTGCCCGCGAGGAGGCGCTGGAGTTGTTCAGGAGCGACGACCTTTTCGCCGTGGGCAGGCTGGCGGCCCGGGCAGCGGAAAAAAAGAACGGCAGGAAGGCTTACTTTGTGGTCAACCGCCACATCAACCCCACCAATATCTGTGTCAACAGGTGCAAATTCTGCGCCTTCAGCCGTTCGAAGGGCGAAGAGGGGGCCTACGAATTCAGCATCGATGAAATAATGGGGAAGCTCGAAACACTCCACGCGACGCTCTCGGGCGACACTTCGGGCAGCGCGCCGGAGAGGAGCTTTTCCGAGGTGCATATTGTGGGGGGGCTGCATCCCGACCGGCCCTTTGCTTACTATCTCACGCTGCTCTCCACCATAAGGAAGAGGTTCCCCTCTCTCGCCATAAAGGCCTTTACCGCTGTGGAGATCGATTACATGGCGAAAATAAGCGGGTTGAACGTCGGGGATACACTGAAAGCCCTCAGGGAGAGCGGCCTCGATCTCATGCCGGGAGGCGGCGCGGAGATCTTCGCCGAAGGGGTGAGGTCCAGACTCTGCCCCGAAAAGATTTCGGGTGACCGCTGGCTCGAAATAATGGAGGCCGCGCACCGGGCGGGGATTAAAACCAATGCCACCATGCTTTACGGACATCTGGAGAGTATTGAAGACAGGGTCGACCACCTTTTGCGGCTGAGGGACCTGCAGGACAGGACAGGCGGCTTCCAGGCCTTTATACCCCTTGCCTACCATCCGAAGAACACCGAAATAGGCGGCTTTTATTCCTCGGGCATCGATGATCTTAAAACCGTCGCCGTGAGCAGGCTGCTGCTCGATAACTTCGACCACATCAAGGCGTACTGGATAATGCTGGGGGAAAAGATATCGCAGGTGGCGCTGCTCTTCGGCGCGGACGACATCGACGGGACCGTCATCGAGGAAAAGATAACCCATTCCGCCGGCGGCCTTACCGGAGAAGGCATGACGCGGGAGGAACTGGTGGAACTCATAAGGAAAGCGGGGAAAGTTCCTGTTGAACGTGATGCCTTTTATAACCACCTGAAGTCCTATTAGTGAAGGCGCTTCCCGCCCCTGCCCCTTGACGGCACACGGAAATAAAAGCTAATATTGACTATAATTCTGGTCAACCTGAATGGAGGTCAAAGCATGAAGACATTATCTCTCTCCGAAGCCAAAATGAAACTGAGCGGATTGGTTGAGTCGGTCAGTAAAATGGACGAAGAGGTGGTGATTACGCGGAACGGCTCTCCTGTTGCTGTACTGGTAAGCCACGATGAGTTTGAGGGTTGGAAGGAAACCATGGCGGTCCGCTCGGATGCCTCTCTTATGGAGGAGATCAAAAAGGGGTTAAAAGCACTCAAAAACAGCAAAGCCAGGCTTTATACTCTTGAAGAGCTTTTTCAATAGCATTCCTCTATGCAACAGGAGAAACGTAAACTCAAGATGCCCGATGAGGTTGCGGAGCTAATCCGTACCCTGCACCCCCATCTCAAACGGAAGATCAAGGCAGCGCTGCAGACTGTTATTGCCGATCCTCGTAGCGGCAAGGCATTGAAGGACGATCTTGCCGGACTGAGAAGTTTCAGGGTAAGCCGTTTTCGCATTGTCTACAGGATTGCCGGAGAGAGCACACTTGAGATTTTCGCAATAGGTCCGCGGGAAAGAATATATGAGGAAACAGCGCGTGTGCTGAAAAAAGAGGGGGTACTGCCGTAAAGGGCATGTGTAAGTAGTATAATATTTGACAAGCAACCTGGTATGAAGACAAACAGAATAGATAGAGAAGCCGCACTGGAGCTTTTAAAGACCGCCGATCTGCTCGACCTGGGAGAGAAAGCGGACATCATGAGGAAGAAGCTGCACCATGAAGGGCCGGTGACATTTGTGGTAGACCGGAACATTAATTACACCAATGTCTGCATCAACGAATGCACCTTCTGCGCCTTCTACCGTTCGCCGGAACACCCCGAAGCTTATGTCCTTTCCGACAGCGAGATATTCGGGAAGATCGAAGAAACAATCGCGCTCGGAGGCACGCAGATACTCCTGCAGGGAGGTCTTCACCCCGACTTGGGCCTTGATTATTATACCCGCCTGCTTATGGCCATAAAGGAAAGATTCTCCATTAACGTACATGGTTTTTCCCCGCCGGAAATCACCTACCTTGCGAACAAGCACGAACTCACCCTCAGGGAAACATTGCTGACCCTGAAATCCGCGGGCCTCGATTCCATTCCGGGCGGCGGCGCGGAAATACTGTCCGACAAGGTGCGTGAAGTACTGAGTCCGAAGAAAATAAAATCCTCGGCCTGGCTCAAGGTAATGGAGGAAGCGCACGGGATAGGAATGAGGACAACGGCCACCATGATGTTCGGCAGCGTCGAGGGGCCCGAAGACATTGTGGAACACCTGGACGTGATACGGGACCTGCAGGACAGGACAGGGGGCTTTACCGCCTTTATCCCATGGTCCTTCCAGCCGGGGAATACCGAACTGTCGCGCCGCAAAGCCGAAGGCAAGCCCTCTGCCGGGTCCGCCACGGCTGTGGACTACCTCAGAGTGCTTGCCCTGTCCCGGCTTTACCTGGACAACATCAGGAACATTCAGGCCTCATGGGTGACCCAGGGCCTGAAGCTGGCGCAGGTCGCGCTCAGGTTCGGGGCCAATGACTTCGGGTCCACCATGATCGAGGAGAATGTGGTGCGGGCCGCGGGGGTCAGCTACACGGTGACCAAAGAGGACATAGTTCAGGCGATTAAAGCCGCCGGATTCAGGCCGGCACAAAGGGACACCTGCTACAAGGTATTACGGCATTTTTGAGTTGAAGCAGGGGGGGTTAGCCCCTGTACCTGATGACCTGCACCCCGTGCAGTTCCCTCAGCACCATCACCACGCCGTCTTCCAGCGCATTTCTTTCCGGAGCATGCGCAACGGCGTCCACAAGGCTTACGGGCTCCATCACCCGCACCCCTATAATAGGCCCATTCACACTGACCTTCGCATTTTCGAAAACGACAATGGGAGTGATGTATACATCTACTCCGATCTGCTCCCGTATGGTGGATTTGAGCCAGAAGATGTCCTGCAATATCTTTTTTACGACTTCTGAACGCGGCTTCCCTTTAACGAGCAGCCTTGAGCCGTTATAAGTGACTTCTCCCTTGCCTGACGCCGTATTGATGACGAAGAGCCCCTTGTTCCTGCTGAAAACCACATGATGGATCTCGCTGTCGTTGTACAGGATACCGTTGAAAACCAGGTACTCCGCAGGCAGGCAGGTAAGCGTTTCCTGCACTGTGGCCACCTTGTCCCGCCGGCCGCGGAATATTTTTTTTATGGAATCAACAAAGCCCATACCTTACCCTTGCATGCCGTTTCGCCGGCCGCTCATTTCCCGCCTGCTCCCAGCATGCACCGGATCTTTGTCATCAGTACCCGTACCTGGACCGGCTTTGCTACGAACTCCAGACCCTCTTCGCAAATGCCCCGGGACGTGAGGATGTCCTGCGTATAGCCGCTGATAAAGAGGGTCTTAACGTCGGGACTCATTGCCTTTATGGCTTCATACGCCGCCCTGCCGTTCATTTTCGGCATCATGACATCGAGTATAACCATGGCGACCCGGTCCCTGTTTTGGGCATAGGACCGGACAGCTTCCTCCCCGTCCGCCGCAAGGACTACGGAGTAGCCGTAATACTCGAGGACATCTTTAAGGAGTCCGCGGACCGCTTCGTCGTCCTCCCCCACCAGCAGGGTCTCGCTGCCCCGGAAATCGATCTCCGCAACTCCCTCTCCGGGCGCCTCCGGGCCGCTCCCCTCCCTGTCCGCTACGGGCAGGTAAATCCTGAAGGTTGCACCCCCGCCTTTTTCGCTATAGGTGGTAATGAACCCGCCTTGCTGCCGGATGGTGCCGTAGACCATGGAAAGTCCGAGACCTGTTCCCTTGCCTTTTTCCTTGGTGGTGAAAAAAGGCTCGAAGATATGCGGGAGGTCGTTTTTATCGATACCGCTGCCCGTGTCGCTTACTGAGAGCACCATATAATCCCCCGGTTGCGTATTATACTGAAGGGCGGTCCCGGCCTCCAGCCGGCAGAGGGACGTCTCTATGGACAATACTCCGCCGTCGGGCATGGCGTCCCTGGCATTGGTGGCGAGGTTCATCAGCGCCTGCTCTATCTGATGGGGGTCCGCAAACACGGAACGTTCAACAGCGGCATACTTTATCCTCAATTCAATGTCCTCACCAATAAGCCGTTTCAGCAGCTTCGCAATGCGTTCCAGCGCACTGTTCAGGTTAATGGTCGAGGGCTGTATAATCTGCTTTCTGCTGAAAGCGAGGAGGCTTGCCGTAAGCGTCCTGGCCCTTTCCGAAACGCTCACCATATTACTTACGTATATCCTGGCCTTCTCGCTGAGACTTTCATCGTGTTCGAGGAGCGAGGAATAGCCCATAACGGCAGTGAGCATATTATTGAAATCATGGGCCACGCCGCCGGCCAGAATGCCCAGGGACTCCATCTTCTGCGACTGCAGCAACTGTTCTTCAAGCTTCTTTCTGTCGGTAATGTCCCTGTTATTCGCTCTCCGCCCCAGGAACTCGTTCCCTATAAAAATGGGCCCGCAGACATGGGAGAGCCATTTCACCTGGCCTCCCTTCGTGAAAATGCGCAGTTCCATTTCCTCATGCTGTACGGCCCTGAAATGCTCCAGATGGAGCCTCCACGCCTGCCTGTCCTCCGGGTGGATGATCCGGACAATAAGTTCGGGGTCGGCAAAAAATTCTTCCTGCGTGTAGCCGGTAATTTCCGTACAGGAAGGCGACATGAAAGCGATCCTGTTGCCTTCCGTTATCCAGAAGTCCCAGTCATTGCTGAATTCCGAGAGGGTCCTGAATTTCCATTCGCTCTCAGCCAGCTTTTTCTGCTTCCCCTGCAAGTTCCGGGAGAGAAAAATTATCCCGCCGCTCACCACCAGCCACAGGAGCATATGGGTAAGGAGGATAATGTTTCTCGTCTTGATCTCACTTGCATAATAAGGTCCCAGGGGCACGGCAATGCTTATTCCACCCCTGATGTCTCCCCGCTTGTATCCCTGCGATCCGTGGCAGGTGAGGCAATTGCTTTCGGCAATGAGGGGACGTATGACTCTCAGGTACGGGTTACCGTTTAAGGCAATGACCTCGCTCGCCTCTTTGCCCCCTTTCTCAAAGGCCTGGAGCGCATGCTGCTCCCATGTGTCCGGAGCGTTCGAGGGATTGAAATATTTAATGCTCGTAATCTTGCTGATGACCGGCGGGTCCGACTCCTTCTTCACGATATCAAAAACCATGCGCGTCATGTAGGCGGGGTTGACCAGGGTGAGTCTTCTGCCGTCCGTTGTTTGTATGTCCCGGTGGGGAACGATAAGATAAGGGTTGGGCTCCACTTTGTCCGCCGCCGCGTAGACCCCTCCCAGCGCAGCGCCCCACTTCCGGTAAGAGAGATTAAGATAAAAGTAAGTGCGCGCCTCAAGAGTGGCCTTTGCCAGCGAGTCCCCGCGGTTCTGGTATATATTCCATGCCCCGGAGAGGACAACAATGACCGTCCATGCCAGCAGCAGGCACGCGGGATAGCGTGACACCGCCTTAAGATTGATCTTCTCGTGGATTGCAGGCATGTCCAATTATGCCACCACGGGAAATCAAATTACAATACAACATAATAATATTAGTGAGCACCGGAGCAGGTATGAGCGGTCGTTTTTCAGCGCCCCTTATTAATTAAGCAACTCCTGTTATAATATGTTTTGGCAATTTACCCTTTAATTATCAGGAGGTCGTATGCAGGATTCATTGTATGATGTCGTCATTATAGGGGGCGGGCCGGCGGGCCTCAGCGCAGCCCAATACGCAGCGCGCGCAAAGATGAAAACAATCGTCCTCGACAAATCCGCTGTTGCGGGGGCCATAGCCTACGCAAGCCTGATAGAAAACTACCCGGGGCTCGAAAGACCGCTGTCAGGCAGGGAACTGCTCGACATATTCCGGAGGCAGGCCCTTGAATTCGGAGCGGAGTACGTGGAAACACAGGTCATCGGCGCAGCCCTGGACGGCAACGTGAAAGAAGTTTTCACCATGGACAAGACCTACCAGGGCAAGACGGTTATCATAGCCACCGGCTCCATGGGCAGGAAAGCGACCATCAAGGGCGAAGCCGAACTCCTGGGCAGGGGTGTCAGCTACTGCGCAGTCTGCGATGCGGCCTTCTACCGTGGAAAGACCGTCTGTGTCCTAGGCGATTCAGAGGAGGCGGTCAAGGAAGCGGGCTATCTGACCCGTTTTGCCGAGACCGTGTACCTCATCTCCCCCTCGCAGAAGCTGAAAGTCCCTGAGGACCATCCCTCTCTCTCCCTTGAGAACCTCACAGTGATGAAAGGGAGTACTGTAACCTCCATCGAGGGCAATGAGTCGGTGGAAAATATCCATCTCAAGGATACGCAGGGAGTGGAAAGCACCCTCGAACTCTCGGCTGTTTTCGTCTATCTTCACGGGAGCAAGCCCATCGTGGACTATTTGCAGGGCTCGATAGACCTGTCGGAGGAGGAGTGTATAACGACCAACAAAATGACCGAGACCTCCCTGCCCGGCGTCTTCAGCGCCGGGGACGTCACCTGCACGGAAGTCAGGCAGGTGGTTGTGGCAGCGGCCCAGGGCTGTGTTGCCGCTCTCTCAGCCGAGAAGTACGTATTCAACAAAAAGAAAAGTAAATACGACTGGCATTGATAAGTAACTGGCGGCTGATGGCTGAACAATGATTGATGACGAGATTAAAGACATGGTGCTCGATTACATGGAAAAGGGCTTTCTCGAAAACATAGTGGATATGTTCAAACATGATGAAAGCCTCTATCCGCTCATCATCGACATGATACAGGACGAGAGAATGCGGGTAAGGCTGGGGGCGACGGCGCTGGTGGAAGAGTTCTCCGCGCAAATGAGAGATACCCTTTCGCCGATTGTTCCTGCGCTCATACTGCTCCTCACAAACCCAAATCCTACGATCAGGGGCGACGCTGCCAACCTCCTCGGCATCATACGCCACAGGGACACCCTCCCTTTTCTTATGGCAGCGGAAAAGGATGAGGACATGAGTGTCAGGGAAATCGTCAAAGACTCCATAGAAGAAATAAAAGCCCGCTGGTGATTCCGGCTAATCCTGCCACCGATGCCGGTCCGTTCCTGGCGCCAATCCTCAAGGCTACTAAAGAATTTGTTGGCAATCTTTTTCAGCACAATTTTTCTCATGCCGAGACGCTTCATAAACCCTTTGATTATTCTTGTCAAATGATATTGACTGTGTTATCTTACGATTACAAAGGAGGTATTGAAATGTCCACAATTTATTTGGAAACCGATAAGACGCTCGAGACGCTTTCAAAGGAATTCAGCCGATCAAAAGAAGTCATACTTAATGAGAGCTTGAAATTCTTTCTTGAGAGAAAACTGCGGGAAATAAAATCCGAGATTTTCAGGATAAGAGGAAAGTACAAGGTCTCATCTGTTGAGGACTTTGAGGAATTGTATAAAAGGGGTGAAGTAGATGAGAAGGATTCCCTAAACGATTTTCAGAGATTGGATCATCTGGAATTCAAAAAAGATGAGCTTGAAAAATTACTGCGCGCAAACTGATGAGCGTTGATCTTGAAAAACTGAAAGACATTGCAGAGGTGGAGTTCGAAGATATCGTCGAAGAAGCGGTCATTACCGACCTTAACGAACTTCGCATCATGCTTACTGATGGGAGTTTTATAGATGTATGGTTTTCTTTAAAACTGGTTGGAAAATACAGTTACCACTGGGAAAGAAAAGCTTTAGACGGATTAATATATCGCCACGATAACATTCCCCATAAGAAGTGGGAACATATAAAGACATTCCCTAAACATTTTCATGACCGTGATGAGAGCACAGCGGTCGAGAGCCACATTGATAACAACGAGGAAAAGGCTTTGCGTGAATTTCTATCGTTTTCAAGAAAAGTGTTGACTGGCAGCCCGCCCTCGCGGCAATAAAAATGTGCCCCCAAATGAGCAGTGCCTTTCACCTACGTGTTTTCATTCCTCTCGACTTGGGTAAAACCCTCGAAATTGATGTTGATTGATACCCTGTAGCTGTCGGACACATCAGGCGCATGGGAGAACACGTATTCCTGCTGCTAATGGGTTCATACCTTTGCCGGGCAAAAGGGAGCAGACTGTTGCGATTCTCGATGCCGGGCTTTTGTTATAATATCGGACCATCATGACGAAAGGGGAATATCCATGAAAGAAAAACTGGTCCGGTTGCTTATCGGGAAAGCCTTCAAATACAGCGAGGAGCCTGTATTCAAGCTGGTGTCCGGCCGCGTGAGCAATTATTACTTCAACTGCAAGACCGTTACCCTCCATCCCGAGGGCATGTACCTCATCGGCAACATTATCTTCGACATGATTAAGGACCTCCCGGTCAATGCCATCGGGGGCCTCACTCTTGGCGCAGACCCCATAGCGGATGCCGTTGCCTACACCTCGTATCTCAAAGGAAAACCCGTGGAGGCCTTTGTGGTCAGGAAGTCCGCCAAGAGCCACGGCACCATGCAATGGATAGAGGGGAATGTAAAAGCCGGGGACAGGGTGGTTATTGTGGATGATGTCATCACCACCGGCAAGTCCACCATCGAAGCCATTGCGCGGGCGCGGGAGGCCGGGTTTCAGATCGCCAAAGTCATTGCGCTGGTTGACAGGCAGGAAGGCGGGTACGAAAACGTGGTGGAAAGCGTTAAGGATATTAAGACAGCGTATCCCCTGGTGGAGGCCGTGGTCACCCGCGATGACGTGATGGCCCTATACAAACCGCTCTAAAAAGAATTTCTGGACATTCTCTGCTGCTTTGATAATGTCACCCTTAGCGAGAGGCGCTGGCGTCCTGTCCTCTATTAGATTGCTTATGCCCCGTATTTCGACCACTGGAATTCCCGCCAACGCGCAGACATGGGCCACGGCAGCGCCCTCCATGTTTTCGCAAAGCGCATTGAACCTGCTCTCCAGCTCTCTGCCCCGTGCCGGCGAGCCCGTACACGAGGATAGTGTGATAAAAGCGCCTTTGGCCCTGTACCCACGCAGACCCTCGGGAATGAAGAGCGGAAATTCGTTGTAATAATCTTTTCCCGCTGCCCGGACTAAGGGAAACCCGAGAGCATCCATGGTCAGAAAGCCCTTGCCGAGCATAAGCCCCTCATCGCCGTATATTTCTTTTTCGCCGAGCACAACATCTCCTATGACCAGACCGGAAGCGGGATAGGCCCCTGCCACACCGACGTTATAGAGGATTTCAGGTCTGAACTTTTCCACCAGGAGCGTCGTGCCGTGCGCCGCATTGGCCTTGCCCACGCCGCAGAGGCAGATCGTCACTGGAGTCCCCTTCAGGATGCCGCAGTGGAAGTCCTTGCCCTGTACTTGAAACAACTCTACCTTTTCAATATGCCGGATGAGCACCCCGGCTTCGATCATGGTGGAGACAACGATCCCGGTCATCTCCGGCGAAAGTTCCCTTTCAGTCACTGACAGGCTCCTTCGACGGCTCCTTGTCTTCGAGGATATAACGCACCCTGACGTCCATATCTTTCCTCAGGGAATTATATACGGAACAATATTTCTCATGTGACAGGGCGATGGCGCGGTCCACTTTTTTAGGATCAAGGCCTTTGCCAGCGATGGTAAGCAGCATGTCCACCGCCTTGTAATACTGCGGGGGCGTGGGGTTCCTCTCCCCGGTCAGATTGATCCTGAAATCCGCGATCTCGACCCTCATTTTCTGCAAAAAACTCACCACGTCAATTCCCATGCAGCCCGCAAGACTGAGCAGCAGCGCATCGGTCGGCTTGCAGCCCCATTGTACGCGGGCATCGAATTCAATCTCATAGCCCTGTCCCGTCCTGCCGGTGAAGATGAGGTCCCTGTCCCAGGTAAGGGTGGCCTTGTCAATGGGAGAGACCTTCTCCTTGTACCCTTTCAGCGAATCCGCCAGTGTGTCCTTTTCCTTACCGCTCACCTGTGCATCCTCCTTAATTTTCATGTCGTTGAATATAAATTTTATTTAATTATGGAACAAGTAGTCAAACACGCGAATTGCCTTATTGAAAATCTATTTAAATATTTTGGAATTATTGAGGGAGAAAGGTATCTATGCTATCTTAAGTTAGCCCGGACGGCTCTTTCTTTAATCGCTCATAATCCTGTAAAATCCATTGCATAGGGCCATGTCAAAAACACCTTCAAAGAACAGTAAGCGGGACATCTCCTCAATCATGCGAAAAGTGCGTTCCACGAACACGTCGCCGGAAGTAGCTCTGCGCGGAGCGCTTGCGGACAGCGGTCTTCATCTCAGCAATAACGGCGAGGATGGCCTGCCGGGAAAACCTGATATCGTGTTGCCTGAAGAGCGCATCGCCATCTTTATTGATGGGGATTTCTGGCATGGTGGGCAATGGAGGAAAAGAAAACTTGCTTCTTTAGAGGAGCAGTTTGAGAAAACGCCTCAAAAAGATTATTGGGTGAACAAAATCAGGCGTAATGTGAACAGGGATTTTGGTAATACGAAAAAGCTCCTTGATGAGGGTTGGAAGGTAATCCGCTTTTGGGAGAGTCAGATCGGGAAGGATTTGGAGACTTGCGTTAGAATCACCCTTGATGCATCAAACAAGAAACTGAAATCTGATGTCTGCTCTATCGTCCCTAACAGGACCTTTGCGGAGTTCTTTGCGGGCATTGGGCTTATGCGCGTTGGGTTAGAGCGGAAAGGATGGACGGTCTTATTTGCGAATGATATAGACGCTCAAAAATGTGAGATGTACAGAGATCATTTCCCGGACGCCGACAATCATCTTGTAAGCGGCGATATTCATCACTTGAAGGTCGAACAAATTCCTTCTGTTACGCTGGCAACCGCCTCATTTCCCTGCAATGACCTGTCGCTTGCCGGGGCAAGAAAAGGACTCCACGGAAAGGAGTCCTCAGCTTTTTGGGGGTTTATCTCAGCAATTGACAATATGAAGAGCCGAAGACCTCCAATCGTGCTTTTGGAAAATGTAACAGGGTTTCTCTCATCGCATAAAGGAGACGATTTCAGACAGGCGTTACTCGCCCTAAACAAACTCGGATACACGGTGGACGCCTTTGTTCTGGATGCCGCCATGTTCGTGCCACAAAGCAGGCAACGGCTCTTTGTTGTCGGAATCCTTGAAGCATGCATTCCCTCAAATGAGGTCAGTGAGCAACTAAGCTTCTATGAAAGCCCGGTCAGACCCCCGGCCCTGGCCGATTTTATCTTCCAAAACACAGGGATAAACTGGAATATCAGAACATTGCCCATGCCGCCGACGAGGAAACTTTCACTTACCGATATTCTCGATGATCCGGATAAGACATCTCCCGAGTGGTGGAGCGCTGAACGGGCCGAATATCTATTAAATCAAATGAGCCTCAGACATCGAGAAACCGCCGAACGTATGATCCTTGGGATACGATATTCGTATGGGACCGTCTTCAGGCGCATTCGCAATGAAAAATCAATGGCGGAATTGAGGATTGACGGCGTTGCAGGCTGTCTGAGGACACCCCGAGGAGGAAGCGGCAGGCAGATACTGTTTAAGGCAGGTAAAGGGAAGTATTTTGTCAGACTTCTCAATCCCAGAGAGTGCGCCCGTTTGATGGGCGCCGATAACTTTATCATTAAGGCGCCATTGAATCAGGCCCTCTTTGGTTTCGGTGACGCGGTCTGCGTGCCTGCAATCGAATGGCTCGCGGAATACTACCTGAATCCTGTGGTAAACGAGTTGATGAAAGGGAAGCTCCTGACACCCTACGGCCACAGCAAAGATGCCCGGAGGCATAGTGAAAAAAGCGCTTGAGTTATTTGAGTCATGGTACAGTCATCTGCCGGTCCATAAGGCAAGCGGCGGCCCGGCCAAAGGAACTATAGCTGCTGCCCTCGTAGTATTGGAACGATTAAGAGAAAGTTATCGGTTGGACATTGAAGCCCATACAGCGCAAGGTGGCGCGCAGATTATCGGCGCAAGCGGGCAGGCCGTGAAAAAGATTCTTGCTAGATTTGGAGAAACAAGACCCTTTGCCAAAGAAGGAGGGCGCACAAATAGAGGTGGCCGGGGCGAAATCAAGCCAATGCTTGAGGCCCTGAAGAAGGTAAGTCTCGAAAAGCTTGCCGCCGATAGACGGAATGAAATTCCGAATGAGATGCAACTGTTTCTTGTCGGGAAGGTAGTTGAGTTTCACAATCGTGAACGCATAAAAATGGTTTATGATCCGTCAAAGAGCACATGGCAAAATATTCAAGACCTGCTTGGCACGGCTCGGGAAACCGGCAAGGAAGGCCCTGTGGCCCAGCACCTTGTTGGCTCCAAACTCCAGTTGAGATTTCCGGAGATTGTTGTCGGCAATGAATCCTACAGCACCGCTGATGATCAGTTGGGCAGACCCGGAGACTTTTATATCGGCGATACCGCCTTTCATGTAACCGTTGCGCCGATGATTCCGCTCTTCGAAAAATGCAAGCAGAACCTTGCGAATGGGCACAGGGTTTTTCTGCTTGTGCCGGAAAGAGCTCTCGCCGGGGCACGACAAAACGCCGAGCTTATGGCGCCGGGTGGACGCATCGCTGTTGAGGCTATAGAATCTTTTGTCGGGCAGAACATTGAGGAGTTATCGTATTTTAGCCGGGACAAACTGAAAAATGGCTTCAGGCGGCTTCTTGAAACCTATAATGCCCGTGTGGACGCGAGTGAAACCGATAAGTCGATGTTGGTTGAGATGCCGAGAAATTTGTGAGAAAGAACAAATAACATGCGGTCAAACATACTAAAGAGCACCCGTAGACGGTCACAAAAGGCCGGGCTCCCCCCCGGCACCCTCGTCCACATAGGCGAGCAGAGAAGCGAAGAGGTCCTTGTCACTGTTATTGATTACGACGAGGCCCATTTCACGCAAGAGACATTAAAGGCCGTTGAGGAGTGCTTCGTCTTCAAAGACAGCCCCTCCGTAACATGGATAAACGTGGACGGTATCCACCAGGAGAAGGTCCTGCAACAGCTGGGCGAATGCTACGGCCTGCACCCTCTCATGCTGGAAGACATTCTTAATACGGAACAGAGGCCCAAGACAGAGGATTTCAGGGAATACCTCTATATTGTCCTTAAAATGTTCTACCATGACGCCAAGAGCGGCGCGATCATTACGGAACAGATCAGTCTTGTTCTCGGCCGGAACTTTGTCATCTCCTTCCAGGAAGGGCTCGAAGGAGACGTATTCAATCCCGTCAGGGAACACCTCAAAAACCCCCTGAGCCGCATGCGGAAGATGGGTCCGGATTACCTTGTTTATTCCCTGCTGGATGCCGTGGTGGACAACTATTTTGTTATCCTGGAGAAGCTGGGGGAGAAAATAGAATCCATCGAGGATGAGCTTGTGACAAACCCGCGCCCCGCAACCCTTCAGACCATACACCGGCTCAAGAGGGACCTGATATTCCTGCGCAAATCCGTCTGGCCCCTGCGGGAAGTGGTAAGCAGCCTCACCCGGGGCGAGTCGCCCCTGATAAACAGCAATACGCTCCTCTACCTGCGGGACGTGTACGACCACACCATACAGGTTATCGATACCCTGGAAACCTTCAGGGACATGGTGTCGGGCATGCTCGATATCTACCTCTCCAGCGTAAGCAACAGGCTGAACGCCGTCATGAAGGTTCTCACCATCATAGCCACTATCTTCATGCCTCTCACCTTTATCGCCGGGGTTTACGGGATGAACTTCAAATACATGCCGGAGCTTGAATGGCACTGGGGATACCCTGCCGTCATGGCCCTGATGCTCGTCATCTCGCTCCTGATGCTCTGGTTTTTCAGGAGGAAGAAGTGGCTGTAAATGGGCGGGGGGCTTCACTCTCCCTCGAAAATTACTGAATCCGCCCATCTGTGGATTCTGGTTCCTTGCATCAATTGCCCTGCAGTGTGTTATCGTGTACCTGTGGCTCTTTTTGAAGCGGTAATCAACAATCTCGATGAGGCTGTTTTTCTTTTTGACAAGAAGGGACGGCTGGCGTTTATAAATAAGGCGGGGGAGGAATTCTTCGGCAGGAGTTTGAAGGAAATACGGAACCGGCCCTTCAGGGAACTCTTCCCGAAATCCGGAGACCTTGCGGTTTTCCTGCAGAAAACCATAAAAGAAGGGCGCTCCTTCAATTGCAACGATATGGAAGTGGACCTGGGCAGGGTGTCCAGCGTGAATCTGAATATAACTCCCTTTTATACTGCGAATACCCTGGAGGGTGCAATTCTCTGTATCAGGGAGAACCTCTCCATCACCAACAGGGAGGACTACCATTTCGACGTGCTTCTTTACCTCATAGCCTCAGTGGCCCACGAGATAAAGAACCCGCTGAGCGGTATAAAGGGCGCGGCCCAGATACTGAAGAGGAGCGCGGGGAACGGGGAGGCCATGGAGTGCGCCGACCTTATACTGAAAGAGGCGGACAGGCTCAATCTCGTGCTGAACAGCTACCTGACCATGACGCGGAAGCCTGTTTTCAACCTGCTGAATATACATGAGGTGCTGGAGCATGCGCTCAGAGTAATGTTTGCCACCGTGGAAGAGAAAAGGATTGTGACGGACAAGCTTTATGACCCGAGCCTCCCGGGTATCCGGGGGGACGAGAGCAAACTGTTGCAGGTCTTTATCAACCTGCTTAAAAACGCCATTGAGGCGATGGATACCGGGGAGGGACCGAAGGCGGCCCGGTCTGCACGGAAACAGTGCGGCAAAGGCCCCCTTGCCAGGGAAGCCGGTCCGCATGTCCTGAGTATTTCCACCCGGCCGTCCAATGAATATGCGGTCATATACGAGGGTGGCGTGAAGTCGAAAAAGCAGCGGTGGGCGGTGGTGACCATACGGGATACGGGGATGGGTATTCCCCGTGATGAGCTGAACAGGATTTTCCTGCCTTTCTACACGAAGAAGGATGGAGGGATCGGTCTCGGACTCGCCCTTTCGAATAAGATCATCAAAGACCACGGCGGGATCATAAAAGTGAAAAGTGAGGTGGGATGCGGCACCACATTCAGTGTGTACCTCCCTCTTCAGACAAACAGCGAGGCGGTGTAATGGGGGAAAAACTTCTTGTTATAGATGATGACGAGAGCGTTATCTGGGTCATTAAAAAGGCGCTGGAGCCGCTCGGTTATGAGGTAGAGGCAAAGACGAGCGTCAAGGCCGGCGTACGGGCCGCTCCCGGTTTCAAGCTGGTGCTCTCGGACCTCGTGCTGCCCGACGGCAACGGGATGGACGCCCTGAAGGAGATACGCTCCCTGAACCCTGATGCGCATGTCATCATCGTTACCGCTCACGGCCGCATGCAAAGCGCCATTGACGCCATGAAGGAGGGCGCATACGACTACCTGGAAAAGCCTTTCGATATAGAGGAACTGAAGATCGTTGTGGAAAAGGCTTTCAGGGACATTGCCCTGAGGGAGGAACTCCTCTCCCTGCGGCAGAGCAAGGACGAAACAGTTTCACACCGGGTCGGCCAGATCGTGGGCAAGTCGCGCGGCATGCTGAAGATATTCAAGGAAATCGGGCGCATCGCACCCAAGGACGTCACAGTGCTTGTTTCGGGAGAGAGCGGGACCGGCAAGGAACTGGTTGCAAAAGCCATTCACAACAACAGTAAAAGAAAATTCGGCGCGTTTGTGGCCATCAATTCAGCGTCCATACCACGGGAACTGCTCGAGGCTGAACTCTTCGGCTGGGAGAGGGGCGCCTTTACCGGCGCGGTGCAGAGGACAACCGGAAAGATACAGGCCGCCGACGGAGGCACACTTTTCCTTGATGAGATATCGGAACTCGATATCGAACTGCAGGCAAAGCTGCTCCGTTTTATTCAGGACCAGGAATACAGCATGCTCGGCAGCAGCAAGACCATCAAGGCGGACGTGCGGATCATCGGCGCGAGCAACCGGGACCTTAAAGAGTGCGTAAAGAAGGGCCGGTTCAGGAAGGACCTGTACTACCGGTTCAATGTCATCGAGGTCAAGCTGCCCCCGCTTCGCGACAGACGCGAGGACATCATATCCCTTGCGCGCCATTTTCTCAAGGAAGCGTGCAGGACCATGGAACTTCCCGTAAAGGACTTTTCGAAGGACGCGGAGAAATCACTTCTCGAATACGACTGGCCGGGCAACGTGCGGGAACTGGAGAACACGGTCAAGAGGGTCGCCATACTCTCAAAGGGCAGTCTTATCGAGAGGCGGGACCTTTTCGCGAGCGACTACAGCCTCTGTTCCATCAGGGAGTTCCTGGAGGGGAAGCTCGACGGTTACCTGAACAAAATGACGCGGATCGAGAACTCCAATCTCTACGCAACAGTGCTGTCCGAGGTGGAAAAGGCCCTTTTCGGCATCGTGCTGAAGGAGACTGAGGGCAACCAGGTGAAGGCCGCCAAGCTGCTGGGAATAAACAGAAATACCCTGAGCAAGAAGATGAAGGAGTATAAGCTTGGTTGATTTTCAGGCCCGGAATATGCTATATCTATAGATTCACGAGGCGCCTAATTTTTTCGCGGAAAAAATTTCGTTTCCTCCATGCTCTTTCCTTTGCGAAAGGGCTTTATATCCATGTGGAGGTGTGTGTTGAATTTTTATGAGAACATCGTCATACTGAACCAGTCCCTGAATGAAGAGGAGTTGAAGGCCGCTGCCGACAAAATCTCAGACCTTATCCGGAACACCGGAGGAGAGGTGTTTAAAGCCGACAACTGGGGCAGAAGAAAGCTCGCCTACGAACTGAACAAGCAAAAGATGGGCGTCTATTATTATTTCCTTTTCAAGGCCCCTTCCGCCACCATCTCCCGTATCGAAGGCTACTTCAAAGTCTTTGATCCCGTTATCAAATTCATGGTCGTAAAACTCGGGAAAAAACAGATAGCGGCCCTTCCCAAAGAGGTTTTGGGGCTTCCTGCCGATATCCCCGATGCCAAACCCGAGGAGCCCGCAGCTCCCGTGGCGCAGAAGGCGGAATAATGTTTAACCGGGTTATCTTGATAGGCAATCTCACCAAGGACCCGGAAGTGCGCTACACTCCGGGCGGGACCCCCGTTGCCACCATCTCCATCGCGGTCAATTCCAAGTACAAGCAGGGTGACGAGTCGAAGGAGGAAGTGCTTTTCATCGATTCCGTGGTCTTCGGGAAACAGGCCGAAACCTGCGGACAGTACCTGAGCAAGGGCCGCTCCGTGCTGGTGGAAGGCAGGCTTAGGGAAAGGCGTTGGGAGTACGAAGGACAGAAAAAGAGCAAGATGGAAATAGTGGCAAACAACGTCCGTTTCCTATCGAAGAAGGAAGGACCCTCTTCGTCAGGCCAGGGTCCTGCCGATATGGCGCCGCCTGAGGAGATCACCGATCTCGAGCCGTTTTAACAACGATACCGGTGCTGTGACCCGGAGGACTGAATATACCAAGCGATAGTCAAGGAAAGGAGATATTATGCACCAGAAAAGATTTCAGAGGAAAAAATTTTGCAGGTTCTGTGCAGATAAGGTGTCGTTTATAGATTACAAGGATCTCAAGACCCTCAGGAGTTACATAACGGAGCGCGGCAAGATCCTTACCCGCAAGATGACCGGGACCTGCGCCACTCATCAGAGGGAACTTACCGACGCCATGAAGAGGGCCCGGAATATAGCGCTCCTGCCGTTTATGGAAAAATAATATGCGTATCCCGAAGAGCTGGGTGCCGGTCATGGCACGGCATATCGTGGATAACCTTACCGCTAAAGGGCTTATGGAGCCGGCTATTGCAGCGGAAGCCCTTGTGGAAGAGACCGAAAAGCTGCTGCTGGAAGAGTTGATGGCTGAGGACAGGCTCAATGAAGAGGTGCGTCAGTTGCTGAAGAAGTACGAGCCCGAAATTGAAAAGGGCAGGCTTGATTTCAGGAGACTGTTCGACATGACAAAGCAGAAACTGGTGAGGGAGAGAAATATCGTCCTATGATCCTTTCCGACGACAAGATAACCCACACGACGCATTTTCTGCTCAAGGGCCTTATGGACAAGGGCCTGATAGTCCTGAAAGGAGATGACAGCCTGCTGCGGCGGGAGATCAAAAGGACCATTATCAATGAATTAAAGGTGGGCGAGGAAATCGACGCCATTGTAATAAGAAAGCTCCAGTCATACTCGAAGAAACTGGTGGAGGGGAGTCCCGAGTGGGATGTGCTCTACAGGAAATTCTTTGAGGAAGAGGACGCGAAGAAGGGCAGACTATAGCAGTTCCCAGGGGGCCGTTTCCCCGTAAGGTGGGTCTCATGGTTTTTATTGCCGATATCCCGGAACACGAAATACGGAAAGAGCGGGAAACGGCCCGCGAACTCCGCAAGAGCAGTTGGTGGAAACGCAAATGCGCGGAAGGCAAGTGCTATTACTGTAACGCCAAGGTTCCTGCAAAAGAGCTTACCATGGACCATATTGTTCCCATTATCCGCGGCGGGAAATGCTCAAAGGGCAATATCGTCACCGCCTGCAAGCAATGCAATAACAAAAAGAAGTACCTCCTCCCTATTGAATGGGAAGAATACCTCGCAAAGCTCAACATAGAAGAGTGCTGAACAGTTTTTTTGTTGATAATTTCTACATACCAGTACCTTAGTCCTTTGCGTGCCCCGGATTTACAAGGCCCCGCCCCGGCTCAGAACGGGGCCTTTGTGTTCTTCTCCCTTGTGCGTTCACTGTACTGTGAAACTACTTTCGCCAACCTGCCCAGGCAGGAATGCCGTTTTCGTCCCTCAGCTTCAGGACATTATCACCTTTTTTGACCTCAGACGCAATCACGGCGGGCTTACCCGCAAATGTCACCCGCGAGCCTTTGACCTCAATCTTGTCTCCCTTTTCTATATTTCCCGGACGCCGGCCATGGCAAGTAGTTTGTATCTACTTGCCTGGCGGAGGCGCGGGAATATTTGAGCCGTGGCAGTCCGTACAATTCTGCTGGGCCGTAATGCCGAAGTTTTTCACCGGGCTCCACGCCGCTTTTTCAGTATATTTGCCGTCCTTCCAGGCATTCAGGTCTTCAACAAGCTTGTAGGCAACACTCGCTGAGACCCTCGCGCAGCGGTCCCTCCTTTCAGGGCTGCCTATAGGGTAACCAGAGGCCTTCATCCATTTGCCTACAGACAGATGGCAGAGCGGAGAGTCGCTGGTGGTCCTGATGATCTCGGTCTTGACCCTCGGATCTTTTGGCATATAAACCGGCAGGGAAGTTTCGGAATACCACTTCATTATGTTCGTGCCGATCACCGCGCCGTTCTCGCATTCAGGCCCTGCGATCCGGGGTCCGATAATCAAATTGCTCACAATATTCGCTCCTGCGTTGGAGCCGCAGATAGTTCCCCATCCAGCCATGCCTCCCTCAAGAAAAACATAGCCGTCAATCGGAAAAGTTTTGTACGGCCCGCCGATCTTCTCCCTGAGCTGGCTGAATACGCTGCTGATAACGGCGGCCCCGCAAAATACGCGATACCATTCGTTATAGGCTATTTCCGCGGTTTTTTCGGGGTCCAATTTCTTGTAAGGCCACGGCCATTTCTCGGTCGGACCGCCCTTGGCCTCCGCTGTCGAGGATAATCCCCCGAGTTGCGCCAGGGCCGCTCCTGCGCCGAGAGCTCCAGCCATGGTCAAAATCTTTCTTCTCGTCACATGGTTATCCATACTTCAAGCCTCCTATACTCATAATTGCATCCCCTAGCCGGGGAGTCCTACTGATTTCCGGGTATGCTTTTATAATCGTTGTCTTTTCGTTTGCCCAGATCCTTGCACGAGGGTTGAGGCCATTTGTAACTTTTCACTTCTTCAATGATAAAGGATACCTTAAGCGGCCTGTTTACCATCCGTTTTGCATAGGCCCATTGAAGCTCCTGAAAGAGGTGTATGTCCTTCGGCTCGAACGTCCCCGACTCGATCTTTTTCATCTGTGTCTTGACCTCTTTGGGGTAGACGGCAGGGTTGAGCTTCACATGAATGGTTTTACCGGTCGATACCTGTTGCATATAAAATTCGCTCTCGGTTAGTGAGTTGTCTATGACATGGCTATTGAAACGTGTCCGTGTACCGGTAAGATAAGCCGCCACATCTCCCCCGCAGGCGGAGTTGTTCGATACAACCAGCAAGTCCGTGCGGTCAACAATCCCGTCAATAAAGAGCATGTCAAAAGCCACTCTAAGAGATGCTGCGCTCTCCACAAGCCCCCCGCAGAAGTGGCCGTGATACTTGATGAGATCTTTTATGGTTATGGTTTTTGTCTGTTTGGTATGCCTCCCGTATTTATTTTCGGTGTCCCTTACCTCAAAGACAGGGGCATAGGGGCTTGTGCCCAGCCATTCTGGAAAGTACCATTCGGCGCTGATATCGGCTCTTGTATGCTGAGCCTCAGCCGTGGGCGATTGAGCAGCAGCTTGTGAGGCGACAATAATCAACGATACAACCGACAGCGCCAATGAGACGGCAAAATCCATGGTCCTACGTGTCTTCATTACATGTTCCTTTCCGTCATCGGCTTGATATCCAGGACAGGCGTTCCGTCCCGCATATCCAGACCCTTGATATGTATAAGGCATCCATTAATCCCTGTCACCTCCACAACGGACATGCCGAGGGGATTGGGTCTGACCGGCGAGCAAATGCTGAAAACGCCCAACTGCCCGTTACTATGCCTGGGTTTCTGCACAAGCATGGCCGGCGTAAAAGGCGGGCTTTGATGGAAGTAGAAAATCACGACAATGCGCTGCCCAGCTTTAATGTCTTTAAGCCCTTCTTTGTATTGTTCATCAAGGACCATCGTGCCTTCCGCATCAGAGACGGTCCAATGACGGGGGACTTTTTCGACTTCGGTTCTGATAAAACCTATAGGCTGAAGTTCGATCTTCATAACATTTCACTTCCCCTGACGATCTCGTCAGCAACTGAATCAATGTCGTAGGGTATGACCTCAGAGATATATTTCTTCCCCTGAGAGTATTGTATTACCTTATCAACCACGTCCCTGAATTCTTCCTTCAGGGTCATCAGTTCACCTGTGCCGTCACAGCCCTTATGTCTCTGCCTCGCAAGTACGTAGATTTGTGCATACTCTCGCACGTCGTCTACAATGGCTGAAAGCCTTGGGTCCGAACCCGAGGCTTCCAGGATTCGCTTCATCATATCGTCACCCTATACCTTTAGTTTTTCTTTCCATATTCCCTGCGGTTTTCCTTAAGTAGATTTTGACCAACTCGGCAGCCGCAGGAGACATGAATATGAAAGGAAGCATATCGAACCAATCCGTCAGCCCCAGGAACCCCGTTCCGAAGATCGGCCTCAGAAATGGGACGTAGACGGGAATGAGGATGAGCAAAAGAGAACTCAGGACCGCAAGGTTCATCCAGCGGTTGCTGAACACCCCGATTGACAGGACGCTGTGATGTTCAGAACGCGACGTGTAGGCCCTTAAAAGCTCGGAGACACAGAGGGCTACAAAAGCCATCGTCTGTGCTATGGCCGGATTTTCGGGGTGGCGGGACTGTCCGATTGAGAAGACAACAAGAATCGTTATTGCGCTTACAAGGGGAATTATGAGAAGCCCTGCCGCCATTTCCCGGTTTATCACAGGTTCCTTCGCAGGTCTCGGAGGCCGTTTCATAATATCGGGATCGCCTTTTTCCAGCCCCAGGGCCAGGGCAGGCGCGCCGTCTGTGATCAGGTTCAACCACAGAAGCATGATCGGACTGAAAGGGATCGGCATAGCTAAAAGCATGGCAAAAAACACGATCAGGATTTCGCCCACATTACAGATGAGAAGATAGTAAACGAATTTCCGGATATTCGCGTAAATTATCCGCCCTTCTTCCACGGCTGAAACAATGCTCGCGTAGTTGTCATCCGTAAGCACCATGTCTGCCGTCTCTTTGGCCACATCCGTGCCGGTGATGCCCATGGCTACGCCGATGTCAGCCCGCTTGAGAGCCGGGGCATCATTCACCCCGTCACCGGTCATTGCCACCACATGCCCGTTTGCCTTGAAGGCCTCCACGATCATAGTCTTGTGTTGGGGCGATACACGGCAGAAGACATCCACATGTTCAATGACGCTGATTATTTCCTCCGGGCTCATGGCATCGAGTTCCGCTCCGGTAAACACTTTGCCCTGAGCGGTTAAAAGACCGATATCCCGGGCCACGGCCTCTGCCGTGTCCTTGTAGTCTCCTGTGACCATCACGCTCTTCAGCCCGGCTCCTCGGGCGATCCTGACCGCTTCCATGACCTCCTGTCGCGGCGGATCGATCATTCCCATGAGCCCGACAAAGGTCAGTTTTTGTTCTACGACGTCAGCATTGCAGGATTCAGGGACCGCATCCATCGGCCTGAAAGCTACGCCCAGCACCCTGAGGGCCTGTCCTGCCATATTCCCGCTTATTTCCAGGACTGCCTGTTTCTTCTTCTCGTCAATGAGTACGGCTTTCCCATCTTCGACAATATGATCACAGAGCTTGAGCAAAATTTCAGGCGCACCTTTGACAAAAGCGACCACAGGAGAGTCTCCGATGCCACCGCCAAAATTCAGGGAATTGTTTCCCGTGGGCTCGTGACGGGTGGTCATCCGCTTTCGCTCTGAATCAAAAGGAATCTCGCAGATCCTCGGAAGCAATACCTCAAGCTGTTGTCGTCGGAGCCCGCCCTTTGCGGCAGCAACAACCATGGCCCCTTCCGTGGGGTCGCCGATCATGCGCCAGGCTTTCCCCCCTATTTCTTCTCCGACCTTCTCCAGTTTTGCGTCATTGCAGAGCACCGCTCCATGCAGTAAAAGGGAGGCCCCAACATCCGTAAGGGGATCAAAGGGCTGGTCGTTGATGAAGAATTGTCCCTCGGGGACGTATCCTTCTCCTGAAATCCTGAACAGCTTGCCACCGACCCAAACCTGAACAACCGTCATCTCATTCTGTGTCAAAGTGCCGGTTTTATCGGAACAGATCACAGTCGTGCATCCGAGCGTCTCTACAGCGGAAAGCTTGCGGATCAAAGCATGGCGCCTGAGCATCCTCCGCATGCCAATGGCGAGACAAATCGTAACCACTGCGGGCAACCCTTCCGGTACAGCGGCAATGGCCAGGCTTACGGCAGTCATGAAAAGGTTGACGATGTCCTTTTGTTCCGCGAAAAGGTAAGCGGGGAAACCATCCCGAAAGATCACTCCAATGTGAGTATCACGGATAAGGCCCCACACAAAAATAATCCCGCAAATCAAAAGGCAACCCGCGCCAAGCGTCTTTGCCAGTTGATCGAGTTTGTT
>Ga0315281_10000406_pt1 | contig 59365 bp, 51 predicted proteins | sample YL17G07_0_MG_FD_204540 | JGI IMG/M metagenome (GOLD analysis project Ga0315281, IMG submission 204540) | Sediment microbial communities from Yellowstone Lake, YNP, Wyoming, USA - YL17G07_0 | ecosystem: Environmental > Aquatic > Freshwater > Lake > Sediment | place: USA: Wyoming | collected...
CGGCCTGCGTTTTTTCGAGCGGCAGGAGGTCAAGCACGCCCTCGCTTATTTGCGCCTGATCGCCAACTCCGGCGACGACGGCGCGCTGCTGCGCGTGATCAATTTTCCGGCACGTGGCATCGGTGCCCGCACCCTGGAGCAGCTGCAGGCGTTGGCTACGGAACGCGGCCTGACCTTGTGGGACACTGCCGCATCGGGTCTGCTCGGCGGCAAAAGCGGCAGCAGCGTGGGCGCCTTCCTGCACCTGATCGAATCCCTGCGCGCCGCATGTGCCGGCCTGCCCCTGTCGGAGCAAATCGAGCACGTGCTGGTCCATAGCGGGCTGATTGCACACTACAAAGCCAGCAAGACCGAAGCGGAACGGGTGGAAAATCTTGAGGAACTGGTGAACGCGGCAGTCGGTTTCGTTCAGGAATACGAATCCGAGCCCCTGGAACCTGATCAAGCCACACAGGATATCCTCAGCGTGTTTCTGACACACGCCACACTGGAAGCCGGCGAGCATCAGGCCGCAGCCGGGGCTGAGGCGCTGCAACTGATGACGGTGCACGCGGCCAAGGGGCTGGAATTCCACAGCGTATTTCTGAGCGGGTTGGAAGAAGGTTTATTTCCGCACGAACAGAGCAAGAACGAAGCTGACGGCATCGAGGAAGAACGTCGCCTGATGTATGTCGCCCTCACCCGCGCCCGGCGCCGCCTCTACCTCAGCTATGCGCAAAGCCGCATGCTGCACGGTCAGGTGCGCTACGGCATCCCCTCACGCTTCCTTAACGAAATCCCGCCGGCGTTGCTGAAGCAGATCAGCGGCGCGCAAACGGCATTCCAAACCGAAGCCCCCCGCAGCGTTGCCCGCAGCAACATTGAGTCAAGCTCACCCTGGCATGTCGGGCAAAACGTACAACATGCGAAATTCGGACAGGGAGTGATCGTTAACTGCGAGGGAAATGCTATGGACGCTCGTGTGCAAGTCAACTTCGGGCGCAATGGCGTAAAGTGGCTGTCGCTGGAATACGCCAAATTGGAAGCGGTATAAGGCGCATCGCTGGTTACGCCGCACCATCCGATCCAGTGCCTAAAGTTTCCGACAAAATAGCCGAAATAGTAAGATCGTATATCTTGAGAGATATTTCAATCCTGGCCCGCCATAGTTCCAGTGAAACTGGCGTCAACCTGATAAAAAATGGAGTTGCTGAATGAGTAGCCTGACAATCAAAGCCAAATTAATCCTGTTCGCGTTCTTGGGTGTGTTGTTCAGTATTTTGGTGGGGGCTGGCGGATATTGGGGTCAGGCGGCACAGTCGAATTCGTTGGATGAGGTGGTGACAAACTCCATCGCACTGCGAAATCACATGGAAGCCGACATGCGGCATGAGGGCATCCTCGCGGATGTGCTGGCTGCGCTGCACGAGGGCTCCTCGGCCAACCGGCGTCCGGATGAAATGGCAACAATCGCCAAAGAATTTGCGCGTCATGCCGAGATCATGCGAAAAAACATCGCGGATAATCAGAAGTTGGTTCTCGACGCTGCCGTGCAAAAACAGATGCAAACGGTCAATCCCGCGCTGGAGCGTTATATTGGCAAAGCTACTGCGATCATCGGCCGTGCAGCACAAGATATTCAGGCCGCGCAGAAGGATTATCCGGATTTCAAAGCGAGTTTTGAAGATCTGGAAAAGGAGATGGAAGCGCTAAGTGGCTTGATCGAGGCCAGCGATACTGCCGCCAAACAGCATGCGGACGCAGCGGGGAAATCCTCGCGGACTTGGGTGATCGGGCTGACACTATGCGCGTTGATCGTGCTCTCGCTTATCTCGATCTTCATCATCCGTTCGATCACTCAGCCCCTGCAGCGCATGGAAAATTATATGCAGGAACTGAGCCAGGGGCGCGGGGATTTGACGCGGCGCCTGCCGCAACAGGGCGCGGATGAAATAAGCCGTATCACCCGCGCATTCAACGAATTCATCGGCCAACTGCACGACATGGTCGTGCAGATCAAAACTGCTGCAGCTACTGTGACAAGCTCCTCCTCCACTTTGTCCAGCCGCTCTGGCGATATCAGGCAGCGCGCCGATCAATTGTCCGACCGCGTGATGCAAATCAGTGCCGCGACCGAAGAGATGAGTGTCTCCGTGTCAGAGGTGGCCAGTAGCGTTGACGTTACCTCTACCGCAGCGGATAAAGCGCGCGCGGTGGCTGCCGAAGGCAAGAAAGGCGTGTCACATGGCGTGGAATTGACGCAGCGCATGGTGGAAAAGGTGAAAAGCTCCGCCTCCGGTATTCGAGAGTTGAACGAGTCGGTGCAAAGAATCGGTGCGATTGCCAATTCGATCAAGGAGATCGCCGATCAAACCAATCTGTTGGCGCTGAATGCGGCAATCGAAGCCGCGCGCGCCGGTGAGCAGGGGCGCGGCTTCGCCGTGGTGGCGGACGAGGTGCGCAAACTTGCGGAACGTACCACCGCCAGCACCGCGGATATCACCGCGACTATCCATCAAATTCAAGGTGCGACCGAAACCACTGTGCATGCCATGCAGCAGGTGGAAACGGAAGTGACGCAGTCCGCAGAATATATGCGCGGTGAGGAACACACGCTAGGGCAGATCGTAGATGCCGCAGATGAAGTGTCGCGCATGGCGGGCCACATCGCTTCCGCCGCGCGCGAGCAATCGACGGCGGTGGAGGAATCGGCCAAGGGCATGGAGCAGGTGAGTGTGCTGAGCGAGGAAAACAATGCCGCAGTTGCCGAATTCGATCAAGCTGCGCAAACCCTTGCCGTCACCTCGGCCGAATTGCAAAAACTGGTATCGCAGTTCCAGGTTCAGGACCGTCGCGCTTAGTGCGGCGGCCGGCGGCTGTCATTTACGGATCGGTCCATGAACAAGCTTTCAAGTTACATAAGGCATGGTTGGATCACCCTTGGCGTCGCCACGCTTCTCTGCGCCACGCCCTCCGTGGCGGCGGATGAAAGCGTCAGCCCTTACAGCTTCGAGAAGCAGTACCGGCTGGATTACTGGACTGGCTTATCCGGTCCGCTGAAAAATCGCCTGGGGCATTCCGGTTTGCTGGATTTGCGTTTGAGCGTGGATGGCGAAAAGGCTTGGGGCTGGCAGGGTGGACGGATTTTTTTGCAGGCGCAGGCGACCCACGGCAACCATCCGAATCGCGCACAAAACGCCGTACAGGGGATCGACAACGCCGAGGCGTCAGTCGATACCGCGCGGATTTTTCAGGCTTGGGCCGAGCAGTCATTCCTGAATGATCGGCTCAGCATACTGTTCGGGCTGTTCGATTTAAACAGTGAATTCGATGTCACCGAATCCTCAGGCACGCTGCTCCACCCCTCGTTCGGCATGAGTTCCGAGATAGGCCAGACCGGGCGCAACGGCCCTTCCATTTTCCCGGTGACATCGCTTGCCCTGCGCGGCGCATGGAAATTCAACGATCAAATCACCTGGCGCACGGCGTTGTTCGACGGCGTACCGGGCGATCCCGCCCAGCCACACGGTACGCACATTCGGTTTGACCGCGGTGACGGCACCCTGCTGATCAGCGAACTGAGTTACTCCAACAGAACCAACGCGCCCTTCAACAAACTCGCCGTTGGCGCTTGGCGTTACAGCAGCGGTTTCGACGATCATCTGGAAACCGACAGCGCCGGGGATCCGATCAAGCGCAAGAATTATGGCGTCTATGTCTTGGGCGAGCGCACCTTGCTCAAGCTGAGCGAGGATGGCGCGCGTGGCGTGGAAGGTTTCCTGCGTTTTGGCTGGGCGGCAGGCAGTGTGAACCAGATGGATAAAGCGCTCGGCGCCGGACTACTGGTAAGAGGTCCATTCGCATCACGGCCCAAGGACAAGCTCACCTTCGGTATCGCGGCCGAACACAACAGCCACGAGTGGCGGGCGGCCCAACGTGCAGGTGGCGATGCTGATCCGGTAGCGGAAGTGGCCTACGAGTTGAGTTACCGCGCACCCATCAATGATTGGCTGACCGTGCAGCCTGATGTGCAGTGGCTGCGCAATCACGGCGCATCAGCGACAAATAATAATGCGCTATTGATCGGGCTGCGCCTGGACTTTTCCTTCTAGTACGACAACCCCAGCCGCGCCAAAAACCCGGTCGAATGTAGGGCACCTCTAAAAATAAAGAGTTCGCCCAAATGCAAGGCGCGGAAAAAAATTTCGCTGCGCCGCATATGGATGATATGTAAGCAAGAAATTTTTTTACGCAACGCAGTAGTTGGGATGAAATAATAATTTTTAGAGATGCCCTATAGAGGGTGACGCGAATTGAATGAACAGGCTAGAATGAGCCGCTCATGATGAAAAAAACACTCCCGCTCACATTGAGACTGCTGCTGGTCGTTCTGATGGGCACCTTCTTGTCCCCAAGCTTCGGTTGGCAAATGGTTGCCAGCCACGGCGAATCGGACCACGCTTCCGTGGCCGTGATGGCGGATCATGCGGATATTCATCTTGAAAGCGACGGGCGCGATCACGATCACGATGATGTCGCTCACGGCCAGATCGGCCATTTACTGAGCCACCTACCGGTTTTCATCTACGAAACCGCACCGATCCTTGCCCCCGCAGCAGTTCGGAACGCATACCCAGTGCGCCGCCATACCTTCTCCTACGCGGACACCGAGCCGCCCTTCAAGCCTCCCCGCAATATCCTTTTCGCCTGAAACAACGGTTTTGCGGGTGTCGCCACCCGCAGTCTGATTTACTTGGCTGAAAAGGAATCACCATGTCGGGAACCGCTTCCCGGACACGGGCGCGCACGCCGTGTGTCCCTGTTCATCAATTGTTGTCATTCGTTAAATCGCGCTTACTCGCTGCAACCTCAAAATCATTAAGCGGGGCTCGCTCAATGAAAAAAAGGAAGCCACGGTTCCCTATGTGGGCATGCGCCATCGCTGCGCTGTGCGCTATCACCTCGATCGCTCAGGCGGCCGACCGACCCGCCAGATTCGCTGTCCCCAACCAGCAGATACAAGCACTGGGCATCCAGACGGCACCGCTACAGCCTCAAGCCAACCTGGTGCGCGCGATCTTTCCCGCTCAGGTAATGATCCCGCCGAACGCCGAACAGGTCATCAGTTCACCGGTGGCCGGCCTGGTGTCACAACTGTTGGTCCAGCCGAACCAGGCAGTGCGTAAAGGTGCGCCGCTGGTGCGCATTACCAGCCCGGAGCTTGGCCAGTTGCAGTTGCAGTTACTCCAGACGAACGCTCGCGCCACACTGGCACGGCAAGCCGCGCAGCGCGAACAACAGCTGTTCGACGAGGGCATCATCCCCCAGCGCCGGGTGCAGGAAGCGCAGGCCGGTTTAAAGGAAGCTGAAGCTGCGCTCAAGCAGGCCAAGGCGGCACTGCGTTTAAGCGGCATGCCGACGACGACGATTGACCAGATTGCCGCTTCCGGCAACGCGCAGGACAGCATCACCCTGCTCTCAAGGCAGTCCGGTATCGTCACCGAAATTGCGGTCAAGACCGGCCAGCGGGTGGATGCAGCCAGCCCGTTATTGCATGTGGCGCAAACTGAAATCCTTAGTCTCGATATCCAGGTTCCGGTCGCTGAAAGCACGAGTTGGCAACCTGGAACTCGCCTCAAGGTGCAAGGCCGCGATATTGCGGCGCGTATTTTGAGCGCCAGCTCGACCGTCTTGCCCGGTAGCCAGACAGTGATGTTGCGTGCCGTCATTGAGGGCAAGTCCGGCCAGGTGCGCCCCGGTGAGTTCCTGACAGTCGAGCTGCCCGTCATGGCTACAGCGGGCAGTTGGGACTTGCCGTTGTCCGCCGTGGCCCACGACGGCGACCAGGCTTATGTCTTCGTGCGCACCTCGGACGGCTTTGAAGCCAGGCCGGTAACCGTCGCGGCCAGCGCCGGCCAGCGGCTGCGGGTGCAAGGTCCGCTCAAGGTCGGCGAACAAGTCGCCATCAGCGGTATAGTGGCGCTCAAGGGTGCATGGCTTGCCGCAAAAGGGAGCAAATGATGCTTGCCCGCCTGGTCCAGTTTTCCCTGGCGCAACGCCTGTTTATCCTGCTTGCAACGTTGCTCGTCGCGGGTGCGGGCGGGTATGCCTATCGTGGGTTGCCGATTGACGCATTCCCTGACGTGTCGAGCACCCAGGTCAAGATCATCATGAAAGCCCCCGGCATGACGCCGGAAGAAGTCGAAAGCCGCATCGCGGTGCCGATTGAAGTCGAAATGCTCGGCATCCCCAAGACCCGGATTTTGCGCTCGGTCACCAAGTACGGTTTGGTCGATGTCACCATCGACTTCGAGGATGGCACCGATATTTATTGGGCGCGGCAACAAGTCAGCGAACGCCTGGGCGGACTCAGCGACAGCTTGCCGAGCGGCATTTCGGGCGGCATGGCGCCCATCACCACGCCGTTGGGTGAAATGTATATGTTTACTGTCGAAGACGAGGGACTTTCCCTGGCGGAACGGCGCAGCCTGCTCGACTGGGTGATTCGCCCGGCGCTGCGAACTGTCCCCGGCGTCGCCGATGTCAATGCGTTGGGAGGGGTTATTCGAGCCTACGAAGTCGTTCCCGATCAGGTCAGGATGGCGGCGAGCGGAGTAACGATGGCGCAGCTCAAAGAGGCGATCGAAGCGAACAACCGCAACGACGGCGCGGGAAGGCTGGGCGAAGGCGACGAAGTACTGCTGGTGCGCAGCGAAGGCAGCATTACCAGCCTGGACGATCTGCGCGCGGTCGTGGTCACGCTGAAGGATGGCTCACCGGTACGTATCGGCAATCTAGCCGAGGTCAAGATCGGCACGGTTACACGCTATGGCGTGGTCACGCAAAGCGGCCGCGCGGAAGCCGTTCAAGGCTTGGTGCTTGGACTCGCAGGGTCTAACGCGAAACAGGTGGTCGAGGGTGTTCGCAAGAAATTAGCCGAATTGCAACCGACTTTGCCGCAGGGTGTAGAGATCAAGACTTTCTACGACCGTGCCTCGCTGGTATCGAAAGCGGTCGGTGCCGTCTCGACCGCGCTGCTGGAGGCCACTGTGCTGGTCATCGTGCTGCTTGGGCTGTTTCTGGGCAATATTCGGGCGGCATTGACTGTCGCCCTGGTGCTGCCCCTGGCAGCACTGATCACCTTCATCCTCATGCGCGCCTTCGGCATGTCGGCGAACCTGATGAGCCTGGGCGGTTTGGCGATCGCCATCGGCATGCTGGTCGATGCCGCCGTGGTGGTGGTCGAAAACATCGTGCAGCGTCTGGCGACCGATCCCACGGCAGGGAAGCTTCCTCGCTTGCACACGATCTACCGCGCGGTGCGCGAGGTGGCGGTCCCGGTCACAGCCGGAATCCTGATCATCATTACGGTGTTCCTGCCGCTGCTCACGCTACAGGACCTCGAAGGAAAGTTCTTCGTGCCGGTGGCACTCACCATCGTGTTCGCCCTGGCTGGGTCGCTGGTGTTGTCGCTGACCGTCATTCCGGTGCTGGCGTCGTACCTGTTGCGCGAAGTCAAACACGAAGACCCGTGGCTACCGCGCAAGCTGCTGGCGCTGTATGAGCCGATGCTCGCCTGGGGCATGCGCCGGCAGCGTATCGTCGCAGTCGCTGCTGTGGCGATGCTGGCGGCGGCTGGCGTGATTTATACCCAGGTCGGCAAGACCTTCATGCCGACGATGGACGAGGGCGATCTCATTGTCGGAATCGAGAAACTGCCCTCGGTCAGCCTGGAACAAAGTGCCGCGCTCGATCTGAAAATTCACCGCGCCCTCATGCAGGCGATACCGGAGATCACCGGTATCGTGGCGCGCGCCGGTTCCGATGAAATCGGACTCGACCCGATGGGGCTCAACCAGACCGATACGTACTTGCTGTTAAAGCCGCGCGACGAGTGGCGCATGAAGAGCAAGGAAGCGCTGATGGACGAAGTGCGCAAGGTGCTCGACCCCATGCCCGGCATCGAATATAGCTTCACGCAGCCGATTGAAATGCGGGTATCGGAAATGATCATCGGCGTGCGCGGCGATCTGGCGGTCAAGATTTTTGGTCCCGAACTCGACAAGCTCAACGAGTATGCGAGCCAGGTGGAAGCGCTCCTCAAGACGGTCCGCGGCAATCAGGACGTGTACACGGTTCAGAACGACGGGGTGCAGTATTTGCGTGTGGCGGTGGATCGCTTGCAGGCCGGCCGGCTCGGTTTGAGTGTGGAAGAGATTCAAGACGCGCTGCGTATACAAATCGAGGGGCAGCGCGTCGGGATCGTGATCGAGGGCAACCGCCGCACGCCGATTGTGCTGCGTGGCACCGAGGGCATACGCATGTCTCCGGCCGATTTCGGGGCCATGCGCATTACCACCAAAGACGGCAACACAGTCCCCTTGACCAGCGTCGCAAAATTGGAACGCGCCGCAGGTCCGGTCAAGATCGATCGGGAAATGGGTAGCCGCTACAGCGTGGTCATTGCCAATGTAGGCGGCCGCGATCTGGTGGGCTTTGTCGAAGAAGCAAAGACACTCGTCACTCAAAAGTTGCCCCTGCCTACGGGCTACCGCATCAGTTGGGGCGGGCAATTCGAAAACCAGCAGCGCGCGGCAGCCCGGCTGACCATCGTCGTTCCGGTCGCGCTCGGATTGATATTCGTACTGCTCTTTTCAACCTTCCGCTCGGTGCGTCAGGCCCTGCTCATCCTGAGCAATATTCCGTTCGCCCTGGTGGGCGGGATCGTCGCCTTGTGGGTCACCGGCGAATATCTGTCGGTACCGGCCTCGGTCGGTTTCATCGCCCTGCTCGGCATCACGGTCCTGAACGGCGTCGTGCTGGTCAGCTATTTCAATCAATTGCAAAGCGAAGGGATGAAATTGAGCGAAGTTGTCGTGCAGGGAGCCAAGCGTCGCTTGCGACCGGTACTGATGACCGCATCGATCACCGCGTTCGGGTTGATCCCGCTGTTGTTCGCCACCGGCCCGGGTTCGGAAATACAGCGCCCGCTGGCCATCGTCGTGATTGGTGGCCTGATTACCGCCACCGCACTGACGCTGATCCTGATACCGATCTTGTACTTGCGCTTCGCTTTCCCGAAACAAGAGGATTCCCATGTCTGAACTTTGTTTAACTCTGTTGTGCCCGCCAGCGGTCGAGGAAAAGCTGCTCGATCTGCTGCTTATGTCCCCCAACGCGACAGTTTTCACCAGTACGCCTACAGCGGCGCATGGCCTGGCCTCTGCTACCCTCAACCAGACGGAACAGGTGCTCGGCCGGGCATTTGTGACGCAGGTGCAGGTGATACTTGCCGATACCGAAAAGGCGTCGCTGCTTGGAAATATTCAGCGGCAGTTCGCCGGTGCAGGCTTGCGCTACTGGGTAACGACCGTCATTGAGACAGGAGAAATAGCATGATGATCCGATTGCTCCTGGCCGGCCTTCTGGCTTTGACCGGCACCACGCAGGCGATGGAACCCCAGAACCCGCCCGGGCTTTTGCCAACGGAGCTTGCACGGCAACTGCTTGAACAAGACCCGGGTGTTGCTGCCGCGCGCGCTGGACTGGCGGTGGCACAGCAGGAGGCGGGCATTCTGGATCAGTCACCCTATGAATGGGTCGCTCGGATCACAGGGCAGCAGCGTGCCTTGAATAATGGCCCACGTTACCGCGAGTGGAACGCCGGCATCGAGCGGACCATCCGGCTTCCCGGTAAAACCGCAGCCGATCGCAACATCGGCAAGGCAACCATCGAAGAGTCCCAGGCAGGCTACGGCGAAGCGCTGCATGAGGCGGCTCGGGAACTGGTTGCGTTGTGGGTGGAGTGGCTCGCTGCGGAACGTGCGCGCGAGCTGGCCGCCAACAATTTTCAGTCGATACAGGAAAGCCTTGCATCCGTGGAAAAACGCTTTCGCGCCGGAGATACTTCGAAATTGGACCTAAGCATCGCTCTGGCCGAACTGGCCGAGCAAAGGCGCATGGATAATGACGCGAAAACCCAGGCTTCCGCTGCCTGGGCGCGTCTATCCACCCGCTTCCCTGGGGTAAACCGACAGATGGTGGCCTTGCCCGCGCCGCTGCCGATGGGTGAGAACGCGGCATTCTGGCGCGATCGCATCCTGGCGCAAAGCGACGAACTGAAGCTCGTACAGTTTCGAATGCAGAAAGCCCACGCCATCGCCCAACGCGGACACGCCGACAAAGTCCCCGACCCGACGTTAGGCGTCTATACGGCCTCGGAGACCGGGGGTAACGAACGCATTTCCGGAATCATGGTCACCCTCCCGATCCCTGGAGGCATGCGCGACTCGCGCCGCGCCAAAGCGATCGCAGACGTGGAAGTCTGGCGCCATGAAGTCGAGCTCAAAAAACGCCAGCTTGAGACGCAGATTGCGAGTGCCGTCGTGACCGCGCAGGGCGCGTATGACAGCCTGCAAATCGCCAACGAGGGCGCGGCAGCCATGCAGGAGAACGCCCGCCTTATGCAGCGGGCTTATGCGCTTGGCGAAGCGGAGTTGCAAGCCTTGCTACTGGCGCGTCGCCAGGCGACTGCCGTTATGAATAACGCGCTACAGGCACAGGCAGCAGCTTTGAAAGATTATTACGGGTTGCTCGTCGACGCTCACTTGGTTTGGGATTTGGACCACGACTAGAAAATTGGTACTTGCGAAAACTACCTGTCGGACTTGGGTCAGCTACCAGTTTGAGTTGCGCACCCAAATAAATGCAGGGTGGGTAGTGCCCACCATTGCTTGGATGGTTACGGCCCTTCGGCCCACCCTACGAATTTTCCACCTTGCCCGCCACGGCAAAAATATCCCTGTAGCTGGTATAAACCGAGGCGGTCAGCGTCGGCACCAGAATGATCATCCCCAGCCCGAAAGGAATCGCCGCCAGTATTGCCAGGAAAAAACTCGCCAAGCCGTAGACCAGAAAGGGTACCCAGTTGCGTAGACAGGCAAAAAGGCTTTGCTTCATTGCAGCTACCGGTTGCATTTCGTGAAACAGCACCAGGGCCGGAGCAAACCAGTAGGCCATCATCAGCGGCAGCAGCAATGTCATGCCGGCCAGCATGCCCAGCATCACACCAACCATCGCCTCGGGTGCAATCGTCGCCGGGTCAGGTTGGTCGCCGCCGAGCATTATGGCGCCGACAACGGCGCCGCCGCCCGTTACCATCATCACCCCGACCACAACCACATAACCGACCATGTACAGGCCGCCTACTGTGATCAATTGTGAGGTGTTCTGCTGGAAGCCGCCGAACAAGTGCGCCAGCTCCAGTTCTTCGCCCTGATCCAGCGCTCTGGCACCGAGCAGAAAGCCGGCGCTGAACACCGGCGACAGCAGCAAGCTCAGGAACGGTCCCACTAACGGGATCTTGGATATCAGCACGGCAATCAACACATAGATTGCCAGCAACACCACCCAGATCAGCGGGTTCTTGCGGAACAGGGCGAAACCCTGAACGATCCACTGCCAGCCCTGCCCAGCAGCTACTTGCCTTGGTTCCACGTGATCCCCTTATATTTTTTGTCGTTTACGTCAGCCGTTGATCTAAACCCAAAGCCGCTGTAGCTCGGACTCGGCCGCAATATGTCCTTGCAACACACGCTGGAAATGCGTTGGATCCTTGGCGTGAGTAAATTCGCCAGGTCGCGGGAAATGAAAGTCGTACAGGCGCGACAACCAGAAGCGCAATGCGGCGGCGCGCAACATCACCGGCCAGGCGCCACGCTCGATGGCAGTAAAAGGCCGGGTGCTGTGGTAAGCGGTGAGCAGGGCGAGCATGCGCGCGTGATCCAGGCTGCCATTCGTATCTACGCACCAGTCGTTAACGGTGATCGCCACGTCGTACAGCCAGGCATCGTTGCAGGCGAAGTAGAAGTCAATTACGCCGCTCAGGGCGTCGTCCTTGAATAACACGTTGTCGCGGAACAGGTCGGCATGGATCACGCCGCGCGGTAGATCCTGCAGGCGATACAGCGCCTGGAAGCGCAGTTCCTCCTGAAGCTGCGCCGCTTCCTGTGGGCCGAGTTTTGGCATTACATGGGGTGCAGTAACTTTCCACCAGTGCGGGCCGCGCGGGTTGTCCATGGTGTGCGGGTAGGTTTTCCCTGCCCGGTGGATGTCCGCCAGCATTTCTCCCACCTGGGCGCAGTGTTGCGCGGTCACTTCCACATGCGACTTGCCTTCCAGGCAGCTCACGAGGCATGCGGGCTTACCGTGCAGTTCGCCCAGAAATGTATTTTCCAAGTTGGCCACCGGACTTGGGCAAGGTATGCCGTGACCCGATAAATGTGCCATGAGATTGATGAAATACGGCAGTTCTGTGGCACTGAGTTTTTCGAACAAGGTCAGTACGAAGCGGCCATGCGTGGTGGTGACGAAGTAGTTGGTGTTCTCGATGCCGGAAGTGATGCCCTGCAAGTCGACCAGGCTGCCCAGCCCATAGCCGTTCAGCCAAACGCGCAATTCATCAGGGGAAACGGAAGTGTAAACGGACATGATTCAGCGATCAGCTTTCAGAAATTCAGACCAGCGTCCGCAGTGTAGAGCAGCTAGCTGATCGCTCAAAAATTAAATAGTACCCACTGTGGCACGCGCACCCCGGAATCCGGGCCGTCATGCTTAGCAAACTTGCCGTCCCCCTGATCATCAATCAGGTAATAGGGCTTGCCGATTGCGGGGGTGATTTTCATCATATAGAAGCGGCCGTTAATGCGGTATTCCTCCACCTTCTCCTCGCCACGCTTGAGAATGGTCACCTGCGGTTCCAGTTCCGGGGAAAATTCGGCACCAGGAGGGTGGGCGGGCACGGGCATCAAGTCCTTCGGCCTGGGTTTGGTTTCTTCGGCATACGCCGACCAGACGAGGCAGAGCAGGAGAGTGGGAATCAGGCGGCGCATAAACTATATCCTTGCTGTGAGTGCAGTGGATTTTACCAGATCAGCCGCTAGAGGCTGAGCTGAATCTCGCGTTCTGCGGCGGAAGGCTCAAAGCCACGCGTTTCGTAATGACGGAAAATCTCGGCCACCACTTCCTTGGGTTCGTTGATCACCTTGATCAGGCCCATGTCATTGGCGTCGATCATGCCCTCGTTCACCAACGTCGTCTTGAACCATTCGAGCAGGCCGCGCCAGAACGGCTCATGCACCAGAATAATCGGAATCTTGCGCGTCTTGCCGGTCTGCACCAGGGTAAGCGCTTCCATCACCTCGTCCATGGTGCCGAATCCGCCCGGCATTACCACGTAAGCAGAGGCGAACTTGACGAACATCACTTTGCGTGCAAAAAAATGCCGGAAGGTCTGGCTGACGTTCTGGTAGGGATTGGTGTTCTGCTCGTGGGGCAGCTGGATGTTGAGGCCGACGCTAGGAGACTTGCCGAAAAAGGCGCCCTTGTTGGCGGCTTCCATGATGCCGGGACCGCCACCGGAAATCACGGAAAAACCTGCGTCCGACAATTGCCGCGCAATCTGCTCGGTGAGCAGGTAGAAAGGGTGGTCGGGCGGGGTACGCGCACTACCGAAAATACTGACCGCCGGGTGAATCTGCATCAGGCGTTCCGTCGATTCGACAAATTCTGCCATAATCTCGAACACTCGCCACGACTCGCGAGCGGAATATGCCGACTGGGCGACCCGTTCCGGGTCGATTAGTTTGGGAAGCTTTTCTGCAGCACTCATTTTTGGAAGCCCGATTTATTAATGGAAACCACTCCTAACGGTGAACCGACCAAAACGCTGCTGCTGGTCGACGGCTCATCTTATCTGTACCGCGCCTTTCATGCCATGCCGGATTTGAGAAACCGTCTGAACGAGCCAACCGGCGCGATCTACGGCGTACTCAATATGCTTGGCCGGTTGCACAAGGATTATAGCGCCGATTATAGCGCCTGCGTGTTTGACGCCAAAGGGAAAACCTTTCGCGACGATTGGTACCCGGAATACAAGGCGCACCGCCCCCCCATGCCAAGCGATCTGGCGCAACAGATCGAGCCGCTGCACGATGCGATCCGCGCCATGGGCTGGCCATTATTGATGGTGGATGGCGTGGAAGCGGATGACGTAATTGGCACCTTGTCCGAACTGGCCTGGCGCGATGGCATGCGCACCGTCGTTTCCACCGGCGACAAGGACATGGCACAGCTGGTCAATCCGCATGTGACGCTGGTCAATACCATGTCTAACGAGAAGCTGGACGAAGCCGGCGTGCTCGCCAAATTCGGCATTCCGCCGGCGCGCATCGTGGATTACCTGACATTGATCGGCGACACGGTAGACAACGTGCCCGGCGTAGATAAAGTTGGCCCCAAGACTGCAGTGAAATGGCTCAACCAGTACGGCACACTGAATAATTTAGTTGCTCACGCCCACGAGATCGGCGGCGCAGTTGGCGAGAATCTGCGCAAAGCCCTGGACTGGTTGCCCACCGCCCGCAAACTCATCACCATCAAAACCGACGTGGCATTGCCGCTGGGCGTGCGCGATCTGGGCGCGTTCCCGCCCGACAACGACAAGCTGCGCGAATTGTTCGGGCGTTATGAATTCAAGACCTGGTTGCGCGAACTGGGGCATGCGACGGTTAACCCCGATCCGGTTGCACCGACCGCGCCCAAAACCGACAGAGCCTACGAAACCATTCTCACCCAAGCGGCGCTGGAAACCTGGCTGGAAAAAATCGCCGTTGCAGAACTGGTCTGCATCGACACCGAAACCACCGGACTTGATCCGCTGCAAGACCGGCTGGTCGGGATTTCGCTGGCAGTCGAAGCGAATCGCGCAGCATACATTCCGCTGCACCATCGCTACACCGGCGTGCCCGATCAGTTGCCGGAACATCTGGTGCTGGACCGCCTCAAGCCGTTTCTGGAAGATTCAACCAAGCTCAAGCTGGGACAAAACCTCAAGTACGACAAGCATATCTTCGCCAACCACGGCATCGCGCTCAACGGTATCGCCCACGACACGCTGCTGCAATCTTACGTGCTGGAGTCGCACAAACCGCACGACATGGACTCGATGGCGTTGCGCCACCTGGGCGTGAAAACCATCAGCTATACCGAGGTCACCGGCAAAGGCGCAAAACAAATCGGTTTCGAGGAAGTGTCAATCGAAACGGCGAGCGAATACGCGGCCGAGGATGCCGACATCACCCTGCAACTGCACCAGTATCTTTACCCGCAAATCGGCCCCGATCCCAAGCTTGATTTTGTCTACCAGAATATCGAAATACCGCTGCTGGACATCCTCTACACCATCGAGCGCAACGGTGTGCTGCTGGACATCGCGCTGCTGCAAACGCAGAGCCGCGAACTGGGGGAGAAATTGCTGGCGCTGGAAAAGCAGGCCCACATCCTTGCCGAGCAGCCCTTCAACCTGAACTCGCCCAAGCAAATCCAGGAAATCCTGTTCGGTAAACTGGGGTTGCCAGTCATCAAGAAAACCCCGGGCGGCACGCCTTCCACCGACGAGGATGTGCTGCAACAACTCGCTCTTGACTACCCGCTGCCCAAGGCGCTGCTGGAATACCGCGGGCTGGCTAAGCTCAAATCCACTTATACCGACAAGCTGCCGCTGATGGTGGACAAGACCACCGGCCGGGTGCACACCAACTACAGTCAGGCGGTGGCGGTCACCGGGCGGCTGGCGAGTTCCGAACCCAACCTGCAAAACATCCCGGTGCGCACCGCCGAAGGTCGCCGCATCCGAGAAGCCTTCATCGCCCCGCCGGCCAGTCATATCGTGTCCGCCGATTATTCGCAAATCGAGCTGCGCATCATGGCGCACATTTCGCACGATGCCAGCCTGCTCAAAGCCTTCGCCGAGGGGCGCGACATCCACAGCGCCACCGCCGCCGAAATCTTTGGTCTGGCGCCGGAAGAAGTCAGCTCCGAGCAGCGCCGTTACGCCAAGGTGATCAACTTCGGCCTGATCTACGGCATGTCCGCCTTCGGCCTGGCAAGCCAGCTCAACCTGGAACGCAGCGCGGCGCAAGCCTACATCGACCGCTACTTCGCGCGCTACCCCGGCGTGGCGGACTACATGCAGCGCACCCGTGAAGAAGCCAAACAACACGGCTACGTCGAAACCGTATTTGGCCGCCGCTTGTGGCTGGCCGAAATCCACAGCCCCAACGGCCAGCGCCGCCAGGGCGCCGAACGCGCCGCCATCAACGCCCCCATGCAGGGCACCGCCGCCGACCTGATTAAACTCGCCATGATCGCCGTACAAGACTGGATCACATGCGAACAATTGCAAACCCGCCTGGTCATGCAGGTACACGACGAACTGGTGCTGGAAGTGCCGGAAGCGGAGTTGGCGCGGGTCAAGGCTGAACTGCCCGGCCTCATGTGCAATGTCGCGAAGCTGGATGTACCGCTACTGGTGGAGATGGGGGTAGGGCCGAACTGGGAACAGGCACACTAGCAAACTGTGAGGTAGACTGAAAAAAACGGAGTCCAACATTTCTGTAATTGAAAGCTTCTGGGGAACGCTCAAAAATAAACTGGTTCACCACCGGCGCTCTACCGCACCCGAACCCAGGCAATACAGGAGATCACCGGGCACATCGATATCTTCTACAACCGGCAACGGAAACAGGCTCGTCTCGGCTGTCTGTCACCCGCTGCTTTCTCGCAGCGATATTATGAAATTCTGCTCGCTGCTTAACCCGTTGGACTCCACTATTGCCAACCGACCTCAAGCCTCGGTCGATGGGTGGCCTCAGAGCCCAACTCCACCGATTGAAATAAAAAGGGCGACCATCTGGCCGCCCTTTTTATTTGCTAAGAGAAAACTTACTTCACAATCGCTTTCAGTTCACCCTTGACGTACATGGCCGCAATCTTTTCCAGGTTGATTGCTTTGATCTTGCTGGCTTGCCCGGCGGAACCGAAGGCGGTGAAGCGCGCCTTGCAAATGTCCTTCATCGCAACCCTGGCAGCAGCGTAGTATTTGCGCGGATCGAAGTCCTTCTTGTTTTCCGCAAGATACTTGCGGATAGCGCCGGTGGAGGCCATGCGCAAATCGGTGTCGATGTTGATTTTACGTACGCCGTGCTTGATGCCTTCGACGATTTCTTCGACCGGCACGCCGTAGGTCTCGCCCATGTCGCCGCCATACTGGTTGATGATTTTGAGCCAGTCCTGCGGCACTGAGGATGAGCCGTGCATCACCAGATGGGTGTTGGGGATGCGCGCATGGATTTCCTTGATGCGGCCGATGGCCAGTATGTCGCCGGTAGGAGGGCGGGTGAATTTGTAAGCGCCGTGCGAGGTGCCGATGGCGATTGCCAGTGCGTCTACGCCGGTTGCTTTTACGAATTCCGCGGCTTCGTTCGGGTCAGTCAACAGTTGGTCGTGGCTAAGCACACCTTCCGCGCCCTGGCCGTCTTCCTTTTCGCCCATGCCGGTTTCCAGAGAACCCAGGCAACCGAGTTCGCCTTCAACTGATACGCCCACGGCGTGGGACATTTCCACAACCTTGCGCGTGACTTCGACGTTGTATTCAAAGCTGGATGGGGTCTTGGCATCTTCCAGCAAGGAGCCGTCCATCATCACGCTGGAGAAGCCGGAACGGATGGCGTTGATACATACGGCCGGGGATGCGCCGTGGTCCTGGTGCATCACAACAGGAATGTGTGGATAAGCTTCGATAGCGGCGTCGATCAGATGACGCAGGAAAGCTTCACCGGCGTATTTGCGCGCACCGGCAGAACCCTGCATGATCACCGGGCTGTCGCACTCGTCGGCAGCCTGCATGATTGCCTGCACTTGTTCCAGATTATTGACGTTGAACGCCGGCAGGCCGTAGCCGTTCTCCGCCGCGTGATCCAGCAATTGACGCAAAGATACCAGAGCCATTTAAATCTCCTTAGTAAATTAAATTTTCCAGCCGGCCGATTGTGCCGACAATCCGCAACTGCGCGGGGTAATCACGGTTTTTTACGCTCGCCCACTTTGACAATCTTCATGGTATTGGTGCCACCCGACATGCCGATGGGTTCGCCAATGGTGAGCACGATCAGGTCGCCGTCACGGACTGCCCCGCGGCGGCGCAATTCGTCTTCAGCTTCCATCAACAGTTCCTCGCGATCTTTTGACGAGGCCTTGAAGTTGATGGGATAGACGCCCCGAAATAAAGTCACCTTTCTACGGGTTTCAACTTCGGGTGTCAAGGCGTAGATAGGCACGCCGGTGCTGATGCGCGACATCCATAACGCAGTGGAACCGGACTGGGTCAGCGAGGCAATTGCCTTGACCTTCAGGTTGATCGCTGTATAGATCGCGGCCATGGCAATGGCTTGGTCGACGCGGGAAAACTGTTCTTCGCCGCGGCGTTGCGCAATGCCGTGGTCAATTTCTTTTTCCACTTCGAGGCAGACGCGATCCATGGCCGCGACCGCTTCCACTGGGTAATCTCCAGCTGCGGTTTCGGCCGACAACATCACGGCATCGGTGCCATCCAACACGGCGTTGGCCACATCGGATACTTCTGCACGGGTGGGGATCGGGCTGTTGATCATCGACTCCATCATCTGGGTGGCGGTGATCACCAACTTGTTCTTGGCGCGGGCCATGCGGATCATGCGTTTTTGCAGCGCCGGCACGGCGGCATCGCCCACTTCCACACCCAGATCGCCGCGCGCCACCATGATGGCATCAGAAGCGTCGAGGATCTCTTCCAGGGCGGGAATCGCTTCCGCGCGCTCAATCTTCGCCACCAGCAAACTCTTACCGCCAGCCACCATCATCAGTTGGCGGGCCAAATGCATGTCTGCCGCAGAGCGTGGGAATGACACCGCCAGGTAATCTGCCTGGAGTGCTGCGGCAACCTTGATGTCATCGATATCTTTCTCGGTCAATGCTGCCGCGGAGAGTCCACCACCCTGACGGTTGATGCCCTTGTTGTTGGACAGCACACCACCCTGCTTAACCGTGCAGATGATCTGGGGCCCGTTGACTTCTTCCACCCACAACACGATACGGCCATCATCCAGCAACAGGGTGGTGCCGCGGTTGACGTCGTTAGGCAGTTCCTTGTAATCGAGCCCGACTATCTTCTGATCACCGAGCTCGCAGTTGGCGTCAAGAATGAAACCATCGCCATTATTGAGCATGATTTTGCCGTCGGCAAATTTGCCGATACGGATTTTCGGGCCTTGCAGATCCACCAGAACGCCGACGGCGCGGCCGCGAGTGCGCGCCAGAGAGCGCACCAGTTCCGCACGCTGGATATGATCTTCAGCCTTGCCGTGTGAGAAATTCAGGCGGACTACATCAACTCCGGCCTTCATCATTTCGTCCAGGACTTTCGGATCGTTCGATGAGGGGCCAAGTGTGGCAACAATTTTTGTTCTGCGTAATAACATTATGTGTAGTGAGTCCTGTGAGTCATAAGGCGTAACCCGCCATCGGGGTGGTGGACTTCGGGGCCAGGCCCCTAATCCAACCTACATTGTTATTTAGCCCGTTGTTCAAGAATCTCGACGGCCGGGAGTTTCTTGCCTTCAAGAAATTCCAGAAAAGCGCCGCCGGCTGTGGAAATGTAGGACACCTTGTCGTAGATGTCGTACTTCTGGATAGCAGCAATCGTGTCGCCCCCGCCCGCCAGGGTGAAGGCTTTGGTGTTGGCAATCGCCATGGCGATGGTTTTGGTGCCGGCGCCGAATTGATCGAATTCAAACACGCCCACCGGACCATTCCACACCACGGTGCCCGCTTTCATGATGATGTCGGCGATTTCCTGCGCGCTCTTCGGTCCAATGTCGAAAATCATGTCGTCGTCAGCTACGGCACCTGCGTCTTTCAAAGCAGCGGGTTCATTGGCGTCGAATTTCTTGCCCACCACCACATCCACAGCAATCGGAATGGTGGCGCCGCGCTGGGTCATTTTTGCCATCAGCGCCTGGGCAGTGGGAATCAGGTCATGCTCGCACAGCGACTTGCCCACCGGCTTGCCCACCGCGGCCAGAAAGGTATTGGCAATGCCGCCGCCGACCACCATTTGGTCCACCTTATCGGCCAAGGATTCCAGCACGGTAAGTTTGGTTGAAACCTTGGAGCCGCCGACGATGGCGACCATCGGGCGCGCTGGGGCCAGCAAGGCCTTGGTCAGTGCATCCAGTTCCTCAGTCAACAGGATGCCGGCACACGCCACCGGAGCGAACTTGGCAATGCCGTGGGTAGAGGCTTCCGCGCGGTGCGCAGTGCCAAATGCATCCATCACGAACACGTCGCACAAGGCGGCGTATTTCTGGGCGGTCTCATCAACGTTCTTTTTCTCGCCCTTGTTGATGCGGCAGTTTTCCAGCACCACCAGTTCGCCTTCCGCCACTTCGAAACCACCGTTTACCCAGTCCTTGACCAAGCGCACCGGCTTGCCCAGTTTGGCTGAAATCACATCAGCCACCGGCTTGAGGGAGTTCTCCTCGGACCAGACGCCCTCTTCCGGGCGGCCAAGGTGGGAGGTGACCATCACCTTGGCACCAGCCTTGAGGCAGTGATTGATGGTGTCCATTGAGGCGGTGATACGTGCATCGGATGTGACCTTGCCGTCTTTAACCGGCACGTTAAGGTCGGCGCGAATAAATACGCGCTTCCCCTTGAGATCAAGGTCGGTCATGCGAATAAAGTTAGACATGGGATTCTCCTGGATAGTAAGTAGTAAGGGTTGAGAGGGCTCAGTCCTTACAACTCACGAATGGACAGTTACAAGGGGCAAGGTACAAGGTGCAAGGAAAAACCTTGAACCCTGCAACTTGCCCCATGAAACATCTTTATTTGGCGACGTGTTGTAACAGACGCAGCAAGTTGCAGGTATAGCCATACTCGTTGTCGTACCAGGCAACCACCTTGACGAAGGTAGGATCCAACGCGATACCGGCTTCAGCATCAAAGGTGGAAGGTGCGCTATTGCCGACGAAGTCTGTAGAGACCACTTTCTCATCGGTGTAGCCCAGCACGCCTTTCATCGGGCCTTCGGAAGCGGCCTTCATGGCGGCGCAGATTTGCTCGTAAGTGGTTTCCTTGTTCAGCTCCACGGTCAGGTCAACCACAGACACGTCGGAGGTGGGAACGCGGAAAGCCATGCCGGTCAGCTTCTTGTTCAACTCAGGAATCACCACGCCCACGGCTTTGGCAGCGCCGGTGGAGGAAGGAATGATGTTTTCCAAAATGCCGCGGCCACCGCGCCAGTCTTTGCTGGAAGGGCCGTCAACGGTTTTTTGGGTGGCAGTGGCAGCATGTACCGTGGTCATCAGGCCACGCTTGATGCCAAAGTTGTCGTTCAGCACCTTAGCGATTGGGGCCAGGCAGTTGGTGGTGCAGGAAGCAGCGGAGACGATAGCCTGACCGGCGTAGCTGTCGTGGTTCACGCCGTACACGAACATCGGGGTGTCATCCTTGGAAGGCGCGCTCTGAACCACTTTCTTGGCACCGGCCTTAAGGTGGGCCTCGCAGGATTCGGTGGTGAGGAAGAAACCGGTGCTGTCGATCACAATGTCGGCACCTGCTTCATTCCATTTCAGGTTGGCCGGATCGCGCTCGGCGGTCAGGCGGATTTTCTTGCCGTTGACAACCATGTTGTTGCCTTCCACGGACACATCGCCATTGAAGCGGCCATGCACCGAGTCATATTTCAGCATGTAAGCCAGATAATCGGGATCGAGCAGGTCATTGATGGCGACGATCTCGATGTCCTTGAAATCCTTTGCTACAGCGCGGAAGACCATGCGGCCAATGCGGCCGAAACCATTTATACCAACTTTGATTGTCATTATATTTCTCTCCTTGAAAATAGTTAGTTGCCGAAACGATTACGTCACGGCAGTTCCTTTTTACAGAATGCCTTTGGCCGTGTTGACCACGTTCTCAACAGTAAAGCCGAAGTGTTTGAACAACTCGGGGGCCGGAGCAGATTCGCCGAAGCCATGCATACCGACCACAGCGCCTTCGCCTACGTATTTATACCAACCATCGGTAATGCCGGCTTCTATGGCGACACGCTTGACGCCCTTGGGCAACACGCTGTCCTTGTAGGCTTGGTCCTGACGATCAAACACATTAGTGGAAGGCATGGAAACCACGCGGGTCGGCACGCCCTGCTCATCCAGCACCTTCTTGGCGTCCATGGCCAGTTGCACTTCTGAGCCGGTGGCGATCAGCACCATTTTGGGGGAAGCCGAGTCGGCCAGCACGTAACCGCCCTTGCCGATATTGGCGATGGTAGCAGCGTCGCGTTTCTGGAAGTTGAGGTTCTGACGGCTAAAAATCAGGCAGCTTGGACCGGTCTGCTTCTCTACGGCAGCCACCCAGCACACAGCGGATTCCACCGTATCGCACGGACGCCATACATCCATGTTGGGGATCATGCGCAGGGTTGCGGTCTGCTCAACCGCCTGATGGGTCGGGCCGTCTTCACCCAAACCGATAGAGTCGTGAGTATAAACATAGATGACGCGTTGTTTCATGATGGCGGACATGCGCAACGCGTTGCGGGCATATTCCGAGAACATCAGGAAGGTGCCGCCGAAAGGCAGGATACCGCCATGCAGCGCCATACCGTTCATGATGTGGGACATGCCGAACTCGCGCACGCCGTAGCTGATGTAGTTGCCAGGTTTCTTGCCGCTGACGTGGTGGCAGCCGGTCCAGTTGGTCAGGTTCGAACCGGTCAGATCGGCGGAACCGCCAACAAATTCAGGCAACGCGGGCGCCAGACCATTGATGCAGTTTTGCGAAGCCTTGCGGGTAGCAATGGTTTCAGCTTTTTCGTTGGTCTTGGCAATGAAATCTGCCGCGTGTTGCTTCCACCCAGCAGGCAATTCACCCGCCGTGCGGCGCTTGAATTCGGCGGCTTCTTTGGGGAAGGCGGCTGCATATTCAGCAAACTTGTTGTTCCACAGCGATTCCAGTCCAGCACCTTTGGTGCGGCAATCCCAGCCGTCGTAAATATCTTGCGGGATTTCGAAAGGCGGGTGGTTCCAGCCCAGGTTCTTGCGTGTGTCAGCCACTTCGGCTTCGCCCAGTGCCGCACCGTGCACGTCGTGGGTGCCTTCCTTGTTGGGTGAACCCTTGCCGATCACCGTCTTGCAACAGATCAGGGAAGGTTTGTCGGTTACCTTCTTGGCTTCCTGCACGGCCGCATCAATCGCCGCCGAATCATGGCCATCGACATTACGCACCACATGCCAGCCGTAGGCTTCAAAACGCATGGCGGTGTCATCGGTATACCAGCCTTCGATGTGGCCGTCGATTGAAATACCATTGTCGTCCCAGAAAGCCGTCAGCTTGCCCAGGCCCCAGGTTCCGGCCAGCGCGCAAGCTTCGTGGGAGATGCCTTCCATCATGCAGCCATCGCCCATGAACACATAAGTGCTGTGGCCAACAATGTCGTGGCCGGGTTTGTTGAATTCAGCCGCCAGCAACTTCTCTGCCATCGCCATGCCCACGGCGTTGGTAATGCCCTGGCCCAGCGGGCCGGTGGTGGTTTCCACGCCGGCGGTATAACCATATTCGGGATGGCCCGGGGTCTTGGAGTGCAGTTGGCGGAAGCGTTTAATTTCTTCCATCGGCAAGTCGTAACCGGTCAGATGCAGCAGCGAGTAGATCAGCATCGAGCCATGGCCATTGGACAGCACAAAGCGGTCGCGGTCTGGCCATTTTGGATTGGTAGGGTTATGGCGCATGTGATGATTCCATACCACCTCAGCTATTTCCGCCATGCCCATGGGCGCGCCGGGATGCCCGGATTTTGCCTTCTCGACTGCATCCATGGATAACACGCGAATTGCGTTGGCCAGATCTTTACGAGTTGCCATAGTGTTGCGTTCCTTAAGTGTTTTAGAATAGTGCACTCCCGGCAAAATATTTTCCGGGAGTAGTGTCCTGGTATCCGGTTACGCGCCGCAGACTGGGCGATTGTACTAATGGTTCGCCTTCTGATCTGCAAGGGCAGCAATTCCCCTGCGGCCTCTTGCCCACAGCAACTAACATAAAAACGAAAAGCGCTGATTATCGCCTACTGGGTATTTTTGGGCAATAGCGCGGACTGTCCCATATAACTGACAGGCAAACCGCCACCTGAAAAAACAAATCGTTACCTGTCAATACGTTACTGCTTGCGATTAAACCCGGATTCAGGATAATGAATATTTTTATGGGCGCATGATCAGCATTTATTGGCGGCTCTTATCCAGTTTCTCCATGCTGCGAACAGGCCGGGATTGAGGGCGGAAATCACCGGGCGCTGCCACACGGCATCACCCCAGAAATCGTCCATGGTAAAGGTGCACATGGACCCGCCGGCCTCCTCCAGAATCAGTGAACCTGCAGCGTAGTCCCACAACTTCTGGCCGCCATGCAGATACAGATCGAATCGTCCGGCAGCCACATAACACCAGTCGAGCGTACTCGCACCGTAGTTGCGCTGGGAACTGTAGGGGGGGGCGCTCGCCAGTTGCGTCGACAAACGTGCATCAAGGCGCTTGAAATCGACCCCGGCCATGCAATGGTGTAAATCAGGCGCGTACTCCTTGATCGGTAGTCGTACACCGTTGAGAAAAGCGCCCTTGCCTCGCTCGGCATAAAAAACCTCATCCGCCACCGGATCGTAAACCACTCCTAGCACGCTACGGCCGTCCCGCATCAAAGCGACGGAAACCGCAAAGTAAGGCAACCCATTGACGAAATTGGAGGTGCCGTCGATGGGATCGATACACCACAATCCATCTTCACCCGACTCCCACAGCTCTTTTTGCAATTCCGATGGCATTTCCTCGCCCAGCACCTGGTGGCCGGACAGCGCCTGCAACTTGTGGCTAAGGGCCGCCTGGGCCGCAATATCCGCCTCAGTGCACATGCTGCCGTCGCTCTTGCGCTGCCGCGCCACCTTGAGATAGCGCGGCATGACTTCCGTTTTGGCAACGGATTTGACGATTTCAATGACGGCGTTGATCATGTTAAGAGGCGCTCACTCCTGCAAATTCTATCTATGATTGGTCTTTCCACTTGATCGAACACCCCATACTTGGGATCTGCTCTGCCGGGCCTTTGCCCGTTAACGCCACTTCCCGCATTGCTTCGAACAGATCACGGCGCACGTCGGGCGCGGCGCTTTCTTTGCGCGATTCGTCCAGTCTGCCACGGTACTGCAGTTCAAGCTTCCCGTTGAAACCAAAAAAGTCAGGCGTGCACACTGCGCCATAGGCTTTTGCCACCTGCTGGGTTTCATCCAGCACATAAGGAAAGGGGAATTGAAATTCCTGGGCGATCTTTTGCATGCTCTCGAAAGAATCTTCAGGATAATCGGAGGGGTCGTTGGACATGATGGCAATGAAGTTAATCCCGTATTGCTGCAATTCCTTCGCATCGCGCACGATGCGCTCACGCACTGCCTTCACGTAAGGACAATGGTTGCAGATGAACATCACCAGCAAGCCGTTCTCGCCGCGCGCGCTGGCCAAGTTGTAACGCTTGCCGTCCACACCCGGCAAATCAAAATCGACGGCCTTCCAGTCAAAATCACAAATCGGTGTTAACAGACTGACCATTTACTCTTCCCTCGCGCTCAATATCGTTGCCACAGCTGGTAACGGTTATATTAACATGCGCAGTCAGGCTTCATGGGAGATCGATGCGGTGGGCTTTCCAAGGTTCTATTGCCCAGACGGGTTGCGGCAAGGGAGCGTCGTGCCGTTGCCGGAACAGGCAGCGCATCATGCTGCGCGCGTGTTGCGCCTGCAAACCGGGGACAGGGTGACGCTATTCAACGGCCAGGGTGGCGAGTACGGGGCCGCCATTGAATGGGTGAGCAAGACGGAAGTCACCGTATTAATTGGGCCATGGCTTGACCGGGAGTGCGAATCTCCGCTTCGCGTCACACTGGTTCAGGCGCTCTCCTCCGGTGAAAAAATGGATTTCACGGTGCAAAAAGCGGTCGAGCTGGGGGTGGCCGCAATTCGGCCGGTCATCAGCAACCGCAGCGTGGTGAAGTTGGCCGGCGAGCGCGCCGATAAACGCGTACAGCATTGGCAGGGCGTAGTCATTTCCGCCTGCGAACAGTCTGGACGCAACCGGGTGCCCCCTGTCAGCCCTATTTTTCCGCTCACCGACTGGTTGGTGGAAGCAGACCGTTCGGTGCTGCGTATCGTGTTCGTTCCTGACGCAGCCCTGACGCTCCATGATCTGTCCAAGCCAGAAGCTGGCGTGACTGTGCTGGCCGGTCCGGAGGGCGGGTTTTCCGAGGCAGAAATTGCAGCCGCCTCGGCATGCGGCTTTACCCCGGTACGGCTGGGACCCCGCGTGTTGCGCACAGAAACTTCGGCACTAGCCGCGATTGCGGCGATGCAGGTTTTGTGGGGCGATTTCTAAGGGCAACACAAGCAACAAACCGGTGATTCCAAACTGAAAAAATCCTTGCTGGGACAACAGCAGCCTTAAAAACACGCCATACGAACCTTAAATCGTTGCCGATCAATATGTAACAGGCTATTCTTCAACATTCCCTACGTCTTATTTAAGAACGCAATGCCGAACGCCACCCTCGCCAGCCCAGATGCCTTTGTGAAATGGCTACGCTCAGTAGCGCCCTACATCCATGCCTTCCGGGGCCGCACTTTCGTCGTGGCATTCGGCGGTGAAGTCATTGCCGACGGCGGTTTCGTCGAACTCGCCCACGATATCAATCTGCTCAACAGCCTGGGGGTCCGGATCGTACTGGTGCATGGCGCGCGGCCACAAGTGGAAGCACGTTTGCGCGAGCGCGGGGCGGTGCTGCGTTACGCCAACGGCCTGCGCGTCACTGACGCGGATGCATTGGCCTGCGTCAAGGAAGCGTCCGGCACGGTGCGGGTAGAAATCGAGTCGCTGCTGTCGATGGGACTCGCCAATTCGCCCATGGCCGGCGCCCGCATCCGGGTGGCCAGCGGCAACTTCGTCACGGCCCGTCCGATGGGCGTGCGCGAAGGGGTGGATCTGCAGCATACCGGCGAGGTCAGGAAAATCGATGCGTCAGCGATCCAGAATCGGCTGGAGCAGGGTGAGATCGTGCTGCTGTCTCCGCTCGGCTATTCACCAACCGGTGAAATCTTCAACCTCACCCTGGAAGATGTGGCGACCGCTGCAGCCGTCGCTTTGAAAGCCGAGAAGCTGGTTTTCCTCATGGAAACCCACGGTGTCACCAACGCCGATGGCGAATTGCTAAAAGCCCTCACCGCACAAGAAGCGGAAAAGCTGCTGCAAACCAGCCGTGGCCTGCCCGAAGATGAAGGCTTCTACCTGCCCTGCGCCATACGTGCCTGCCGCAACGGTGTGGCACGCGCTCATTTGATCAGCCGCCACGTAGACGGTGCAATCCTGCAGGAGTTGTTCACCCGCGAAGGGGTGGGTACCTTGATCACCAAAGATCCGGTGGAAACTTTGCGCCAAGCCGACATCGATGACGTGGGCGGCATTATCGCCCTGATCGAGCCACTGGAAGCGGATGGCGTGCTGGTGCGGCGCTCGCGCGAACTACTGGAAATGGAGATCGGCCGCTTTGTGGTGCTGGAACACGACGGCCTGCTGATCGGCTGCGCTGCGCTTTATCCTTTCCCCGACGCACTGGCCGGCGAATTGGCCTGTCTCGCTGTGCATCCGGATTATCGCAAGGGCGGACGGGGGGAAGCACTGCTCGACTATATGCAAGCGAATGCCGCTAAAAAAGGGCTGCGGCGTCTGTTCGTGCTCACCACGCGCACCGCCCACTGGTTCGTGGAGCGGGGATTCGTTGAGGCCAGCGTGGATGAGCTCCCCCAGGAAAAACGCGCGCTGTACAACTTCCAGCGTCGGTCGAAGGTTTTTGCCAAGACACTCACCACGTAACGCCACATCAAAGCATTACGCCAAATTTGGGTTATCATTTAAGCTTTAATTCGGTGCAACTGGAGTCGCAACATGACAAGAATGGTGAATTGCATAAAACTCGGACGTGAAGCGGAAGGACTCACTTTTCCGCCAGTTCCGGGGGAATTCGGCAAGCGTATTTTCGAGAATGTTTCAAAAGAAGCTTGGGGTGGCTGGATCAAACACCAAACCATGTTGATCAACGAGAACCGTCTTAATCTGGCTGATATCAAAGCGCGCCAATATCTGGCGCAGCAAATGGAAGGTTATTTCTTTGGTGGCGGGGCAGATGCAGTCTCCGGCTACGTGCCGCCCAGCAGCAAATAAACTTTTATTCCAGGGTTTCCCGCTCCAATTCTTCGACGCTGGTGTGGCGCACATCTTTGCCTTTCACCATATAGACCACGTACTCGGACATGTTTTTTGCGTGGTCCCCAATGCGCTCGATCGCCTTGGCGGCAAACAGAATCTCGATAAACACGCTAATGGTGCGCGGATCTTCCATCATGAACGTGATGAGGTGACGCAGCACCATACGGAACTCTTCATCTACATCCATATCCTGGCGCGCAATTTGGGGAGCAGCGCTCACATCCAGGCGGGCAAAAGCATCCAGCGCCTTACGCAGCATTTCCAGCACCATCCCGCTCATGTACTTGATTTCGGTAAAGCGCGGGGAGGTGAGTCGATCCGATGCATAAATCAGTTTGGTCATGCGAGCGATCTTGGCCGCCTCGTCGCCTATGCGTTCCAGGTCGGTAATGGTCTTGACGATCATCAGGATGATGCGCAAATCGCCCGCAGTCGGCTGGCGGCGGGCAATGATGTGCGTGCAGTCTTCGTCGATCCCGACTTCCAGGGCATTCACCCGGTGATCATTAACGATCACTTGTTCGGCCAGCTCCATATTGCCGGTGCTGAGCGCCTCCACCGCGCTGGCGATCTGCTCTTCCACCAGCCCACCCATTTGCAGCACGCGCGAACGTACTGCTTCGAGATCGGCGTCAAACTGCTTAAAGATATGTTCTTGCGGCATGGTTGTTTCTCCTGCAATACGTCATTGTAACTGGCACCTGACCCAATCAGGTTACAGTTAGGTTACACGAATTATTTCGCGGTCAGGGTCTTCACCCCTTCCGGCGTACCCAATAACAGCACGTCGGCCGGACGCACAGCGAACAGGCCGTTGGTCACCACCCCGGCGATCTGGTTGATGCGGGTTTCCATTTCCACCGGATTCATGATCTGCAGGCCCTGCACATCCAGAATGATGTTGCCATTATCGGTGACAAAACCCTGGCGCAGCACCGGCTGCCCGCCAAGTTTGGCCAGCTGGCGCGCCACATAGCTCTGTGCCATGGGCACCACTTCCACCGGTAAGGGAAATTTGCCCAGCATGCCGACCAGCTTGCTCGAATCCGCGATACAGATGAACTTCTTGCTGGCCGCCGCCACGATCTTCTCGCGAGTGAGCGCTCCCCCACCGCCCTTGATCATGTGCAGGTGCTCGGTAATTTCGTCCGCCCCATCCACATAAAGTTCAAGATCGCCGGCCCGGTTCAGATCCATGACCTGGATGCCATGGCTTTTCAGGCGCTGCGCGGTGGCTTCAGAACTGGCAACGGTGCCATCCAGCTTATGCTTTATTTTGGCCAATTCATCGATAAAAAAATTCGCGGTGGAACCCGTTCCTACGCCGATGATCCCGCCTTCCACATATTTGATTGCGGCACGGGCAGTCGCTTGTTTTAATTCGTCTTGCGTCATATTCACTGCTGTCCTAACTTTAGACCAAAAACGTTAAGCATAGCGGCAAACGGGTTTTTTCGCTACATTGCAGCGCATCTGCCATGGTAAGATTTGCAGCACAATCACGCTATTATCAAGAAACCGCCCATGCCTGCTGCGCCGGAAAAAATCGATTATCTGGAAAAAATACTGACCGCCCGCGTCTACGATGTGGCTATCGAAAGTCCGCTGGAACCGGCACCCAATTTGTCGGCACGCATCCATAATTCAGTGCTGCTCAAACGCGAGGACATGCAACCCGTGTTCTCATTCAAACTGCGCGGCGCTTACAACAAGATGGCGGGGCTTTCCAGCGCCGCCCTGAAGCGCGGCGTGATCACAGCCTCCGCCGGCAATCACGCGCAGGGCGTGGCGCTGGCAGCCCAACGTCTGGGCTGCAACGCCACCATCGTGATGCCCGCCATCACCCCGCAAATCAAGGTACATGCGGTGCAAAATCGGGGTGCCGCGGTGGTGCTGCACGGGGACTCCTACGACGCTGCCTACGCTCACGCACTGGAATTGGCGAAGGTCAGCAAAGCCACTTTTGTCCATCCTTACGACGACCCTGAAGTGATCGCCGGCCAAGGCACCATCGGCATGGAAATCCTGCGCCAGCATAGCGGGCCAATCCACGCGATTTTTGTTCCGGTGGGTGGCGGTGGCCTGATTTCGGGCATCGCCGCTTATGTGAAAAGGCTGCGCCCGGAAATCAGGATCATCGGCGTGGAGCCGGAAGACGCCGATGCCATGTACCGCTCCCTGCGCAAACGCGAGCGGGTGGTGCTGCCACAGGTGGGGATATTCGCAGATGGCGTGGCGGTCAAATGCGTCGGCGAGGAAACTTTCCGCCTCTGCCGGCAACTGGTGGACGAAGTCATTCTGGTCAGCACCGATGCGATTTGCGCCGCCATCAAGGATGTGTTTGAGGACACGCGCTCAATCCTGGAACCCTCCGGCGCACTCAGCGTGGCTGGCGCCAAAGCCTACGTGCAACGGGAAAAGTTGCGCGGCAAAACGCTGGTGGCGATCGCCTCCGGCGCCAACATGAATTTCGACCGGCTACGCCATGTGGCCGAGCGCGCAGAAATCGGCGAACAGCGCGAAGGGCTGCTGGCTGTGACGATTCCCGAAACACCAGGCAGTTTCAAGACATTCTGCTCCCTGCTTGGAGCGCGTAGCATCACCGAGTTCAATTACCGCTACGCCGACCCCAAGGCGGCGCACGTCTTCGTTGGGGTACAGGTACAAAACCGCAGCGAAGTGGAGAAGTTGGTCACGCTGCTGCAAAGCAAAGGGATCAAAGCGCTGGACCTGACCGACAATGAGATGGCCAAGCTGCATGTACGGCATCTGGTGGGCGGACACGCGCCCCAAGCCAAGGATGAAATGCTGTATCGCTTCGAGTTCCCGGAACGCCCCGGCGCCTTGATGAAATTCCTCAACAGCATGACCCATAGCTGGAACATCAGCTTGTTTCACTACCGTAACCACGGCGCCGATTACGGCCGCGTGTTGGCGGGCATTCAAGTGCCGCACGATGAAAAAGCCGCGTTTCAGGTATTTCTCGACAAGCTGGGCTACCGCTACTGGGATGAGCGCAAAAACCCAGCCTACAAGCTGTTCCTGAGTTAGTGTAAAGCGGCCCCACGCCGCTCCGCCGACTGCTGGCTTCGGCGATCGCCGTTGCGCTGGCACGTCGCCCGCACCCACACAGTCTTGGCATTGGTGAATTCGCGTAAGCCATGGTAGAACAACTCACGTCCAAAACCCGATGCCTTGATCCCGCCAAACGGTAGCCGTGGGTCGGATTTCACTATGCCATTAATGAAGGTGCAGCCGGCCTGCAGTTGGCGCGCAAGTATTTCCGCGCGTTCGACATCCTGGCTCCACAGGCTGCTACCCAACCCATAGGGTGTGTCGTTGGCAATGCGGATTGCATCCGCCTCATCTTGCGCCCGTATCACCACCGCCACCGGACCGAACAGTTCCTGCGCATAAGCGGGCTGCCCCGGCGCTACCTGATCGAGGACGGAGGGCAGGTAGTAGGCGCCGTTACCTTCCTTGACCGCGCACCCAACAAGCGCCCGGGCACCGAGCGCAATGGACTCAGTCACCTGCTGGTGCAACTGTTCTCGCAAATCCAAACGGGCCATCGGGCCGAGTTGGACGGTTTCGTCCAGGGGGTCACCGATTTTAAGTTCGGCAATTTTTTTCTGGAACAACTCCAGAAATGCATCCGCGATTTCCGGAACCAGAATAAAACGCTTGGCAGCAATACAGGACTGGCCGCAGTTGATGAAGCGGGAAGCGACGGCCATCTGGGCGGTGAACTCCAGTTCGGCATCGCGCAACACCACAAAGGCATCTGAACCACCGAGTTCCAGCACGCACTTTTTCAGATGCTGCCCGGCCAGCGCGGCGACTTTGCGCCCCGTTGCCTCCGACCCGGTCAGGGAAACGGCATGCACCAGGGGGCTGGCGATCACTTGCGCCACCTGCTCGGCGTCGATCAGTAGCGTTCTGAACAAGTGCTCCGGGAAACCCGCATCGCGAAAAATCGCTTCAATGGCCAAGGCGCATTGTGGCACATTGCTGGCATGCTTGAGCACGGCAGCGTTGCCCGCAATCAGCGTAGGCACGGCAAAGCGGAACACCTGCCACAAGGGAAAGTTCCAGGGCATCACCGCCAGCACCGTGCCGAGCGGCTCATATTCCACATAGCTCCAGTTGGCATCCGTTTCGACCGGCTCCTGTTGCAAGAAATCCGCGCCATGCAAGGCGTAATATTCGCAAGCCATGGCGCATTTTTCCACTTCAGCCCGGGCTTCGCGAATCACTTTCCCCATTTCCTGGGTGATCAGCACTGCAAGTTCCTCGCCGCGTTTGCGCAATAACGCGGATGCGCGCTGTAGTACGGCTGCGCGTTGCGGCAGGCCAGTGCCGCGCCACTCCGTCTGAGCCTGGCTGACTTTTTCCAGAACGTTTTGTAACTGTTGGCTGTCCCAGCTAGGGAAGTTCTTGATGGTTTGATTGGAGGCCGGGTTCAGGCTGATATAGGGCATAGTGTGTTATCCTCTTTTCTAAATTCTGGCTTGCTTTGGCAAGCGTAATATTGTTCACACAATTCATAATAGTAGTCGAAGTAGAACTACTATGGCAGCCATGAGATTCAAATTATTTGGCATAGTTTTAACGTGCCTGCTGCTTTCCATTACTGACGCCACGGCGAATCAGGACGCGGATTTTCTGGCCGCGCACGACGCCTTCAAGGCCGGCAATTTCAATCGCCTGGACGCTTACGCCAAGCGTTTGCAAGGCTACCTGCTCGAACCCTATGTCACCTACTGGCAACTCCAGGCACACATCGATGAGGCCAGCCCGGAAGCTGTGCGCCAGTTCATCGCTGGCCACGGCGATTCCTCGCTGGCTGATCGCCTGCGCGGAGAATGGCTGAAAGCCCTGGGCAGGCGTGGCGAATGGCCATTGTTCCAGAGCGAATACCCACACCTGGTGAAGGATGAGCCAGCCATCATCTGCTATGCCCTGCAAGCCCGACTGCAGCAAAACGAGACGGCGGCATTTCAGGAAGCGAAGGCTCTCTGGTTCACCGGCAGCGACATGCCGACTAACTGCACACCGGTATTCAATGCCTTGGCCAGCGGCGGAAAACTGAGCGTAGAGGATGTATGGACGCGACTGCGGATGGCGCTGGAAGCGGGCAACATCAGCGTTGCCGGCAGCATCGCCGCCTATCTGCCAGGCACGCAAGAAAAAAGGATGGGGTTACTGGAGTCCATCTCCGAAAACCCACGGCGTTTCCTGGAGAAGGGGAAATTCGACCTGCAGCAGCGCAGCGACCGGGAACTGGTGGCTTTCGCCCTGTATCGCCTAGGGCGGCTGCAACCTGCAGAAGCCGGCACCTTCTGGGAGAAATTGCTGCCGGGGTACCGTGAAGAAGAACGCGGTTATGTCTGGGGGCAGCTGGCATTGCAAGCCGCGCGCAAGCACGATCCGCAAGCCCTGGCCTGGTTCACCAAAGCTGAACGCACCCGCCTTAACGATAACCAGCTTGGCTGGAAGGCACGCTCCGCAATGCGCGTCCAGAACTGGCCGGAAGTGCTGGCTGCGATCGATGCCATGTCGGAGACCGCTCAGCGCGAAGATAATTGGCGCTACTGGAAAGCTCGCGCACTCAAATCCGCGGGCAAGATTATTCCGGCCAACATGATTTTCGCCCCCCTATCAAAGCAACACAGCTTCTACGGCCAACTCGCCGAAGAGGAATTGGGCGCAGTACTGGAGAGTCGGCCTGCCGGTTACAAACCCTCTGAAGATGAGGTAAAGGCAATACAGAATCTCCCTGGCCTGCAGCGCGCCCTTGGCCTCTACCAGCTGGATCTTCGCTACGAAGCCACCCGCGAGTGGCTGTGGGCCATCCGCGGTTTCGACGACAAACAACTACTCGCTGCAGCTGAACTGGCAAGGCGCAACGAGTGGTACGACCGGGCAATCAATACAGCGGATAAAACTATACAACTGCACAACTTCGAACTGCGCTACCTCGTCCCACACCGCGACCTGATGGAAAACTATTCGCGCCAATGGGGATTGGATGAAGCATGGGTCTACGGCCTGATCCGCCAGGAAAGCCGCTTTGTCACCCAAGCGCGCTCGAATGTGGGCGCCAGCGGGTTGATGCAAATCATGCCAGCAACCGCGACCTGGATCGCCAAACGGCTCGGGCTACGCGATTACCGCCACCCAAAAATCAACCAGGTCGGCACCAACATCGAGTTCGGCACATACTATCTCAAGCACGTGCAGGACAATCTCGGAGGACATCCTGTGCTGGCAACGGCAGCCTACAACGCCGGGCCGCAGCGGGCCCAGCGCTGGCGTAGCGATGTGACGCTGGAAGGCGCGATCTACGCCGAATCCATCCCCTTCACCGAAACGCGCGATTATGTGAAGAAGGTAATGAGTAACACCATGTACTACGCTAACCGCCTCGGTCAACGGTTGATCTCGTTAAAGCAACGCATGGGGATCGTGCCGGGGCGCGACCAGCGTCCGGATAGCCCTCCAGATGCAGACGCCGGCCCATAGTGCCGCGGATACCCAGCATTTGTTTTTCTAGCCACAGACCACGCAGGCCGCTAGAATTTGCCTCTGTGCCCGTCATTCCCGCGAAGGCGGGAATCCAGGAATTTTGTAACGCATTGGCAACGCTGGATTCCCGCCTCCGCGGGAATGACGAAACTTTTACTTTCATTAGGTTCGCGAGAGCGTCTTTTATCGGCCGATTCCACAGGATTACATAACCAATAATATGAATATAAATAACATTTGCGTGCTGGGCGGAAGTGGCTTTGTCGGCCAGCATATCGTGCGCAAACTGGTCGCTCAGGGCTGCCAGGTGCGTGTACTGGTGCGCAAGCGGGAACGTGCCAAAGAACTTTTCGTATTGCCTGCGGTCGAGGTGATTGAAGCTGACATTACCGATCCGGCCCAACTACGCCAGCATTTCAAGGGCATGGACGCAGTGATCAATCTGGTCGGCCTGCTCCACGAAAACAAACGCGGCCGGGTAGACAAGCCCTCGGCGCGGCGCGGCGACTTCCACGAATTCCATATCGAACTTCCACGCAAGATCGTGCATGCCTGCGCCGAACAACAAGTTCCGCGCCTGCTGCACATGAGTGCGCTGGGCGCAGACCCCACCGCACAAAGCGCCTACCAGAGGTCTAAAGGGGTAGGCGAGGTCATCGTGCGTGAAGCGGGCATGGTCCATCAAGCGCACGAAAACTGGCATCTCAACGGTCCCAAGTTCGTGCATGGTTATGGCCTGGCGATCACGGTGTTCCGCCCCTCCGTCATTTTTGGGCCGCGGGACACCTTTCTCAACCTGTTCGCCAAGCTCCTCAAACTCTTTCCAGTGCTGCCCTTGGCCAATGCCGGAACCAAATTCCAGCCAATTTATGTAGATGACGTGGCGCGGGCATTTGCCGCAAGCCTCGCCAACCCGGCCACCTTCGGCCAAAGCTACGATTTGTGCGGCCCCAGGGCTTACACCCTGCTGGAGCTGGTGCAGTTTGTACAAGTCACTCTGGATTTGAAACGCCGCATCATCCCCTTGAATGGCACCCTGTCCTACTTGCAAGCTGCGCTGCTGGAATTCCTGCCTGGCAAGCTGATGACCCGCGACAACCACTATTCCATGCAAGTGGATAACGTGTGTAATTGCGCCTTTCCGCCAGTCTTCGGTTTTCAGCCGACAGCACTGGAAGCGGCGGCCCCACCTTACCTGAACGACGCCACCCCACTCGGCCGCCTCACCGACTACCGGAGCAAGGCAGGGCGGTGACGCAGATGCAAACCTACTGCGTGGGCGGCGCGGTGCGCGACGAACTGCTCGGGTTGCCGGTGCAGGACCGCGATTTCGTAGTGGTGGGCAGCACTCCGGAAGAAATGGTGCGGCTGGGGTTCAAACCGGTGGGCAAGGACTTCCCGGTATTTCTGCACCCGCAAACCCATGAGGAATATGCCCTGGCCCGCACCGAGCGCAAAACGGCGCGCGGCTACAAAGGCTTTCAGGTGTATGCCGCGCCCGAAGTGACGCTGGAACAGGATCTGGCACGGCGCGACCTCACCATCAACGCCATCGCCCAGGACACTCAGGGCAACCTCATCGACCCCTTCGGCGGGATAGCGGATATCAAGGCGGGCATATTGCGCCACGTCAGCCCCGCCTTCGTAGAAGACCCGGTGCGCATCCTGCGCGTGGCGCGCTTCGCTGCCCGCTTCACCCATTTCAACGTGGCCCCGGAAACCAGGGCGCTGATGGCGGAAATGGTGCAGAACGGCGAGGTGGATACGCTGGTGGCGGAACGGGTGTGGCAAGAGCTGTCGCGCGGCATGCTGGAAGCCAAGCCCTCGCGCCTGTTCGAAACCCTGCAAGGCTGCGGCGCACTTGCCCGCATCCTGCCCGAAGTGGACCGGCTGTTCGGCGTGCCGCAGCCGGAAAAGTACCACCCGGAAATCGACACCGGCGTGCACATCATGCTGGTACTGGATTACGCCGCCAGCCAGGACTATCCCCTGCCAGTGCGCTTCGCCGCCCTCACCCACGACCTGGGCAAAGGCACCACCCCACCCGAAGAATGGCCGCGCCACATCGACCACGAACAGCGCGGGGTCAAATTGGTGCAGGAACTCTGCCAGCGCCTGCGCGTCCCCAACGACTGCCGCGAACTTGCCTTGGTAACCGCTCGCTATCACGGCGAAACGCACCACGCCTTGGAGATGCGCCCATCAACCCTGCTCAAACTGGTGCAAGCCACCGACGCCCTGCGCCAACGCGAGCGCTTCGAGCACTTCCTGCAAGCCTGCGAATGCGACTACCGCGGCCGGCCCGGCTATTCTGAACGGCCTTACCCTCAAGCCGAATTGTTACGCACCGTGCTGCAAGCCGCGCTGTCGGTGGACGCTGGCGCCATCGCCCAGCAATGCGCTGGGTCGGAGCAGATCAAGATCAGGGTTTATGAAGCGCGACTGGAAGCGGTGAAGGCACGGCTCGAAAGGGGTGACGATGCAGCGGATTGAGGGGATGCGGTCAACACGCGCTACTATGCAAGTTGAGGTTATGCCCTGCTTAAGATTGTTTGAATGTTAGAACTGACCCCGTGACCCGTGACCTTAGAACTGACCCCTTGACCCGTGACCCGCGAATTCATTATGAAAAATACAATCTTGATGTTGCTACTGTCAGTGGTAAGCCATATTGCGATAGCGGAGTGGGCCCCCATTCAAGACTATGAAGGAATCACCACCTATATTGACACTACCACTATTCGCAAAGCAGGCAACAAAGTAAAAATATGGACGCTATTCGATTATTCGACCCCGCAATATGGTCCTAATGGCGATCTTTTTAGGTCAGTTTCGGATCAATCGGAATATGACTGCAAGGGAGAGCAGAATCGGACATTATTTATGTCTTTCCACTTTGGGAATGGGGGCCAAGGACAAGAAGTGCACGTGGAAAGCGACCCTACAAAATGGGTACCAATTCGTCCCGGGTCAGTTCGGAAAAGGATATGGGAGATGCTTTGTGGGAAGCGGTAGAGTGCCATTGGGGACGCTACCCTTTAAAAACAAACGAACAAGGGTAGCGCCCCCCCTTTTTCGTCAGATTATCAGTTGGGCGCGTTGCACTTTTGGCATGCCTGCTTTGCGCACTTGCCAAAGGTCATATTCTGCTTGCTGTGCAACCCACGCATCGGCATGGCCACCATTCTCTATACCTAACCAACCTTCGAGGCGTAGTGCCATTGAAGGAGAAATTGCAGCGCGCTCATTCAACACACGGGACAGGGCGGCACGGGTAACGCCTAGTTGTTTGGCGGCATCGGTAACGGTCAGCCCCAGTGCGGGCAACACGTCTTCCCTCAAGGTTGCGCCGGGGTGTGGCGGATTGTGCATTTTGCTCATGGTCATTTCCTCCTAGTGATAGTCCTGATAATCAACAAGCACGGCATCAGTCCCCTCAAACGTGAATGTGATGCGCCAGTTACCGTTAACGCCTATCGAATAATGCCCGGCAAGATTAGCGGTCAATGGGTGTAAATCCCAGCCCGGCATGTTCATATAACTGGGGTCTTTGGCAATGTTAAGGCGTACCAATTGCCGTTCCAGTTTCGCGGCATGGCGCGGCTGTATGCCTGCTTTACTGCCAGTCTCAAAGAAGGCTTTTAGCCCTTTGTGTCTGAATGTCTTAATCATGGCCAAACTGTATAGCGTGGCGTTTCACATGTCAAGTATAAGTAACGCATGCCACTACACGCAAACCGGCTTCCACTGTCACGGATGGAATGGAGGCATCGTCCCCAGTACCGCCCACCCAGCCCAAAGCAACCCTAACAAAGCCCTTGCCTACTGGCAAAGCGCGAACTAAACTGCGCTTATGTACAGGCCACGCCGACAATTGCGCACCCTCCTCAGCCGCTTGCTATTGGCGACGATGCTGTTCACCCAGCTCGCGCTGGCGGCGCAGCCGTGCGTGGTGCCGGATGCAGCGCCGATCATGGCGTTTGCCGAGGTCATGCCGTGCCATCAGCAGGAATCACCCCCCAACACCTGCCTCGCCCATTGCGTAGGTAGCTACCAGTTGCTTGATCTGCACCAACCGGTTGCTGATTTACCGGCAGTTACTGTAGTAGCGATCACGTTACCGCTCATGGTGGCTGAGCCGATCCAGCAGGCGCAGTTGCAACCCGCCCTGCTGACGCGCGTCACCGGCCCGCCCCTCTCCATCCTGCAACAAAAATTTCTTAATTAGCCCTCCCCGATTGCGTTGACTATCCGGCGGCGTTTTGCTGCCTGACGATTTCGTGGAGTGCATTTTATGTCTTACCGATTTACGGCCGCACTGACGGCCATGCTGCTGGTCATGCCGGTTATGGCGGATGGCGAATTACGCCTGAATCTGACCGATGGAATTTCTCGGCCCCTGCACGCCCCCCTTCCCGCATCAGCCTCTGTACCAACCAGTGCGGTGCCGTTGCCGCTGGCACAAGCCATCCGTCTCGCCCTGGAAAACCAACCGCTGCTTGCCGAAAAGAGTGCCGCGATCACTTCCAGCGAGCAGAGTGCCATCGCCGCGGGACAACTGCCCGATCCTCGGGTGACCCTGGGTTTGGCTAACGTACCCAGCACCCTGAGCCTGACCGAGGAGAGCATGACCTCGGCCAACATCGGCATTGAACAGGTCATTCCCGGTGGCGACAAACGTCGTCTGAACACGGAGCGGGCTCAGCTCGAAACAGAACGCAATAGTGTCGCACTGGAGGAAACCCGGCGCAGCGTGGCACGAGATGCCGCCCTGGCGTGGCTGTCCTGGTTCCAGCCGCTGCAAGCCAAGTTGCTGGTACAGGGTCTGCAGCGAGAAGCCCAGATACAACTGGAATGGCAGCGCATTGCGCTGAGCACCGGAAAAACCAATTTGCAACAGGTGTTGGCGGTTCAAAGCACGCTCGACCTGCTGCATGACCGGGAAGCGGAACTGGACCATCAATGGGTGATGGCGCAAGCAGAAATGGCACGCTGGGTCGGACCTGTAGCGACCCAAACGCTGCCGGATGCGCTGCCGCAAGCCGTCTCCATGCCGGAACTACCTGCGCTGCGCGAACGGCTCACCACCCACCCCCAGCTCACAATACTGGAAAAGGTAATCGCTGCGGCGCAAGCAGATGTGGCGCTGGCGCGCGAAGCCACCAAATCCGACTGGAGCGTGGGGGCGAGCTACGGCTATCGTTCCGCCGGCCGTTCGGACCTGATCTCGCTGCAAGTGGCGCGCGATTTGCCTTTTTTCCCGGAGAACCGCCAGAACCGTGGGGTTGCCGCAAAACAGGCGCTGCTGGAGCAAGCGCGGGCTCAGCGCGAGGACCGTTTGCGCACCTTAAGCGCAGAACTGGAAAAAACCTATATCGAGTGGCACGCATCCCGAGAACGCACCGCATGGTTCGACTCGATTGTGCTGCCGCGCGCCGCACAAAGGGTAGAGGCGGCGCTCGCTGGTTACCAAGCCGGCCAAGGGGATCTTGCCATGGTGCTGGATGCGCGCCGTGCCGAACTGGAAACCCGGCTGCAACGGCTGGCTTTGCGCGTCGCCCAAACCCGGGCTGAAACACAATTACAGTATTTTGCGCAGTGAGGGAGAAACCATGCCATACCGCAACGCATTATTGATTTTGATCGCACTGATCGCAGCCACCACTGGCGGCTACTACTCCCGCAAGCCGGTGCCGCCAGAAAAACCCGTAGCGACCGCACAGGCGCCCGTCGCTCCCAAGGAACGTAAAGTTCTGTATTGGTACGACCCCATGACACCGGCCAGCCACTTCGACAAGCCGGGCAAGTCCCCTTTCATGGACATGGATCTGGTGCCGAAATATGCCGACGAGGAAACTGGCGCCACTGGCGGTGTTGCAGTCGATTCGCGCACGGTGCAGAACCTGGGGGTGCGCACGGCCACGGTGGAAACAGGCACATTGGCTAAACGCATCGACACCGTGGGTTATGTGCGCCCGGATGAGCACCGTATTGAAGTAGTGCAGCCACGTGCGGCGGGTTGGGTGGAAAAACTGCATGTGCGCGCGGTGAATGACCCGGTGCGGCGCGGCCAGTTGCTGCTGGAACTATACGCACCGGACATCTTGGCGGCACAGGAGGAATACCTGCTGACCCTGAAAGCCGCGCAGCGCGACCCCGCCGACCGTACGCTGGAACAGGCGGCAATGCGCCGCTTGTCGTTGCTCGGCTTGAGCGAGGAGCAAATCCGCACGCTGGCGACCAGCGGCAAAACCAACCGCCGCGTTGCCGTATATGCCACTAGCGACGGCGTGGTGAGCGAGCTAGGCGTGCGCGAAGGCATGGCGGTGACACCCAGCACGCCGATGTTTTCGTTGCTCGACTTGTCCAGTGTATGGATCACTGCGGAAGTTACGGAAACCCAGGCCAGTTGGGTCGCGCCGGGTGCAGCGGTGGAGATTGATGTACCCGCCTTGCCCGGGCGCGTGCTCAAAGGCCAGGTGGAATTTATCTACCCGCAACTGAATGGCACCACGCGCACCCTGCAGGTGCGCGTGCGGCTGCCCAATCCCGGCCTCAAGCTGAAGCCCGGCATGTACGCCCGTGTCAGCATCCGCGCTGCACAAGGGCAGCAGGCGGTGCTGGTGCCTACTGAAGCGGTAATCAGCACCGGCACGCGCAGTGTGGTGATCGTAGCCGAAGGCAGCGGGCGTTTTTCGCCCATCGACGTCAAAATCGGCAGTGAAGCCAATGGCAAAACCGAAATCCTGGAAGGCCTCGCGCCGGGCCAGACCGTGGTGATTTCCGGACAGTTCCTGATCGACTCCGAAGCCAGTCTGCGCGGAACGCTGGCGCGCTTGCAGGGTGCGGGAGACAAACCATGATTGCAGGCCTGATCCGCTGGTCGCTCGCCAACCGTTTTCTGGTGCTGCTGGTGAGCGCACTGGTGGCACTGTGGGGCGTGTACGCGGCCGCCACCACCCCGCTCGACGCCATCCCCGATTTGTCCGACGTGCAGGTGATCGTCAAGACCAGCTACCCTGGTCAGTCGCCGCGAGTAGTGGAGGATCAGGTCACTTATCCGCTGACGACCACCATGATGTCGGTGCCGGGCGCCAAGACCGTGCGCGGCTACTCGTTTTTCGGCGATTCCTACGTTTACGTGCTGTTCGAGGACGGCACCGATCTGTACTGGGCGCGTTCACGCGTGCTGGAGTATCTGAACCAGGCAGCGGGCAAACTCCCTGCTGCGGCCCGCCCGGAGCTCGGGCCCGACGCCACCGGCGTGGGCTGGGTGTATGAGTACGCGCTCACCGACCGTAGCGGCGGCCACGATCTGGCGCAGTTACGCACCTTGCAGGACTGGTTCCTAAAATATGAATTGCGCAGCGTGCCCGGCGTGGCGGAAGTGGCCACCATCGGCGGCATGGTCAAGCAATACCAGATCGTGCTCGACCCGCAACGCCTGCGGGCTTTGCAGATACCCGTGGCTACCGTGGTTTCCTCGGTGCAACGCGCCAATCAGGAAGGCGGCGGTTCCGTGCTGGAGTTGGGCGAGGCCGAGTACATGGTACGCGCCGGCGGCTATTTGAAATCGCTGGACGATTTCCGCCACATCCCGCTCGGCCTGGGCAATGATGGCACGCCGATTCTGCTACAGGACGTGGCGCGGGTGCAGATCGGCCCGCAAATGCGGCGCGGCATTGCCGAGTTGGACGGGCAAGGAGAAGTAGTGGGCGGCGTAATCGTGATGCGCTCGGGCCGTAATGCCCTGGACACCATCCGCGCGGTGCAGGCCAAGCTGAAAACCCTGCAACAGAGCCTGCCCAAAGGCGTGGAGATCGTACCCACTTACGACCGTTCCGGCTTGATTGAGCGCGCAGTGGAAACGCTCAGCCACAAGCTGCTGGAAGAATTCCTGGTGGTGGCGCTGGTGTGTCTGGTGTTTCTGGCACACCTGCGCTCGGCTCTGGTAGCGGTAGTCGCGCTGCCGCTGGGGGTGCTGATCTCGTTCATCGTGATGCGCTACCAAGGGGTGAACGCCAACATCATGTCGCTGGGCGGTATCGCCATTGCCATCGGCGCCATGGTGGACGCCGCCATCGTCATGATCGAGAACGCCCACAAGCACCTGGAAGCGTGGCAACACGAACATCCCGACGCCAAGCCTAGCCCGGCAGAACACCTCAAGCTGCTCGCCGAGGCTTGCGTCGAGGTCGGCCCCGCCTTGTTCTTCAGCCTGCTCATCCTCACCGCCAGCTTCCTGCCGGTATTCACGCTGGAAGCACAGGAAGGCCGGCTGTTCGCGCCGCTCGCCTACACCAAGACTTACGCCATGGCGGCCGCTGCCGGGCTGTCGGTCACGCTGGTGCCGGTGCTGATGGTCTACTTCATCCGAGGCAAAATCGGCGCGGAGTCGAGCAATCCCTTGAACCGCGTATTGATTGCCGCTTATCGGCCACTGATCGACACCACCCTGCGCTTTCCCAAAACGCTGCTGCTGGTGGCGCTGCTGTTGGTGGCGGCCACACTTTACCCGGCCCAACGGCTGGGCTCTGAATTCATGCCGCCGCTGGAAGAGGGCGACCTGCTGTATATGCCGACCGCCCTGCCCGGACTTTCCGCAGGCAAGGCCGCCGAGTTGCTGCAACAGACGGACAAGCTGATCGCCGCCTTTCCTGAAGTGAAGCGGGTGTTCGGCAAGAGCGGGCGGGCGGAGACGGCCACCGACCCTGCGCCACTGGAGATGTTCGAAACCACCGTGCAACTCAAGCCCCATTCGGAATGGCGTCCCGGCATGACGCTGGACAAGCTGATCACGGAGATGGATCAAGCACTGAAAATCCCCGGCCTGTCCAACGTCTGGGTGCAGCCGATCCGCAACCGCATCGACATGCTGGCGACCGGCATCAAGAGCCCGCTCGGCATCAAGGTGTCCGGCCCTGATCTGAAAATCGTGGAAACCATTGCCGGGCGCATCGCAGCCAGCGTCAAGGATATTCCCGGCACCGCTTCGGCTTTTGCCGAACGCACCGCAGCCGGGCGCTACATCGAAGTCGATACCGATCGCCTGGCGGCAGCGCGCTACGGGCTCAATGTCGCGGACGTGCAAGAAGCGGTGGCCAGCGCCATCGGCGGCGAAAACATCGGGCAGACGGTGGAAGGTCTGGAGCGCTACCCCATCGCCGTGCGCTATCCGCGCGAATTGCGCGATTCGCTGGAGAAGCTGAACCAGTTACCGCTGCTTACCGCGAAAGGCGCCACCGTGCCGCTTGGCAGCGTTGCCCGCATTCGCATTGCGGACGGCCCGGCCATGCTGAAAAGTGAGAATACCCGCCCCAGTTCCTGGGTCTACGTGGATGTGCGCGGGCGCGACCTGGGCTCCTACGTGGCCGAGGCGCAGCAGCAGGTAGGAAAAATTCAGCTGCCGCCGGGCTATTCGCTGGGCTGGTCGGGGCAATATGAGTATCTGGCGCGCGCCGCCCAGCGCATGGCGCTGGTGGTGCCGCTGACATTGGCCATCATCCTGCTGCTGCTCTACCTCGCCTTCCGCAGCATAGGCCGCGCACTGCTGATCATGGCCACCTTGCCGTTCGCACTGGTGGGCGGCTTGTGGCTGGTGTACATGCTGGGCTACAACCTGTCGATCGCGGTGGCGGTCGGTTTCATCGCACTGGCCGGGGTGGCGGCGGAATTCGGTGTGGTTATGCTGATCTATCTGGATCAGGCGGTTCTGCGCTATCAAGCCGAGGGCCGCTTGCACACCCGCAAGGATCTGGCGCAAGCAGTAATGGAAGGCGCCGTGCTGCGCGTGCGGCCAAAAGCCATGACGGTAGCGGTGATCATCGCTGGGCTGCTGCCCATCATGCTTGGTGGCGGCACCGGGGCCGAAGTCATGCAGCGCATCGCCGCACCCATGCTGGGCGGCATGATCACCGCGCCGCTGCTGTCGATGTTCGTGCTGCCGGCACTATATTTAGCTTGGCAGGGAAGAGCTCTCAAACTGACAGGGAAATAGCCTGATCACCGAAGCAATTGCACAATCAAGCTCAGCAACAAAGACAGGATCAGCGTAGAAGAGATGGGCAGGTAATAGACCTGCCCTTTGCGCGTGAAGTGCAGGTCGCCCGGCAGGCTGCCCAGCCCGAGCCGACGCAACCAGGGCTGAGCCAATCCCAGCACAAGCAACCCCAGCAATATTGTGACCAGCCATTTAAACATGCGGCCCAGTCTAGCAGCGTGTCCCACAATTACCTACCTCAAATGTCCGGCTCCATAGGCTTGAATATACGAAATCATATTAAAAATATTCCGATTCGTGCCGTTAGATAGCAATGGCGCGCTGGCAACAAGAGAACCTTGTCGGACGATACCCATCGATTAAAACAAGGATTCTACCGCTACATGCAGACTCGCAACTCCAAGCTACTTGTCACACTGGGCTTCGCCTTCATACTGGTGTTGATGGTTGCCCTTACGCTGATAGGTCTCACGCGCATGGCGGAGATCAACCAGCACATGGACGCCATCGTCAATGAGCAGAATGTCAAAATCGACTTGATTTCCACCATGCGCCACGCCGCGCGTGAACGCACGATTCTTCTGCACCGCATAGCGGTCATGACAGACCCCTTCGAGCGGGACGAGGAACTGCAAAAATTTTCTGCTGCAGCTTCGGAATTTATCCAGGCACGCATCCGACTCACCGCGATGCACCTTAACCCTACTGAGAAACGTACCCTGGAACACTCTCTGGAGATTGCCCGCGATAGCTCGGACTCCCAGCAACAAGTCGTCGATTTGTTGCTACGCGATCGACCGCAGGAAGCCAACCAGATGCTGTTACAGATGACTGTCCCGTTGCAAAACCATGTGCTGGCCAAATTGAGTGAATTGCTTGAGATGCAGCGCGCAACAGCGCGCACGGCCGCCATCGAAGCTGAGGAGGATTATCGCGGCGCATTTCGGCTCATGATTGGGTTGGGACTCTCCGCTGTGGCACTGGGCATCCTGATTGCAGTGTTTGTAATACGGCGCACCGCCAAAATCGAACACGACTTGTTCCAGGAGAAAGTGCGCGCCGAAGTTACCCTGCACTCCATCGGGGATGCGGTAATCGCCACCGACACAAACGGCCGGGTCGAATTCCTCAACCCGGTGGCGCAGAAGATGACCGGCTGGGACGCTCAAGCCGCGAAGGGTTTGCCGCTGGGCCAGGTGTTTCGCACCATCGATGAACATACCCGCGAACCCTTGGCGCAACCTTCAAACATCAGGGAGCTCGATGGCCAGGCCATCGACACCGAACAGTACGCCATCTTGATTGCCCGCGAAGGCAATGAATTTTCCATTGAGCAGACGGTCGCCCCGACCCGCGATTTCGAGGGAAGAACCATCGGTGCAGTACTGGTATTCCGCGATGTCAGCCGCTCCCGTGAAATGGCGCGCCAACTGAACTGGGCCGCCACCCACGACGCGCTCACCGGATTGGTGAACCGGCGCGAATTCGAACGACGCTTGCATACCCTGCTGGAAAGCGCGCGCTTCGAGCACAAGCAGCATGCGCTGGTATATCTCGATCTGGATCAGTTCAAGGTAGTGAACGATACCTGTGGTCACTTGGCCGGGGACGAGTTGCTACGGCAACTTGCATTGACGCTGGACAAGAAGGTACGAACCAGCGACACCCTGGCGCGGCTGGGCGGGGATGAATTCGGCGTGCTGCTGGATGGATGTCCGATAGAACGTGCTGCCTCCATCGCAGAAGCAATGCGTGTAGCCATCGCCGATTTCCGCTTTGTGTGGCAGGACAAGGTATTCGAGGTCGGCGTCAGCATCGGCGTTGCGCCCGTCACCGACCAGTGCGAAAGCCCCGCCCGCATCATGAGCACTGCTGACGCCGCCTGTTATGTGGCAAAAGACCTGGGGCGCAACCGCGTACACGTATCGCTGCCGGACGACCAGGAAATGTCTCAGCGCCAAGGAGAGATGCAATGGGTGCACCGCATTTCCCAGGCGCTGGAAGCCAACCGGCTGCGTTTGTATTACCAGTCGATTGTTCCAATTGGCGAAGACGCAGCCGGCGAAACCCATTACGAAGTATTGCTGCGGCTAATCGACGAGAACGGCAAGGTGGTGCCGCCTATGGCTTTCATCCCCGCTGCCGAGCGCTACAACCTCATGCCGTCCATCGACCGGTGGGTCATACGTACGATTCTGGCCCACCTTGCTGCAGGTAAAAACGACTCGAATCTGACCTGTTCCATCAACCTGTCCGGACAATCGCTCGGCGACGACCACATGCTTGATTTCATCGTTGATCAAATCGACCATAGCGGTGTCGCCCCGGAGTGCCTCTGCTTCGAGATCACTGAAACCTCCGCCATCGCCAATCTCAGCCGCGCCACCCGCTTCATCAGCGTACTCAGAGGCATGGGCTGCCGCTTCTCGCTGGACGACTTCGGTAGCGGCATGTCGTCGTTCGGCTACCTGAAACATTTACATGTGGATTATCTGAAAATCGATGGAACATTCGTGCGGGACATGGTGGACGATGTGGTAGATCGCGCCATGGTGGAAGCCATCAACCGCATCGGCCATGTGATGGGTATCCGTACTATTGCCGAGTTCGTGGAAAACAACGATATCCTGCAAAAGCTCAAGGAGATCGGGGTGGATTACGCGCAAGGTTATGGTATCCACAAACCCGAACCGCTTCAGCACACCCTCTCCGCGCCTGCGGCCGTTGCGGCTACGGCTTGAGCTGTAATATCTAAACCTTATTTTCCCGCTTCTTTGCCCGTGGGTGTGCGGAATCGTAAACCTTCGCCAGATGTTGGAAGTCCAGATGCGTGTACACCTGGGTCGTGGCGATACTGGCATGCCCCAGCATTTCCTGTACGGCACGCAGATCGCCGCTGGATTGCAGCACATGCGAGGCAAATGAATGGCGCAGCACATGGGGATGAACACTACTGGCTATACCCTGCTTTTGCGCCCACTGCTTCAAGCGGTACTGAACGGCACGCGGGGTAAGGCGCTTGCCATTCTTGCCGACAAACAGGGCGGGGTCATCCAGCTTCGCCCATAGCGCCCGCTGGGCCAGCCAAACCTGGATCACTTCAAGCGCAATCCGCCCCACGGGCACGATGCGCGTCTTGGCGCCCTTGCCGGTGACCTGTACCGTCCCTTCCGCAAAATCAATTTGTCCCAGTTGCAAATCTACCAACTCGCTTAACCGTAGCCCGGAAGAATAAAACAGTTCGAACATCGCCTTGTCGCGTAGCTCAAGCGGCCCATCCGCGTTGCCTTCAAGCAACTGCCGGGCCTCGTCGGGGGACAAAGCCTGGGGCAGCATTTTCGGCGATTTAGGGGCGCGCATACCCAGACAGGGGTTGTGGATAAAGCCGTGGTCACGCGCTAAATAGACGTAGAGGCCGCGCCATGCGCTGAGCTTGCGCCCCAGGCTGCGCCCGGACAAACCGCGCCCATGCAGTTGCGCAACAAAGCGCCGGATATGATGCGTTTGCAGCTGATCCAGAGGCGTTGCGTCGGCCAGCGCCAGCAAGTCGCGCACATCGCGCAAGTAGTTTTCTGCGGTAAGGGGGCTCAGCCGACGTTCCCCGGAAAGGTGCGCTGCAAAGCCATGCAGGTAGCGCTGCACGGCCGCCGCATCGGGCGCGTCAGCCCCTTGTTGGGGTAGCTCTGAAAGCGGGGCTTTCAACCTGCTCCCAGGTAACGTCCCAGCGCGCTGCTGATCAGTTCGCCCAGACGCTTAAGGTAGAGCGTGCCCATTTCCGGGTAAAAGCGTTGCGGATCCTCGCTTGCCAGCACCACCAGACCGAACGCAGTTTCTGCGCGCAAGGCTATGATGGCGTAAGAGCGCGACCGCCCGCCTTCCTCGCCGAACCAGTCGGCACTCACCAGCATCGGATGCACACCGCAATGGGGATGGGTGAGGCTTTCCGCCAAAGCATGCCATTCCGCGCTGACCGGCGAGAACTCTGCAAGTTCCGGGTGTGCTGCACCATCCTTCCACAAGCGCATTGCCACGTGCGGCACAGCAAAGTCCTCGCGCAAATTAAACTGGATCGAATGCAGCAAGGACTCCAGCGAGCGCGCCATCAGCAGCGCCAAGGTAATGCGATGCACCTTCTCGCTGATGGCGTCGTTCTCTTCACCAAACTGGATCAACTCTGCAAGCTTGGATTCCAGCAGCTTGATTTTTTCACGCATCACGATCGCTTGCCGCTCACCTATGGAGATCGTCCGTCCGCCATGGGGGTGGGGAAGCACCACATCGGCCAGGATATGCGCGTGCTCTTCGAAATATTCGGGGTGGTCCAGGAGGTACCGCGTTACGTCTTCTGCATTCATTATTTTACTTTCCTAAATTTCAATTTCACCTTCAAAAACCGTCACAGCCGGACCGGTCATTAAAACCGGCTGGCCTTCGCCGTTCCAGCGTATGACCAAATCGCCGCCGCGCGTGGTGACTGTCACCCCCTCATTCAGCAAGCCGCGGCTGACCCCGGCTACCACCGCAGCGCAAGCGCCGGTGCCGCAAGCCAGGGTTTCTCCGGTACCACGTTCGTACACCCGCAACCTGATATGGCTGCGGTCTAGCACCTGCATGAAGCCGGCGTTGACCCGTTGGGGAAAGCGCTCGTGATGTTCAATTAATGGCCCCTGACTTGCCACTGGAGCGGTTTCGACATCGCTGACAACCTGCACCGCATGGGGATTGCCCATGGAAATCGCGCTGATCTCCACCGGCCCGCCGGGTATCTCCAGAGCATAAGTCAGCGCCCGCTTTTCCGCAACGAATGGGATGTCGCTCAACTCAAAATGCGGCACGCCCATGTTCACCGTCACCTGCCCATCCGCTTCCAGACGCGGCACGATGATGCCGGAAGCCGTCTCCACCCGGATTTCCGTCTTTTCAGTGAGTCCCTTGTCGCGCACAAAACGCGCAAAGCATCGCGCGCCATTACCGCACTGCTGTACTTCGCCGCCATCGGCGTTGAATATACGATAGCGGAAATCGGCATCGGCCAAATCCGGCCTTTCCACCAGCAGAATTTGATCGCAACCGATGCCGAAATGGCGATCGCTGACCAAGCGCAACTGCTCGGCAGAAAGTTCCACGCGCTGGGAAATCGCGTCGAACACCACGAAGTCATTGCCCAGCCCGTGCATTTTGGTAAATCGCAGTCGCATCACACGCAAAATCCTACATAATCTTTGTAAATACAGCGGTCCATCACCACCGTCATCCCCGCTTCCCGCGCCCGCCCAGCAGCGGCTTCGTTGACGATGCCTTCCTGAATCCAGATTGCCGGGATATTCAGGGCCAGGCATTCGTCCACGATGGCATCGATATGTTCAGCAGCGCGAAATACGTTAACCAGATCGATCGACCCCGGCACTTCCGCCAGCGTCGCGTAGGCTTTCTGCCCCAGCACCTCAGTCACTTTCGGGCGCACTGGAATAATCTGGTAACCGAAACCCTGCATGGCCTTGGACACCCCATGGCTGGGCCGCGCAGGCTGCGGCGACAAGCCCACCACGGCGATGCACTGCACCCGTTTCAACAAAGCGCAGATCTCTTCGGCGGTAGGATTACGAAACGTCACAGGATTCCCCAAACCAGCAGATGCCGGTCGCCCACTTCCTCGACCCGAAAATGATCCAGATCCGCCTTGAATAACTGCCGTTTCACTTCCTGCACACGGTACGCGGCCAGCAAGGAGTTATAAAAATCCCGTTGCAAGATAGAGGGCGCCCCTGCCGCATGCGTTCCCACCAAACGCATTGCATCTACAACCGAGGCGGGTCGCCGCAAATCCATTACCATCACCGGCGCGCCGGGCTTGCCCACTTGCTTGATAGTCTGCCACAGCACCAGCGGGTCGTCGAGGTGATGCAGCAGGCTGTTGCTGATAACTGCATCGAAGCAATCACTGGGCAATGTCGCGTCGGGTAGATAGCGCTGATCCAGCTCTATCCTGTCCGCCAAAGCAGCTTGCTCGACCGCCGCCAGCCCCAGACCCAACATTGCTACCGCTCCATCCACACCAAGCAGCCGCACTGAGGGATAAGCCCGGCAATAACGGATGGCCACGTCCGCCGGGCCGCAGCCCAGGTCGATGACCTCACCCGCCTGGAAATCAGGGAAGCGCTCACGAAAATGCGTCACGAACGTCTGGTGTGCTTCCGCAAAATCCGCATGAGCATAGGCTCTGGCCTGTGCCGGGTCGTCCATCAAATCGGGTTCGGGGAGACGCTTCACGGTCTATAAAACCTTTCTTCGCCGGCCGGCCTGGTCTTGAAGCGCTTGTGCAACCAGAAATACTGCTCCGGCATTTCCCGCACCCGCTCTTCGATAAATGCATTCATGCGACGCGTATCGGCCTCCACGCTTTCTCCGGGGAAATCCTGCCACACCGGATAAAACTCGAGCTGGTAACCCGCAGCGCCCGGCAGTTGGCGCGTGACGCACGGTACCACTACCGCCCCGGTAAGCTGCGCCAAGCGCGAAAGTCCGGTAATCGTGGCTGCAGGTACACCGAAAAATGGCACAAACACCGCGTCGCGCGCACCATAGTCCATGTCCGGCAGGTAGTAGAGCGGCAGCCCATCCTTCAAGGCACGCACAATAGGGCGGATGCCCTCCTGGCGAGAAGACAGCCGCGCCATGCCGAAGCGGGTACGCGCATGCAGTAGCCGCGCATTAAACACGGGGTTTTTCTGCTGGGAATACATGGAGGCCAGCGGAAATTCGGTGCTTAGCCGCACCCAGCCCATATCCAGCCCGACGAAGTGGGGAGCAAGCAAGATCACCGGCCTGTCCTTGACCGCATGCCAGTGCTCCAGCCCGTCGATATGCACCAGGCGGTTAATCCGTTCCTTGGATGACCACCACAAAATGCCGCGCTCCAGGAAGCTGCGGCCAAAAGATCGGAAGTGCGCGCGCACCAGCTTCTCCCGTTCCCGATCAGGCATGTCGGGAAAACACAGGCGCAAGTTAATGCGGGCAACGCGCCGCCGTTCCCGGCCCAGCCAATAGAGCAGCATGCCAAACGCCTGCCCAACGGGCGCCAGCAGGCCCAGAGGCAGGAAATGCAGCAGCCAGAAGAAGAATATGCCGATACGAATCATGTCAGGGCTTGGCGCTCAACGGGCCGCTGGTTCCACGTGGAACCTTGTAGCGGTTATAACTCCACAGATATTGTTCCGGGCACTGACGCACCAGTTGCTCGATAGCGGTATTGATCTGCACCGCCGCCTGCTGCCTGTCCGCTGACAGCTGCGGCAGCGGTTCGAATCTCATCCGATAGCCCTGCCCGTGCGGCAGGCGCTCGCCGAACGCCAGCAATACCGACGCGCCGGTCGCCTGCTGCAGTCTGCCCACCAGGGTCATGGTGTAAGCGGGACGGCCGAAAAAATCCGCCCACACCCCCTCCCCTGCGCCCGGCACCTGGTCCGGCAGGATGCCGATGGCCTCGCCTCGTTTCAAAGCCCCGAGCAAGACGCGCACGCCTTTCAGGTCGGTGCTCGCCAATTTCACTTGGCCCTGCTTACGGCCAGCCAGCATCAGCGGCTCCAGCCAGGCGAGGCGGGGCGGACGATAAAGCACGGTGATGGGGAAAAACGCACCGTAGTAGCGGCTGGCAATCTCAAAACACCCCATGTGCGGGGTAATACAAATGACGCCACGCCCTTCGCGCTGCGCCGCTTCAACATGCTCCCAGCCGTGGCACTCCGGTACCAATTTCAGGATGTGCGTCTGAGGACGCAGCCAGATCGCCAGCAATTCCAGCGCGCTTTTGCCCGCCGCCGCCACCGACCGCGCCAATACAGGCTGGCATTCCCTGGCATCGGCACACACGCCACTGGCCAGCAGATTTTCCCGCATGCGCGAACGATAGCGCGGCGACGTGAGAAAAACGAGCCAGCCCAACGCACTGCCCAGACCATGCAACAGCCACAACGGCAAGTAAGCGAACGGCCGCAGCAGAGCCGTTAACATGCTCTTGTCTTTTTAAAAGACTGGAACTTTGTTAACCTAGACGTTTTCGACCTCACGTGAACCCAAGAATATGAACGAATTTCTCTTTACTTCCGAATCAGTTTCGGAGGGACACCCGGACAAAGTTGCCGACCAGATTTCAGACGCGATTCTCGACGCTATCTTAACCCAGGACCCGCGCTCACGGGTAGCCTGCGAGACGTTGGTAACTACCGGCCTGGTGGTAGTAGCCGGTGAAATCACCACCGGCGCCACCATCGATTACAACATGGTTGCGCGGGAAACGGTCAAACGCATCGGCTACAACAGCTCAGAAATCGGCTTCGATTACCACACCTGCTCCGTGCTCACCACTTTCGGCAAGCAGTCGCAGGACATCGCGCAAGGCGTCAACGAAGGCGAAGGACTGGATCTGGAACAAGGCGCTGGCGACCAGGGCCTGATGTTCGGCTATGCCTGCGACGAAACCCCATCCCTGATGCCCATGCCGATCTACTACGCACACCGCCTGATGGAACGCCAGGCCGAACTGCGCAAGGATGGCCGCCTGCCGTGGCTGCGCCCGGATGCCAAATCGCAGGTCACCATCCGCTACGTGGACGGCAGGCCGGAGCACGTAGAAACCGTGGTCGTCTCTACCCAGCACAATCCCGATGTCTCGCTGGCGCAGATCACCGAAGCCGTGGTCGAGGAAATCATCAAACCGGTGATTCCCCAGAACCTGCGCAACGGCGATACCCGCTACCTGGTCAACCCCACCGGCCGCTTCGTCATCGGCGGCCCCATGGGTGATGCCGGCCTCACCGGCCGCAAGATCATCGTCGACACCTACGGCGGTGCCGCCCCCCACGGCGGCGGCGCCTTCTCCGGCAAGGATCCCTCCAAAGTAGACCGTTCCGCAGCTTATGCCGGCCGCTACGTGGCCAAAAACATCGTCGCCGCCGGCATCGCCAGCCGCTGCCTGGTGCAGGTCGCCTACGCCATCGGCGTCGCCAAACCGGTATCGCTCATGGTCAGCACCTTCGGCACCGGCAAAATCAGCGATGAGAAAATTGCCAAGCTGGTGGAGAAGCACTTCGACTTGCGCCCCAAGGCGATCATCCAGACCTTGAACCTGCTGCGGCCGATCTACACCCGAACAGCAAGCTACGGGCATTTCGGTCGTGATGAGCCGGAGTTTACTTGGGAAGCTACGGATAAGGCGGAAGCGCTTAAGGCAGACGCTGGTTTGTAATTTCTTGGTTGAATTAATTAGCCCTGCCTTGTGAGAGGCAGGGCTTTTTTATTCATGCCTCTGAAACCCCCTTCTGACAAAATCGCACTGGACGCCCCTCCCCTTTCAAGGGGGAGGCTGGGAGGGGGATGGGGTGCATGGAGCTACTACTTGGGTTTGTTGCGCTGCGCGCTGATAATTGAATTGCCGGGGGTAGCCCGGCAGCTAGTTACCTTTTCTTGCGTGGCCAAGTAAAGGTAACCCAAAAGAAGGCCACCCTGCCGCGCCGTCCCTTCGGGATACCTTCGGGTTGACAGTCAAATTGGGCGGCTGCGCAACTCGCCCTGACAGCTTGCACAAAACGCAAGCTGCTGCGGGGCTCAAACAGTGCTCGCCTTCATCCCAATTTGACTGCCAACCCTCAGCGGCGCAGAAAGGGATTTCAAATAACGTTCCGTCACGCGCTTGCGCGTGGCAATGCTTTTATTCTGTCCGGGCTTTGCCCGGACAGGGTGTTGAAGTAGTTTTTGAAGTCCCCCTTTTCCGCCGCCGAGTAGCGCAGCCGAGTCGGGGGATGTCGGCGAGCACTGTTTGAGCTCCGCAGTAGACCGCGTTGTGTGCGGTCTACCAGGGCGAGTTGCGCAGCCGCCCGGCTTGGCGAGCAACGCAGGGAACCCCGAAGGGGCGGTGGAACGGGGTCGCCTTTTCTTTGGTACCTTTCTTTTGGCGAAGCAAAAGAAAGGTACCTGCCGCCGGGCAGCCCCCGGCAATTTAATTGCCGCGCAAAGCGCACACAAAACCCAACTCCACTTGTAAGCGGTGGAACAAATACTTATAGTGACCAGAACGTGACGTAAGGCGCCAGACTGTCTTGCAAACTGTTAAGTAGCCGGGAGGAACCCATGGAAACGCAAGACTCCGATGACAACGAAAAAAATAGATGGGAAGCTCTTCGCCTCGCAGTGATCGCTGATGACACTGAGTACAATTATTGGCCTGCTGAGGAAGTAAACCAAACTCGGAATACATTTCTGCGACTTCGAGGATCAGTTCCATCTCTTGCAGCGCTTCAGGCTCACTACGGCGATCACCTTGCCTCCATGGTTCAGAAAATCGTCGCGGATCGTGTCGCGTGGCTACAACTCCAAGTTGAACTACAGGGCACGAATAGCCCATGTCACTCATGCGGCAATTTAAGTGATCTTTCATACCACCACTTTGGTCTTGCTCGAATTCTCAAGAAGGAACGCGACTGGACAGGGTCTCTCATCTCTGTTGCTGCATCCGCAGTTACCTTGCCATTGCTAGGTACTGGTGCATTGTACGGTTCTGAAACATCAAAAACAGCGAGCATCATGCGCATGCGCCTCGTACTGTGCAAAAACTGCCTTGAACAGCACAAGGGATTATTTGGTGGATTTAAAGTCACTTCACGCTATGCACAAATTCATCCCTTATGGAACAAGCTGAATGAAGCCGGTTTCACAGAATTTATCAATGCATATGACCTAGCAAATAAGTGGCATTAAACGCGTACAAATTTCTTCGAGCAAATATTGGCCGTAAATTCCGTTCCACTTCAGAATCCCCAGTTGAGCCTTCCACCTATCAGCTCTAACCTGAAAATCTGCCGAATGGTCGGCGTTATTAGGGAGAGCAACATGATTGAGAATAGAACCATCTACACCATCCTTGATGAGCACGGGGAACAAAGCACCATAACTCTGAGAAAGCTGGTCGCTGATGTTTTACAGGAATCACAACCGGACGTTCATACATGGATTCAATGTAAATACAACAAAGTAGCGCAGAAGAAGCCATGGCTTAATAGGCGTCAGAAAGGTAACCTCGTCCGGGCTTTGTCAGAGAAAGAGGCGGAGAAATTGCCCCGCTACAAAGAAATGTTCAATGAGTTATTTGGCTTTTAGTGGCGCCAAGATTTCGTGAGGCCCTCTCTGCAAGAGGGCCTCGCCACCTTGAGCTTGGGCATGTGACGCTGCTGAACAACCCAACCCCTCCGCCTCATTCCGAACCTAAGCCGCCAGCAATTCCCGCGGCTTAACGTTTCTCTCAATTTCCTGCCCCACAGCTTCACGCGCAATTTTCACATCATAGCCACTTTGCAGGCTCATCCAGAAATTGGGAGTAGTGCTGAAAAACTTGGCAAGGCGCAGCGCAGTATCCGCCGTAATACCGCGCTGCCCCTTGAGAATTGCCGAAATCCGGCTGGCTGGTACGTCCAGCGCCTTGGCAATGGCGCTTGCCGAAAGATTGATTTCGTCCAGTTCATCCTTGAGAATTTCGCCAGGGTGAATGGCGCGCATTCCGTTCATGTTCATTCTCCTTAGTGATGATCTACAATTTTCACATTGTAAGCGTAACAAACCCCAGCCGCAGCCCCACGTCCCTTCCACCCCCAAACACCAAACAATCAAAATTCAGTTATAATTCAACCCAACCGAGGAGCGCTGCAACGGATTTCTACCGTCAGGCTCGGTTTTCAGAACTGCGCTCACCTGATTATTAACCCGTGCCGGACACGGGATGCCCAGGTGAGCAACATCCCCACTGCATCCCCCCGGCCACAACGTTAGGAGTTCGCTGTGGCTGACACCAAAAACTTTACCGACTGCAAAGTCGCCGATATGTCCCTGGCCGTTTGGGGCCGCAAAGAAATATTCATGGCCGAGGTGGAAATGCCCGGGCTGATGGCTATCCGTGAGGAAAACGCCAAGGCGCAACCGCTCAAGGGCGCGCGCATTGCCGGCTCGCTGCACATGACCATCCAGACTGCGGTGCTGATCGAAACCCTGCAAGCGCTGGGTGCGGAAGTGCGTTGGGCTTCCTGCAACATCTACTCGACACAGGACCAGGCGGCGGCCGCCATCGCGGCGACCGGCACGCCGGTGTTCGCTTTCAAGGGCGAATCGCTGGAGGAATATTGGGAGTACACCCACAACATCTTCGAATGGCCGAACGGTGAGTTTGCCAACATGATTCTGGACGATGGCGGCGACGCGACGCTGCTGCTGCACCTGGGTACCCGTGCGGAATCCGATCCCTCCTGCATCGCCAAAGCGACCAACGAAGAAGAGCGCGTGCTCTACGCTGCCATCAAGAAGCGTCTGGAAACCCAGCCGGGCTGGTACTCCGCGCGCATCGGCCACATTAAAGGCGTGACCGAGGAAACCACCACCGGAGTGCATCGCCTGTACCAGATGGCCGAAGACGGCCGCCTGAAGTTCCCGGCGATCAACGTCAATGATTCTGTCACCAAGTCCAAGTTCGACAACCTGTACGGCTGCCGCGAATCGCTGCTGGATGGCATCAAGCGCGCCACCGACGTGATGATCGCCGGCAAAATTTGCGTGGTGCTGGGCTACGGCGACGTGGGCAAGGGCTGCGCTCAGGCGTTCCGCGGCATGGGTGCGACGGTGATGGTGACCGAGATTGACCCGATCTGCGCGCTGCAGGCGGCAATGGAAGGCTACCGCGTGGTGACCATGGACGACGTGGCCAGTCTCGGCGATATTTTTGTCACCTGTACCGGCAACCTCAGCGTCATCAACCATGGCCATATGGTGAAGATGAAGAACGAAGCCATCGTGTGCAACATCGGCCACTTCGACTCGGAAATCGAAATTGCCTCGCTGGAAAAATACCAGTGGGACGAGATCAAGCCGCAAGTCGATCACGTGATATTCCCTGACGGCAAGAAGCTGATCATTCTGGCCAAGGGCCGTCTGGTGAACCTGGGCTGCGCCACCGGCCACCCATCTTTCGTGATGTCCGCATCGTTCAGCAACCAGACCATTGCCCAGATCGAGCTCTTCAACCACCCTGAGAACTACGAGAAAAAAGTGTATGTGCTGCCCAAGCACCTCGATGAAAAAGTGGCGCGGCTGCATTTGAAGAAAATCGGCGTGAATCTCACCGTGCTTTCCGATGAGCAGGCTGCTTACATCAGCGTGCCGAAGAATGGCCCGTACAAGCCGACGCACTACCGTTATTGATTAGCGCCTAATTGCAAGGGACGCGCAAGTTACGTCCCTTGCAACAATCGGGCTTTCGATGATTTTCCGCGCTTCTGCGCTGAGGTAAACCCATGCAATCCAGCAAGCACGCCCGCACATTCAGTTTCGAATTTTTCCCCCCGAAAACGCCGGAGGGAATGGAAAAGCTGCGCACCACGCGCAAGCAGTTGGCCCAGCTCAAGCCCAAATTCTTTTCGGTGACCTTCGGGGCCGGGGGTTCTACCCGCGACCGCACGCTGGAAACTGTGCTGGAAATTCAAAGCGAGGGACTCAACGCAGCGCCCCATTTGTCCTGTGTCGGTTCCACCCACGGCAACCTGCGTGAAATTCTGCAGCAGTACCAGAAGGGCGGCATTCGCCACATCGTGGCGTTACGTGGCGACTTGCCTTCGGGCATGGTGGATGCGGGTGAATTCCGCTATGCGAATGAACTGGTCGAATTTATCCGGCAGGAAACCGGCGACCACTTCCAGATCGAGGTGGCGGCTTACCCTGAGTACCACCCCCAGGCACGCTCATCCCAGGAGGATTTGCTGAATTTCAAACGCAAGGTGGAAGCCGGGGCCAATTCTGCCATCACCCAGTATTTTTATAACGCGGATGCCTACTTCAATTTCGTGGAGGAGTGCGCAACGTTGGGGGTGACTATCCCGATCGTGCCGGGCATCATGCCGATCACCAATTTTGTCCAGCTGGCGCGCTTCTCGGACGCCTGCGGCGCCGAGATTCCGCGCTGGATACGGCTTAAGCTACAAGGCTACGGGGACGATCTGGTTTCGATTCGGGCTTTTGGATTGGATGTGGTCACTGCCTTGTGCGACCGGCTGCTACAACAGGGCGCGCCGGGCCTGCATTTCTACACGCTGAACCAGGCGGGGCCTGCTTCCACAATTTGGCAAAGACTGGGGTTGTAAGCGGCAGGCTCAGCAGGGTCCCTGAATACAGGCAAAGCGATAAAAAACGGTATTGAGGTAGGCGGTAACATCCTCGATTTCGGCACTTCCCCAGCGCAAGCCGGCATTGCCTTGCCAGCGCCCGACCTCTGCTGCCAGCTGCGCATACGACTTGACCAGGCGGCCTTCGCGCTTGTGAATATCGGTATCGTGGCAGGTCATGCAAAGCGTGTCATATAGCAGCTTGCCGCGCCCCACATCTCCCAAAGCCAAGGGTTGATCTTGCGTAGCCGGTGGGGGAGGAGCCTTAATAAAGGCCGATTTGCAACCATACACGCCAGAGAACAAGACCGCACCGCCAATCAGGCCTACAACCAAAGCTTTGATAAGTTTCAATGCGGTCCTCCCGGGATGACTCAGCGCGCTCCCGAATTTGCCCTGGCTTCAGCTATATTGTCCAATTCTTCCA
>Ga0315281_10000407_pt1 | contig 59278 bp, 59 predicted proteins | sample YL17G07_0_MG_FD_204540 | JGI IMG/M metagenome (GOLD analysis project Ga0315281, IMG submission 204540) | Sediment microbial communities from Yellowstone Lake, YNP, Wyoming, USA - YL17G07_0 | ecosystem: Environmental > Aquatic > Freshwater > Lake > Sediment | place: USA: Wyoming | collected...
GGCGGGCACTGTCCGCGACTTCGCCAGTCGTTTCAGTGTGTCCCGCTGTCCGTCCGACAATTCCAGCGCAGCAGCAGCACGGTTCATGCCACCATTGTACCATATACACCATGCCTATTTGCGAGACATTACACTAGGCTCTCAGAGCGGGCCTCCCGAGTATCGATTCCTCATCGTCCCGACAACCTGTGGCGGACCTGGGCGCGAGCTAACGTTGGACATCGGCGGTCGCGCCGTCCTCTCCGGGCTGCGGTGGTCGTCGGGGGTGTTTTCGCAGCCGCTCACATTCCACGCGGCGCCGCCATCGAAGGTCGTCCCGCCCAGCACCGGGAACGGCGGCTATCTTCCGTCCGTCGGCGGCCCGGTGAGGTAGCTGACGGCTTGGCCGCGCAGGGCGCACGCAACGCAGCGCAGCGAGACTATTCCTCGTGATGTGACTCTGGAGAATCCCCCGACGCCTGCTGCATCCGCAGCAACGCTTCTCGCTCGGCACGCCGCTCCGCGCGCACTTCGCGGATCGCAGCGTCGATCTCGGCGTTGATCTCGTCCTCGGTCATGCCGCTCTGCGCGATGCTTTCGCGCGCCGGCGCGAACAGGTCATACAGCTCTTTGAGCCAGGGCGATCCCTTCGGCGCGGCGTCATCGTCAGGCATGTTACTCTCCTGCGCAATTCTATGCGGAATCGCCGTCCCGCCTCACCACGCCGCCGCAGACAGCCGGCGCTCCGCTTCCGCCACCTCCTCCTCGGTCGAGAAGAGGGCGAGCGCGTGGCCGGCGGCGCGGAGGGCGGCGGCGACGGCCCAGGCGCGCACCGTCGCGAAGGCGAGCCAGCGCGGCAGGTCGCGCACGGGGCCGCCGCTCGCGGCCTCGTACGCGGCGATGAACTCGCCGGCGATCGAGGGCGTGCGCTCCAGCATCCACCAGTACGCCATCGCCACGTCGAAGCGGCGGTCGGCGATGGCGGCGTCCTCCCAGTCGATCACGCCGGCGACGCCGAAGTCGTCGTCGAAGAGCGCGTTGCCGGGATGCGGGTCGCCGTGCACGAACACCGGCGGCCCGTCGTCGAGCGGGCGCAGGCGCGCGGCCGCGGCCGAGAGCCGCGCGTCGCCGGCGGATGCGGCGCGCTCGCGGATCGTGCGGAGCGCCGTGGCCGTCGACACGCGCGGGAATGGGCCTTCGGGCAGCGGCAGGTTGTGCAGCCGCGCCAGCAGCGCAGCCAGCGAGCGCGCGGGCCGCGCATCGAGCACGGCGCCGGGGTCGAGCGGCAGCAGGCGACGGCCATCGACGTGCGCGACGAGCGTCCAGTCCGGGCCGTGGCCGTACAGCGCCGGCACCGGCAGCCCGTGCGCGCGGGCGTGCTCGATCGCCGCTGCCTCGCGCGCCGCCTTCTCGCGATCGTCGGACGCGTGCCACGTAAGCCAGTGCGTGTAGCGCCGCAGGACGAGATCGAGCGACGCGCCATCGTGCCCGACGCGCAGCCGCCACAGCGCGTTGAACCCGAGCGGGATCTCCGCCGCATCGATCACCCGCGCCCCGCCGCCGGCGAACGATGCTGCCACGCAGCCTTGGATGAAGTCAGTCGTCGCCTCGTCCACAGCACCTCCAGCAGCGCGCAGGACCGCCGCCCTCGGCCGTCGCGTCCACGCACTCACACTGCTCGCATCGATCGCGAACTGCGCTCCGGTCGATCCCCTCTCCCCTTGTGGGAGAGGGGTGGCCGAAGGCCGGGGTGAGGGTCGCGCGCCGCTCGGTTCAGACGGATGTTAGTCGCTGAGCCCCCCGCTACTTCGTCGCCCACAGATCAAGCCGCACGTAGTCCGCCACATACGGCTCGCCGTAGCGGCGCACGGTCTCCTCGACGATGGCGCGCGAGTACGGCTCGTGCTCGGACTCCGGCAGGCGCGCGATGTGGTCGCGCAGGAGGATCGTGCGGATGTAGAGCGCGGCTTCGGCGCGGTCCTCGAACGGCACCGGCGCCGCGAAGAGCGACGCGCGCACGTCGCGCCAGCCCGCCCGTTCGAGCGAGAGCCGCGCCTGCTCGGGCGTGCGGTACTTCTTGCTGTCGCTGAAGCCGCGCAGGTGCGGCGCAAAGCGCGGCTGCCCGCGCACCGCCTCCACCGCCTCGAGGACGTGGGCGTTGTTGCCGAAGCCGCCGCACTGCGCCCGCAGCCGCCCGCCCGGCTTCGTCGCGCGATACAGGCAGCCGAAGAGGGCGTCGTCGTCCGGGATCCAGTGGAAGACGGCGTTCGAGAAGACGCAGTCGACCTGCTCCGGCAGCGTGAAGTCGGTGAGGCTCGCGCGCACCGGCACGATGTTCGCCACGCCGCGCTCGGCGATGCTCTTCGCGAGCGACCCGATCATCTCTTCCGACGCGTCGACGGCGTAGATCTTGCCGTGCAGCAGCTTCTGCAGCAGGTCGAACGTCACCGAGCCGGAGCCGCAGCCGGCGTCGAGCACGGTCTCGTCGCCGCGCAGCGCCAGGTCGTCGATCACCTGCTGCGCCCAGCGGCGCATGGGCTTGCCGATGCGCTCGTAGACCTCGGCGTTCCAGTAGGTGTTCATGGGCGCTCCTTTGCCAGCAGGGCTGGCCGCATTCTAGGCTGTAGGCGCGGCCCGCGGAACAGCGGCGCCGCCTGGGACAAGGAGGACCTCGTGGCGATGAACTGCCCGCGTGACGGCGCCATCCTGCACACCGAGCGCGAGCACGGCGTCGAGGTCGACCGCTGCGCCACGTGCAAGGGCGCCTGGTACGACTACGACGAGCTGGCCGAGCTGGAGGCGACCGTCGCGGACGAGGACCAGCGGCTCGGCACGATCGAGTACTCCAAGCACGAGAGCCGCATCGAATGTCCGGTCTGTGCGGCGCCGATGCACGCGTTCAACTATCGCGCCTACAACCTGGAGCTGGATGCCTGCGCCGAGGGCCACGGCTGGTGGCTCGACGCCGGCGAATCGGACCGCGTGCGCGAGATCATGCAGGAGCGTGTGCGCGGCCTGCGCCGCTCGGCGTCGGCGCAGAAGGCCTGGCACGACACCCGCCGCGGCTCCGGCGGCGTCATCGGCACGATGAAGGGCCTGTTTCGGCGGTAGTGTCGTGCCACGGATCTCGCGGCTGTTCGGCAGCCGCGAACTTGCTCATCAGCACACGCGCTATCAGGACATTACGGCGCCGGCAGTTGCCAAGGCAGATGGGTGCAGGTTACAGCTGGAAGCGTGTTCATGAATTTGTCTACACTTCCGGCGGAAGACGGGTTCATGTGCATCTGCCCCTGCCAAGGGGACTTGCGCAGGTTGGCGGTTATACCGCCCCCCACGAGATGAGTCCGATGCGCGACCTATCAACTGTGTCTGAGATCTTGGCTGCTGAGGAACCTCAACTCGCATTGATCGAGTTGGAACTCAGAACTTACGTTGAGCATCTCTGTAGCGAGATCGCGATCGAGATCGGAGATCGCCACTGGTTTCGCCCCGGTTCCTCTGAATCGCGACTGAAGAGATCGAAAGGCGTGACTAGGGCATTCGCCGAGAAGGATTTTGATCCAGCTCAGATATGGGAGATTGATGACATCGTCGGCGTGCGCGTGGTGGTTCTGACACTTCCGGATGCTCGAAGCCTCGCGGACAGGATCATGCTCGATCCTCCAAAGCTCACGGGCCTTGGGCGCTACGACCTCAGCGAGTCATCCGGCTATCGCGCCATCCATTTGAAGGGATGGTCGCGGTCGAATTCTCATCCAGTAGGGTGCGAGATTCAGGTTCGAACTGCCGTTCAGGATGCATGGGCTGTGGTGTCGCGGCATGATCTGTACGAAAACGAAACCGCCGCCGAACATGTGAAGCGCACGGCCAAGATACTCTCGGATCAGCTTGCCACGGTTGATGCGTCTTTCGAGTTGATACAAGACGAGGCACGCCGCGCGCCGGCGGTTGGTGGGCGCGTTCGAGCGGGTGTGGGCGCCGTGTACGATTCCACGCCCCTCAATGCCGCCCCGATGGATGCCGGATCATGAACCAACGGGAACGCGGAGTGGCTTCGGTGAAAGACCTAGAGTCCGAGCAGTTCATCATCGGCGCGCCGATATCGGACGAGCGCAAGCGCGCGTTCTTCTTGGACTACTTGAGCAACCGCCCGGGTGCCGCTGCTGTTGAATCAATTTTCCGGCGTGCCGGGGCCTTCGAGAGCCAGAGAGACTTTCAAGACGCATTCGCGTTTGGGTTCTCTGTACTCTTGATGAAGGGCCCATTCGTCGAGGGCTCGAACTGGCTTGCGTATCACAATTGGGATCTAGCCGTCGCCGCCGAAAGGTACCTGCTGACGCAGCTTGATGCTATGGCACGCGAGTCCGTTGGAATTCCGGCCATGAGTGTGGCGCGGACTTGGCCCGAACTTCTTAAAGGGGCAGACGAACTGATCGAGCATCTTCATAGTGGCAACCAACCGCAACGCTCGGCAATCATCATCGCTGGCCCGCTAATGCAAGACTGGGCGGTTGAGATGCGAGATCTTGTGACGCCACGATGGGAGCTGCCTGATGATGTGAATCAGAATTGGATCGTCGGCGCGTACCGGGAGCGCCTGATACTCAACATTCGCGAGAGTCCAGTCTCGGCGCTATACGTCACGGATGTCCCTAGATTCGCGAAGATCACGAAATTTGGAGAGCCCAGCTTCAGCCTGGAGGCGATCGACGAACAGCGCGCGTCTGAGCTGCTCGACGCGCATCCGACCATCGTCGCGGTGCCGGAGGGTCGACCGGATACACGTGCGGAGCGAATTCGGCAGCTGAGGCTCCGAGTGGGGCTTCGGCTCTACGAGAGTTATAAGCTTGAATTACTCGATCGCTCAGCGATTGCCGGCGTCGAGATTGAAGCGGGGTAACCGTGGACCGGGACATCTTTCTGTACTCCCGAGAGAGCTTGCGACAGATTGGCCAGTTGGACGACGCCGTGGCGCGCTTCGATAGATCATTCCATCTGCTGCTCGACTTCATAGAAACCGACCGGCAGTCCATGGTGTCGCTACGAGATGCAGCGCGGCGATTGAATGGCGACCTGGCTGCTGTCGTCAAGCAACACGCGATTCTCCAGCCGATACCGTCTGCGGCTGCTCCTGACTTCAAAGTGTGGCAGGCAACCTACGAATCCTACGCCAAGTGGGGTGATGCCGCCGATCGATTGCAATCCGCGGTCTTCGAAGGGCGCTTTGGGACTGGCTTCGCCGAAGAAGCCCAACGTCTCGTAGATGGCGCCAACCAGCAGAGGAAGAACGCCGAGAGAGCGAGTTTTCGGCTGTTCAATTCGTTTGGTGTGACTAGCGGCCGCGGGCGGTTGATTCGCTTCATTCCCACCGCACCCAAACTTTCGGCAGACGAGCGGAACGCGATCTTGAAGTACTTCGAGAGTAGCTTGCGAGTTTCCGGGATCCAAGATCGAGAAGCGCATAGTTACAACGCAGCGGTTGATGCGAACCGAGGCGCGCTGTCCAACCCGGAGTCGGTCGATGTCTTGGTCCGCGCATCTGAGCGACTCGTTACCACGGCGAATGACATGATGAAGCGTCAGTCACAACTGACTCCACTCGCAAGCACGTTCGCGCACTATGCCGCCTGGACGCTCATGTTCTCCGACTACCGTCACTGGGCGGAGACTCAGCATACACTCTTCGTTGTACTTTCTAAGGGGCAGACGCCCGATCCTCGATGGGTAAGGGCGCTAATGGCGACTTCGGAACGACGCCGCGCCACCGCTGAAGCCGAGGGCATAAAGCTCCTGCGTGCGATACGCGTCACACCGCGTGAGGTGGAGGGCTTCTCCGCGCTTGCTGACGCCGCGATTGAACAAGCGGCGCGCGACGCTGACGCCAACAGTTAGCAAGGGGACGGCCCCGGCCCGCGAGAAGGCGAAATTACGAAACAAGGTACCTTCCAGCTTCATTTTGCGAGACATAACGAAAACGGGACGTACCAACCGCCCCATGCGCCACGTCGGAGGCTGTGCCGGAGCCGCCGCGAAAAAGTAAAAAGTGCAAAACAATTAGCGCCGCGCCGGGCTCACCTGGCACGAACTGCGGCTGCGGCGAGGGGCTCTGCGGCACCGGTGCCGGCAGCGCCGCCGATACATAACACAGCCCCGAGCCGCGATGGGCGGCGCGGGCCGTATGGCAAGATGTAGCTATGGATATCGTCAGAAGCACCGAGCCCAGCCCTGAGATCGTGCCGGGCGTCGAGCCGCTGGAGCCGCGCTCCGTCCGCACGAGCGCGACGCGGCAGCGCGTCCGCCGCCGCACCGGCTCGGGCGACCGCGCGCTGGACCTGGAGATTCGGGCGCTGGTGGCCACGGCGGCGCCGGAGGACGCGGAGCTGCTCGAGGATATCGTCGAGACGGCGTTCCGGATGGCGCGCTCGTCGAATCGCGGCGAGCTGAAGCTCGTGAGCCGCTCGCTGCGAGAGCTGGGGCGGGCGTTCCGCGTCTTCGCGCCGTATCGAGGCGTGCGGAAGGTCAGCATCTTCGGCTCGGCGCGCACGGCCGAGGGCCACGCCGAGTACGCCGCCGCGCGCGACTTCTCCCGCGCCATCGCGCAGCGCGGCTGGATGGTGATCACCGGCGCCGGGCCCGGCATCATGGCGGCCGGGCACGAGGGCGCGGGCGCGAAGCAGTCGTTCGGCGTCGGCATCAAGCTGCCGATCGAGCAGAGCGCCAACGGCTTCATCGCCGGCGATCCGAAGCTGATCGACTTCAAGTACTTCTTCACCCGCAAGATCACGTTCATGAAGGAGTCAGACGCGTTCGTGCTGCTGCCCGGCGGCTACGGCACGCTCGACGAGGGCTTCGAGTTGCTGACGCTGATGCAGACCGGCAAGACCGCCATCCGCCCCGTCGTGCTGCTGCAGCCCGCCGGCAGCACCTACTGGACGGAGTGGATGGCGTTCGTGCGCGCCCACCTCGTCGAACGTGGCCTGGCCTCGCCCGAGGACCTCTCGCTCTTCGAGCTGGCCGACTCGGTCGAGGAGGCGGTGGCGATCATCGAGCGCTTCTACTCGAACTACCACTCCGCGCGCTACGTCGGCGAGCGCCTGATCATCCGGATGCGCGCCGCCCCCGGCAAAGCGGCGCTCGCCCAGCTCAACCGCGACTTCCGCGACGTGATCGTGCGTGGGCGCATCGAGGCGGCCGGCGTGACGCCGGCGGAGGCGAAAGACGGCGACTGCATCGAACTGGAGCGCCTGGCGCTGTACCCCACGTCGAACTTCGGCCGCCTGCGCCAGCTCATCGACGCCCTGAATCAGCAGCCGTGACGGGGAAGCTGGAAGTCGGAGGTCGGAAGTCGGAGGGTAGACGATGGAGAACGGAAGGTGCAGGGTGGAGGTTGGCATTCTGCGCGCCCCTGGGCCGCCAGGGCGGGCGGGGCAAGCCCCGCCCCTACACGGGGCGAGGCGGCCGAGGCTAAAGGCTGGGGTCCGGCGCCCCCGCGAGCTTCCGACTTCCGACTTCCGACTTCCGATTTCCAGCCGAAGGCCGTCACCCATACGAGCCTAGACCTACAACACGCGGTTATGTACCTTTCAGCGGCCTCAGGGATCGGGCCCTGCCTCGTGCTGCTGTAGTGCCCCCTGACCCGACGAATTTCAGAGTCAATTCTGCCCAAGGGAGGGACGAAGTTGCATATTGTTGTCTGCGTGAAGCAGGTGCCCGACTGGGACATCCCGCCGTCAAGCTTCAAGGTCGATGAGGCCACGAAGAAGGTGGTGCCGCCGCAGGGCGTCGCGCCCGTGACGAGCCAGTTCGACGCCATCGCCGTCGAGGCAGCGATGAAGATCAAGGACGCCGGAGCGGCGCAGAAGGTGACGATCCTGAGCCTCGGCGCAGCGAGCGCCCGCGACGCCATCAAGCAGGGGCTGGCGATGGGCGCCGACGAGGGCGTGCTGATCACCGACGAGGCGTTCGCGGACCTCGACAGCAACGGCGTCGCGACGGTGCTGTCGTCGGCGATCAAGAAGCTCGGCGACGTAGACCTGGTGCTCACGGGGCGCCAGGCGGTCGACTGGGACCTCGGCGTCACCGGCACGCTCATCGCCGGCATGCTCGATGCGCCGGTGGTGACGTTCGCGAAGTCGGTCAGCGTCGCCGGGAGCACCGTGACGGTCGAGCGCGTGCTGCCGGACTCCTACGAGACGGTGGAAGCGCCGCTGCCGGCCGTCGTGACGGTCAGCAACGAACTGGGCGAGCCGCGCTACCCGAAGCTGCCGCAGATCATGGCCGCGGGCAAGAAGCAGGTGACGAACTGGACCGCCGCCGACCTCGGGCTCGATGCCGCGGCCGTCGCGCCGCGCCTGACGCTCGAAGCCCTCTACGTGCCGCTGGTGGACACGAAGGTGGAGATCATGGAGGGCGACACGCCGGAAGACCAGGCGATGGCGCTCGCGAAGCGGCTCAAGGACGCGAAGCTGATCTAGCCGCGCGATTCGGGAAGAGACTGACCAGCACAGCGCGGCCAGCGCCGCATCGAAACGGAGACAAACGACATGGCAAACGGAGTACTGATCCTGGCGGAGGTGGCCGACGGCGGCCTCGCGCCGATCACGCAGGAACTCGTCGGCGCGGCGCAGCGGCTGAACGCCGGCCCGGTGTCGGCGATGCTGCTCGGCGCCGGCGTCGAGGCGGCTGCGGCGAAGATCACCGGCGTCGAGAAGGTGTACGTCGTCGACAGCGCGGCGCTCGCGGAGTACACGACGGACGGCTACACGCACGCGGCGGCGGCGGTGGCGCAGCAGGCGGACGCAGCGGTGATCCTGCTGGGCCAGACGAACATCGGCAAGGACCTCGGGCCGTCGCTCGCGTTCAAGCTCGGCACCGCCGTGGCCATGGACACGATCGCGCTGGAGATGAAGGACGGCAAGCTGCACGGCACGCGGCCGGCGTACGGGGGCAACGCCCGCGCCGTCAACGGCTTCACCACATCACCCGCAGTGGCGACGGTGCGGCCGAAGTCGCAGGACGCCGCCGACGGCGGCAGCGCCGGCGCCGTGGTGAAGGTCGACTTCGACGCATCCGGCATCCGCACGAAGGTTATCGACCGCAAGGTCGCGACGGCCGAGGGCGTGCGCCTCGAAGATGCGGACGTGGTGGTCACCGGCGGCCGCGGCCTCGGCGGGCCGGAGGGATTCGACGTGATCGAGCAACTGGCGCACGAGCTGGGCGGCGCAGTCGGCGCGAGCCGCGCGGTCGCGGACCTCGGCTGGCGGCCGGTGGCGGAGCAGGTGGGGCTGACCGGCAAGGTCGTCAGCCCGACGCTTTACATCGCGGTTGCCGTGTCGGGCGCGAGCCAGCACATGGCGGGCTGCTCCGGCTCGAAGAACATCGTGGCGATCAACAAGGACGCCGACGCCAACATCTTCAAGGCGTCGCGCTTCGGCATCGTCGGCGACTTCAAGGCCGTCATGCCGGCGCTGATCGCCGCCGTCAAGAAGGTGAAGGCCGAGGGTTAGGTTGTAGGTGGTAGGTGGTAGGTTGTAGGTTGTAGGTTGACGCGGAGCTTCGCTCCGCGCGGCGGCAGAAGCACATAGCAGCGGAGGCGGGTGCATGCCCGCCTCTTCGCTTTTGGATCTGTATGGAACTGACAATCGAAATTGCGGGCGATGTGGTGGAGTGGCAGGAGCTGCTGAACGGCACGCAGATCCTGTCGCTTGAGGGCGCGAGCGCGGACGGCGCGTGGACGCTGTCCGGCTCGCTCTCGTGGAACATCGGACTGCGCGAAAGCAGCGGCGAGGGTGACCTGGCGCTCTCGCACGCGGACGGCGCGGAGCTCTTCGCCACGCTGACGCGCGCAGACGTGCGCGATGTCGGCGAGCGCGAGATCGAGGAGGCGGACCACACGATGCGCCTCGAATACGAGATCGACGGCGGCACGGGCGAGTTCGCCTCGGCGTCAGGCGCGGCGACGGCGGATGGCACGCTCTCGCCCGACGCGTTCCGCGGCCGCTGGCTGATCCACATCGAGCCGTGAGCCGCGGCGGTCCGGATTGCTTCGCTCCGGCCAGCCGCCGACAATGTGCGCATGCCCGAGAAGCCGGCACCTGATCTCGACGCGCTGCTGCGCTACCGGCAGAAGCGCAACTTCGCGAAGACGCCCGAGCCGGACAGCGGTGCGCCGGCGGAGCGGGGCGACCTGACGTTCGTCATCCAGCAGCACGCCGCCACCCGCATGCACTGGGACTTCCGCCTGGAGGTCGATGGCGTGCTGGCGTCGTGGGCGGTGCCGCGTGGCCCGTCGCTGAACCCCAAGGACAAGCGCATGGCCGCGCACGTCGAGGACCACCCGTTCGACTACGGCGGCTTCGAGGGCGTCATCCCGAAGGGGAACTACGGGGCGGGGCAGGTGATCGTCTGGGACAACGGCACGTATTCGCCCGACGAGGGCGGCGTGATGTCGTGGGGGGATAAGGCCGGGGGCAGCGCGCGCATCCGCAAGGAGATCGAGGACGGCAAGGTGTCGTTCACGCTGCGCGGGAAGAAGCTGCACGGCTCGTGGACGCTCGTGCGCATCAAGAGCGACCCGAAGAGCTGGCTGCTGATCAAGCACCGCGACGAGCACGCGTCCACGCGCGACGTGCTGGAAGAAGACTGCTCGGCGCTGAGCGGGCTGACGATCCGCGACCTGAAGGAAGGCCGCATGCCGCGCATGGCCGCCGCGGCCACGGGCGCGCCGCATCCCGACGCCCGCGAGGCGGCGTTCCCGGACGCGAAGGCACTGCGACCGATGCTGGCGACGCTCGTCGATGCGCCGTTCTCGCGCGCCGGCTGGATCTTCGAGCCGAAGCTCGACGGCGTGCGCGCGCTGGCGTTCGTGCGCGACGGGCGCGTCGACCTGCGCAGCCGGCGGGGCAACCAGGCGACGGTGCAGTACCCGGAGGTCGTGCGCGCGCTGGAGCAGCAGGGCGTGGAGTCGGCTGTGTTTGACGGCGAGATCGTCGCCATCAACGAGCAGGGCGCGCCGGACTTCCAGGAGCTGCAGCCGCGCATCAACCTCTCGAAGCAGGCGGAAGTGGAGCGCGCCGCCGCGCAGACGCCGGCGTACTACTACGTCTTCGACCTGCTCTACCTCAACGGGTACGACCTGCGCCAGGTGCCGCTGGTCGAGCGCAAGGCGCTGCTGCTGCGGACGCTCACGCAGGGCGACCAGGTCAAGTATGTCGAGCACGTCAGCGATGACGGCGAGGAGCTGTACGCGGCGGCGACGAAGATCGGCTTCGAGGGCATCGTCGCGAAGCGTGCCGGCAGCACGTACGAGGCCGACGCGCGCAGCCGCGCCTGGCTGAAGGTGAAGGCGGTGACGGAGCAGGAATTCGTCGTCGGCGGCTACACCGAGGGCGAGGGCTCGCGCAGCAAGACGCTCGGCGGCCTGCTGGTCGGTTACTACGACGGCGACGAGTTGCGCTTCGCGTCGAGCGTCGGCTCCGGGCTCACGGACGAGATGCTGGCGGCGCTGAAGACGCAGCTGCGCAAGATCGAGGTGGCGGAGCCGCCGTTTGCCAACCCGCCGACGACGATTGGCGGGCGCTGGTCCGGGGGCAAGGCGGCGCGCTGCGTCTGGGTCAGCCCGCGGCTGGTTGTGCAGGTGCGCTTCACCTCGTGGACGCGCGACGGCGGCCTGCGGGCGCCGGTCTTCCGCGGCGTCCGCGGCGATGTCGACCCGCGCAGCGTGCGGCGCGAGGAGCCGGCGCAGGCATCCGTCGATGTGGTAGTCGATGAGCAGGCGGCGACCGAGGACGGGCAGATCGAGCGCGATGTCGCATCGGTGCTGGCGCAGCTCGACGCCGATCCGCGCGACGACTTCGTGCTGGACGTCGGCGGCGCGAAGATCAAACTGACGAACCTGAACAAGATCTTCTGGCCGGCGACGAAGGATCATCCCGCGCGCACGAAGCGAGAGCTGGTTCGCTACTACGCACGCGTCGCGCCGTACCTCCTGCCGCACTTGCGGGACCGGCCGCTGACGCTGACCCGCTACCCGAACGGCATCGAAGGCAAGTCGTTCTACCAGAAGCACTGGACGCAGCCGTTTCCGACGACCTTCCGCGTCGAGCGCGTGCCGCTGTACTCGGCGCACAACGACGCCGACGGCGAGTACATCCTCGCCAACAACCTGCCGACGCTGATCTGGCTCGCGCAGCTCGCCGACCTGGAGATCCACGCGTGGATGGCCAGCGTGGACCCAGAGCCCGATGCGCACGGCCTGCCGCTGACCTTCGCGGGGTCGGAGGAGAAGCTCGACGCCAGCGTGCTGAACTATCCCAACTTCATGGTCTTCGATCTCGATCCGTACATCTACGCGGGCACGGAGAAGAAGGGGGAGGAGCCGGCGCTGAACCGCGCCGCCTTCGAGAAGACGCGCGAAGTCGCCTTCGCGCTGAAGGATCTGCTACAGCAGTTGCGGCTATCGGCGTTCGTGAAGACGACGGGCAAGACCGGGCTGCACATCTACGTGCCGGTGTTGCGGCAGTACACGTACGACCAGATCCGCGCGGCGTCCGAGGTCGTCGGCCGCTACCTGATGCAGCAGCGGCCGGACGACATCACGATGGAGTGGGCGGTGGCGAAGCGGCCGGGCAAGATCTTCTTCGACCACAACCAGAACAGCCGGGGCAAGACGCTCGCGGCCGAGTACTCGCTGCGTCCGTCGCGCGAGGCGGCGGTCTCCGCGCCCGTCACGTGGGAGGAGCTGCAGCACGTCTACCCCACCGACTTCGACATCGACACCGAGCCTGAGCGGCTTCGCCGCGCCGGCGATCTCTGGGCTGACATCCTCGACGCGAAGCAGGACCTGCAGGCGCTGCTGGAAGGGTGATCGCGCGGCCTGTCGCGATCAGTCGGGCGCGCCGAGGCGGCGGCGGATCTCGTCGAGCGGCATGTCCGCGATCTCGATCGTCTTGACGCGTGACTGCGCTCCGGATACGAGTGTGATCGTCGACGGCGCGACGCGCAGCTCCTTCGCGAGCAGCTGGATCAGCGATGCGTTCGCGGCACCATCGGCAGGGACGGTGGAGACGCGCGCGAGCAGCGTGTCGTCGCGCCATCCGTCGATCGCGTCGCGGCCGCCGTGCGGCGTGAGACGCACGTTGATGCGCGCCACGCTACTTGCCCACCGGCAGCCACATCGTGTGGATGCCGGCGGCCATCTCCGCGTTCTGGGAGATGAACTGGTACTGCCAGCAGGCGCGCGCCGGTCCCTTCCACGCGTCGAGCGCCACATCGGTGAAGCCGTAGTGCTTCCAGAACTCCCAGGCGTCCATCGTGAAGAGATAGATGTCTCGGGCGCCGCGCGCGCGGGCGAGGGCGATCAGCCGCTCCGCGAGCTGGCCGCCGAGGCCGAGGCCGCGCGCCGACGGGTCGACGACGACGCTGCGGATGACGGCGCAGTCGTCGTAGAGTTCCACGCCGCCGCAGGCGCCGACCTGGCCCGCAACGTCGGCGGCGAGGAAGCCGTCGATGAATTCTTCGATGAAGATCGGCGGCAGGTCGGCCGCGGCGATGAGCCCGGCCATGCGGGGGACGTCGGCCAGGGTGGCCGGCCGGAATGCCGCTTCAGACTCGGACTTGGCGATTGTCATGCGTACTTCCGCTTCGATTCGTGTCAAGTTGACCGCAGGGGGTTGACAGCGGTGCGATAATAGTAGCGCTAACGAGTTCGGGCGGCTTCCGCAGCCCCACGTAGCACATGCGGCCCTCAGGGCGTCACCCCCGGCGCATCAGATGGCCGCATTGCTATGCCCGCCGCCGACGGCGCACCGAGCGCCGGATTGTATCGAGTGCGTGCTCGCTCGCGCCATCGCCGCTCGCGCCGCCTGCCGCCTCACACCGTCAACTGCATACCCGTTCGAGTACACGCTGTGTGCTGTGCGCTGCCCCGCGTTGCCCGTAGGCGCGCGCGCATCTATCGTGCGCATGCCAGCGCCGAGCGCGCCGGGTGGCCGTGCTGAAGGAGGGTTCGCATGTCGAAGATCCGTGAGATCGCCGAGAAGCTCTGGACGGGCGAGCTCGATACGCGCGATATCCATCCGGTGACCGGTCGCTACCCCGAGGGGGACGAAATCCTCGCTGGCGTGCTGTACTTCAAGGGTCTCGCCAGCGCGACCACGATCGATACGGGCGACGGGCTGGTGATGCTCGACACCGGCGCGTTCAATGACACGAAGCCGCTATACGAGGCGGTGCGAACGTGGCGCCCTGACACGCGCCTTGCGGCGGCGGTGTTCTCGCACCATCACGTCGACCACATCTTTGGCGTCGCGCCGTTCGAGGCGGAGGCCGACGAGAAGCGCCTGCCGCGGCCGTTGGTGTACGGGCACGCGGGCATCGCGGGGAACTTCGACCGCTACAAGAAGACGCGCGGCTGGAACGGGACGCTCAACATCCGCCAGTTCGCTATCCCGGTGGAGCGCTTCAACTGGCCGGGCGAGTACCGCTACCCGGACGTGCAATACCACGATCGCCTGACGTTCCGCACGGGCGAGCTGACGTTCGAGCTGCGGCACGCGCGCGGCGAGACCGACGATGCGACGTGGACGTGGATCCCGGAACGGAAGCTGCTGGCGCCCGGCGACCTGTTCATCTGGGCGGTGCCCAACGCGGGCAACCCGCAGAAGGTGCAGCGGTTCGCGGGCGAGTGGGCGGCGGCGTTGCGCGAGATGGCCGCGCTTGGCGCGGAGTTGTTGATCGCTGGCCACGGCGTGCCGATCTTCGGTGCCGACCGCATCCGCACGGCGCTGGGCGATGCGGCCGAGCTGCTGGAGTCACTCGAGGCGCAGGTGCTGGCGCTGATGAACGTAGGTGCCACGCTGGACCGCGTGCTGCACGAGGTGACGATGCCGCAGCACCTGCTGGACAAGCCGTACCTGAGGCCGGTGTACGACCACCCGCAGTTCATCCTGCGGAACATCTGGCGGCTCTACGGTGGCTGGTACGACGGCGAGCCCGACAACCTGCTGCCGGCGCCCCGCGCCGAGCAAGCGCGCGAGTGGGTGGCGCTGGCGGGTGGCCTCGACAAGGTGCTGGCGCGAGTCGCTGCGCTGCAGGCCGAGGGCAACCTGCGGCTGGCGTGCCATCTCGTCGAGTTCGCCGTGATCGCCGAGCCGGGCTCGGCCGAGGCGCACGTGCTGCGCGGCGAGGTGTACGGCGCGCGGTCGAAGCTCGAGGAGTCGTCGATGTCGCGCAACATCCTCAACCACGCGGCGCTGGCGAGCGCGAAGGGCAAGCGCGATCTGGCCGGCGCGTATTAGTGTCTCTGGAGAATCTGTGATCTCTGTGTCCTCTGTGGATTCGTCGTGTGACGTTGAACGGCTATCCACAGATGGACACAGAGGGACACAGAAGAGGTTTTGGGACCGGGCGACCTATGAAGGAACTCAGTGCCGTCCGCCACTGCTCCGTACATTGCTTCCGCGCGGAACCGCGGGAAGCATGTTGGTCGGCGCGGGTGACGCACGGCGACCGGGTAGCTCTGCGTTGCACCGGTCGCACGTGCTCTTCAGAGGTACCGGGGCGGAACGAATAGGAGAGGAGCGGGCATGAAAGTCGAAACGGGCGTCAGCATCGACCTGGCGAAGGCGGGCGAGGATGCGAAGCGCGCCGAGGCGCTGGGCTATGACGGCGTCGTCACGCCGGAGACCGGGCACGACCCGTTCTTCCCGCTCGTCATCGCGGGCGAGCACACGTCGAAGATCACGCTCGGCACGGCGGTGGCGATCTGCTTTCCGCGCAGTCCGATGGTGACCGCGCAGATGGCGTGGGACCTCCAGAAGTTCACCGGCGGCCGCTTCCTGCTCGGCATCGGCACGCAGGTGAAGGCGCACAACGTCCGCCGCTACAGCACGCCCTGGGATGGCCCCGCCGCGCCGCGCCTCCGCGAGTACATCGAAATGCTGCGCGCGATCTGGGACTGCTGGCAGACGGGATCGAAGCCGTCGTACCGGGGCAAGCACTATGAATTCACGCTGATGTCGCCGGTCTTCAACCCCGGCCCCATCGACCAACCGCACATCCCCATCTACATCTCCGCAGTCAATCCGTACAACGCACGGCTGGCCGGCGAGCTGTGCGACGGGCTGCGCCTGCACGGATTCAACACGCCGAAGTACCTGCAGGAAGTGATCATGCCGGCCGTCGAGGCGGGCGCGGCGAAGGCGGGCCGCTCAATCAAGGACATCGACATCGCCGGGCTGGGGTTCCTGATCACCGGGCGCAACAGCGCCGAGCTGACGGCGAACGCCGCGCCGGTGCGGCGCCAGATCGCGTTCTACGCCTCGACGCCGTCGTACAAGCCGGTGCTGGACGTGCACGGCTGGGGCGACGTCGGTGAGCGCCTGCTGGAGATGTCGCGGCGCGGCGAGTGGGCCGCCATGTCGGAACTGATCACCGATGACATGCTCGAAGAGTTCTGCACGATCGCAACGTACGATGATCTCGTGCCTAAAGTGCTGAAGCACTATGGCGGCATCACAACGCGCGCCACCTTTGGCATCCCGGCGCGATCGCCCGAGGATGAGGCGGCGCTGCGATCGATGATCGAGCAGCTGCAGCGGGCATAGTACTGCGCAGCGGTCGGGGCCCGGCCGTCAAGTATAGTGACGCCGGTATGGATGCCGAGAGCACGGAGGTTCGACCATGATCGGGTTTCGATCGACGCTCATTGCCGCTGCCGTAGTGACCGGAGCGATCACGCTCGCGGCGTGCGGTGGTGGCAGCGACAACAAGGGCAAGACGCCGGCGAGCGGGGCGACCCAGGCGGCGGGCCAGTCGGGCGCGACGTCGGCGCCGGCGAAGACGACCGCCGCGGCGACGAGCGCCAGCGGGTCCGGGGGCGGCGGTTCGGATGCGCTGAAGGCGATCGGCCGGAAGTTTGCCGCCAGCACGTTCAAGGGCACGTACAACCTCACGACATCGGGTGCCCGGCCGCTCACAGTGGACGGCACGCCCGCCGCCACTGCCGAGAGTGACGGGATCCAGAGCGGGAAGATGGTGCTCTACAAGGACGGCGACAAGCGCTTCCGCTTCGAGCTGACGGCGAAGCAGGACGGCAACGACGTCCACGTGGTGTATATCGAAAACGGCGCCGCAACGTACCTCTGCTTCGATGACGCGGGGGCGCTCGGCGCGCTCATCGGCATCGAGCCCGGGAAGGGCATCTGCGTCAACAGCAATTCGAGCGGCGCCAATCCGGCCAGCTCGATCGGCAGCGTGTTCTCTGATATCGAGACCGCGGACGTAACACTGCTCGAAACCAGCAAGCGGACGATCGCCGGCCACGATACGGACTGCTACCGGAGCAAGGACAACAAGACCGGACAGACCGACTTGACGTGCTTCTCCAGCGACGGCGCGCTCCTGTACTCGAAGACCGAGGGCGACAACGCGTCCGAGATGGAGGCGACGGAGGTCAGCGGGAGCGTGAAGAGCGCCGACTTCGATCCGCCGTACGAGGTCAAGGACGTCCCCGGACTCGGCGGCTCGACGCCGTAGCGGTGAGGCGGCACGCACGGCTGTGGCATGATGGCCCGACCGCGGCGCGTCCGTGATAATGCGCGCATGCCCGATGATCTCTCGTTCGACACGCGCTGCGCCCACGCCGGCGACGACATCGACCTCGTGAGCAGCGCCATCGCGCCGCCGCTCGTGCTGTCGTCGGTCTTCGAGACGCCGACGCTCGATCTCGCCGACCGGGCGATCCGCTCGGAACCGGGCGCCTACATCTACTCCCGCGATGCCAATCCGACCGTCGTGGCGCTGGAGCGCGCCGTTGCCGCGCTGGAGGGCGCGGAGGCGGCGCTGGCGATGAGCTCCGGCATGGGCGCGATCTCGACGCTCTTCGCCGCGCTGCTGAGCGCGGGCGACCACATCGTCGTCGCACGCGAACTCTACGGCGCCACGCTGGCGCTCCTTTCCGAGCATTACGCGCGCTTCGGCGTGACGATGACCAGCGCCGATGCGCAGGACGTCGCGTCGTTCGAGGCGGCGATGACGCCCGCGACGAAGCTGGTCTTCGTCGAGACGGTGTCGAACCCGATGATGCGGATCGCCGACGTGCCGGCGATCGCGGAGGTGGCGCACCGCCACGGTGCGCTGCTGGCGGTCGATGCCTCATTCACGCCGCCGCCCCTGTCGCAGCCGCTGGCGCAGGGCGCCGATGTGGTGATGCACAGCGCCACGAAGTACCTGGGCGGCCACAGCGATGTCACGGCGGGCGTCATCGCCGGCAGCGCGGCGCTAGTCGAGCGCGTGCGGCCGGTGCGGAAGCTCTTCGGCCCGACCTGTTCGCCGCTGGACGCCTGGCTGACGCTGCGCGGGATCAAGACGCTGGCGCTGCGGGTCGAGCGGCACACGGCGAACGCGCGCGGCCTGGCCGAATTCCTCAGCACGCAGTCGACGGTGCGGCGCGTGCACTACGCGGGACTGGCGGGCGGCGCGCAGGGCGAACTCGCGAGGCGCCTGCTGCCGCGCGGGACCGGCGGCATGCTCTCGTTCGAGATCGATGGCGGTCGCGCCGCGGTCGACCGCTTCAACGCGGGGCTCTCGCTGATCCGTTTCGCTGCGAGCTTCGCGGATGTGAGCACGACGATCTCGCATCCGGCGCTCACGTCGCACCGCGGGCTCTCGGCCGAGGAGCGCGCGGCGATCGGCATCGGCGACGGGCTGATCCGCCTGTCCGCCGGCATCGAATCGCTGGCCGACATCTGTGCGGACCTGGAGCGAGGATTGGCGGCGATTTGATCAGCACGCGCTTCGGTGTGGTCGTGTCGCTCCTGCTCGCGGTTGCCGCGCTGGCGCTGGCGATCGTGGCGTTCATGTCGACGGTCCGGGACGACGGCCCGATCAGGGGCCGGCTCGTGCAGTCGCAGATCACGAACGAGTACGACGGCGCGCCCGTCGTCTTTACGATCGACGACTTCTTCATCGGCCGCGGCACGGACAGCGTGCTGCACGCCTTCTACGTGTATCCGCCCGGCTACTACGGGCACGCGCGCGGCTGCAAGATCGTCTGGGATCCCGCGGCGACGGTGGCGACGGTGGCGACGCCGGCGGGGCCGCAGGGGCCGGGCCTCTTCGTCGATCCGTGCGGCGGCGCCCGGTTCACGCGAGACGGCAAGCTGGTGAGCGGCCCGGCGGACCACGACCTGGACTTCTTTGCGACGTCGGCGGCGGTCGATGGCACGGTCGTCGACACGCGGCGGCTGCTCTGCGGCGCAGGCATCGTGTCGAGCGCGACGCCGGCGGAGGACGAGCCGACGGCCACGCCGACGCCGGAGCCCGGCACCAAGACCTGCGACCGCGTCTCGCCGGACACGAAGCGGCCCTAACCGGCGGTGCGGCGCGCGCGTAGGACGGCCTCCTTTGGCCGTCGCACCACCGCCCTCACAACATCCGCAACGATCTCGTACCAGTCCCGCACCGGGCCCCTCTCCACACCGTGGAGAGGGGTGGCCGTCGAAGACTCGCCGTGGAGAGAAGGCCGGGGTGAGGTGCCCGTGCGCAAGCGGCCCCTAGCGGCCCTAGCCGCCGCTGTGGCGTTGCAGCGTCTTCTCGTGGCGGGTGATCTCGTGGTCGCCCCATCGCTCGACCAGGTGGCGCAACGGGCCGAGCTTGCGCGGCAGGTCCGGGTAGGTGATCTCGCCGCGGATGATCTCCGTCATGTAGCGCCAGAAGAAGCCGTTGTACTTCAGCATCAACACGGAGAAGCTCGGCAGGCGCTGGAAGATCGCCATCAGCCGCCGTGACGCCAGGATCTCCTCCCCCATCTCGTCCGCAAGCGCGCGCTGGTAGCCGCTCAGGTCCGGCACGTCGCCCGCGAGATAGCGCTGCGCCTCTTGCGCCGCGAGGCGGCCGCTGACGAAGGCGGCCCAGATGCCCTCACCCGACAGCGGGTCGACGAGCGCCGCGGCATCGCCCGCGAGCATGGCCGGGCCGTACACGATCGGCTGGTCGTCTCGGCGCAGGGGCAGCTGGTAGCCGCGGTGGGCGTAGAGCCGCGTCTCATCGAAGCCGTAGTAGGCGCAGAACCGCGACAGCTCGGCGCGCAGCGTCGGCCCGACGGACTTCCAGCCGCCGACGCCGACGTTCAGATGGTCGCCCTTGGGGAACACCCACGCGTAGCCGCCGGGGATGCCGCCGAGATCGAGCGCTATGAAGCGCTCCCAGTGCGCCATGAGCGCGCCGTCGGCCGGATAGTTCGCCTCCAGCGCGACGGCGTGCTCGCCGGCGGGCGCCAGGCCCAGCGCCTTCGCCGACATGCCGTTGACGCCGTCGGTGCCGATCAGCACGCGCGCCTCGTAAACGTCGCCGTGCGACCGCACACGCACGCTGCCGCCATCGATCTCGATCGCCGTGACGGCGGCGCCGTCGCGCATGTCGGCGCCGGCGCAGGCCGCCTGCTGTGCGAGATAGTGGTCGAGCTTGCTGCGCTGGGTCATGCGGGCGAGCAGGCGCGGGCTGGTGCGGTCGAATCGCCGCCCCATGGCGCTGCTGATGCGCACGCCGTAGATCTCGCGCTCGGTGACGGGCGACAGGTCGAGGCCGCTGGCTTCGTCGGCGCGAAACGTGACGCCGCCGCCGCACGGCTTGTCGCGCGGGAACTTCGCCTTATCGAGCAGCAGCACCTTCGCGCCGGCGCGCGCGAGGTGCCGCGCCGCCGTGCTGCCCGCGGGGCCGGCGCCGGCGATGATCGCGTCGTAGGTGCGTGGCATCGTGGTCATTCTACGCAGGGAGCGCGTTAGCGGCTCACCCGCCGCGCACGCTGCGTCTGATCAGTGCAGCGCGATGATCGCGGCCGCCAGCAGGATCGCTTCGGCGCCGATGGCGGCGATGAGCAGCACGTAGCCGACCATGCGCTCCCAGGAGTGCGCGACGAAGCCGAGCACGAGGTTCACGAGCAGCAGCCCGATGCCCGTCATCGGCAGCTTCAGCAGCTCGCTCTTCGAGGCGACGCGCGTCACGCCGTTGAGCTGCGGGAACGAGAGCGCGATGCTCTGCGGCAGGCCGGGGTACTGCTGGTAGACGAACGCGAACATCGCGAAGAACGTCGCGAACGCGGCGAGCGCCAGCACCTGCGCGGTGCGGTCCTCCCAGAACGGCTGGGCGGCCAGATACAGCCGTTCCGGCGCTTGCGGTACCGAGACGAGCGAGCCGACGCGCTGGCTGGCCTGCACCGCCTCGGCGAACGCCACCTCGTCGTCGAGGCTGATGGCGTACGACTGGCCGGGCGTGACGACGTAGAGCAGGTCGGCGGGCGAGCGGTGCGTCGAGTAGAACAGCGTGTTGCCGATGCCGCCGTCGACATCGGCGTGGCCGATGTGATGGCCGAGCCAGCTGACGCCGGCGACGTGCGGGTTCGGCAGCTCGCGGCCCGGCACCAGCCGCTCGATCTGCGCCATCGGCACCATCTGGCGGATGTCGCCCCAGGTGATGGTGAGCGCGTTGCGGTCGAGCGTGTAGCGCAGCGTGCCGAGGCTGTACGTCCAGTACGCGAAGAGCAGGCCCATGAAGAAGAACACCGACGCCACCACGTAGAGCGCGATGATGCCGAGCGCGATGTCCGTCGTGACGCCGCGCACGACGAGCGCCAACGCGACGACGAAGCACCACGCGGCGAGGCCGCCGCCTACGAGCGAGCCGATCGTGCGCGGGGGGCGGAATTCCATCAGGCGTTTGCCCTTGCGCCGGCCGGTTCGGCCGCCGGCTTCACCGCGCGCAACCAGTGTGCGTACTTCGGGTTGCGGCCCTTCAGCACGTCGAAGAAGAGGCCCTGCAGCTTCTTGGTGATCGGCCCGATCGCGCCGCCGCCAACCGCGCGGCGGTCGACCTCGGTCACGGGCGACAGGTGCGCCGCGGTGCCGGTGAGGAAGCACTCGTCGGCGATGTACAGCTCCGAGCGGTCGATCGTGCGCTCGATCACCTCGAGCCCCAGCTCTTCCTTGGCGAGCGTGAAGACGGATTCGAGCGTGATCCCTTCGAGCACGTTATCGCTGCGCGCGGGGGTGATCAGCTTGCCGTGGCGCACGATCACCAGGTTCTCCCCGGAGCCCTCGGAGACGTGGCCGTCGTCGTTCAGCATGATCGCTTCGTCGTAGCCGTTCTCGATCGCCTCGGTCTTGGCGAGGGCGGAGTTCACGTAGAGACCGTTCACTTTCGCGCGGGCCGGGATCGCCGTGTCCGAGACGCGGCGCCACGTCGAGGTCTGGCAGCGGATGCCGGCATCGAGGTCCAGGTAGTTGCCGAACGGGATGGCGAACAGCATGAAGTCGGATTCCACGCCGTCGAGGCGCGGCCCGATCACCTCGCCGCTCTTGTAGGCGATGGGGCGGATGTAGACGTCCTCGCGGTAGCCGCAGCGGGCGACGACCTGCGCGCAGATGTCCGACAGCTCGTCGGCGGACTGCGGCAGGGCGATGTGCATGATGTGGGCGGAGCGCTTGAGCCGCTCGAAGTGCTCGCGCGGGCGGAAGATCAGGGTCGCGCCCTGCTCCTCGCTCCAGTTGCCGCGCACGCCCTCGAAGACCGCCGTCCCGTACAGGAACGCGTGCGTCATTACCCCTACCTTGGCCTCCTCCAGCGGGACGATGCGCTTCTGGAGGTAGCAGTATGAGCCGGGCATGATACGCGTCCTTTCTATCGGGGAATGCGGGGATTATAGTCGTTGACCGCGTTCGTCCGCCACCCGTTGACGCCCGGCGCATCGTGCGGCTATCGTCTGCCGAAGCCAGTTTCGGGAACATGAGGAGTCGCACATGACAAGCGCATCGCTCAGGATCGGCAACGTCGAGATCATCCCGCTGCTGGACGCGGCCTTCCCGGCGCCGCCCGCGAGTGCTCTCTTCCCGAGCATTCCCGCGGAAGCCTGGGCGCCCTACAGGGAGCACATGGAAGGGGACGGCGACAGGCTGCCGCTGCCCGTCTCGTGCTTCCTCGTCCGCACGAACGGCAAGACCGTGCTGGTGGATTCCGGCATCGGCGCGAAGAGCCGTCCCGGGACGCCGAACGGCCGCCTGCCCGATGCGCTCGCCGAAGCCGGCGTCTCGCCCGGCGAGATCGACATCGTGCTGGCCACGCACATCCACGTCGACCATGTCGGCTGGCACACCACGATGCGGGACGGCGCGCCGGTGCCGACGTTTCCGCGCGCCAGGCACGTCTTCAACCGCGACGAGTTCGCCTACTGGACGCAGCCCGACGTGGCGAAAGCGACCGCGTGGGTGACGGACTGTGTGCTGCCGCTGGACGGAGCGGTCACGGTCGACCTGGTCGACGGCGAGCACAAGCTGACCGACGAGATCACGCTGCTGCCGACGCCCGGCCACACGCCGGCGCACACCTCCGTCGCCATCATGTCGGCAGGCGAGGCGGCGGTGATCATCGGCGACGTCTGCCACCACCCGGCGCAGGTGAGCGAGGGCTGGTCGCCGGTGTTCGACATGAATCCCGCACTCTCGGCGGAGTCGCGCGAGAAGCTCTTGCAGCGGATCGAGGCAGACCGCATGACGGTGATCGCCGGCCACTTCGCGCACCCCGGCTTCGGCCGCGTCGTCCGCGTCGACGGCAAGCGCTACTGGCGCGCGCTGTAGGGGCGCGTCCGGCGCGGTAAGATGCGGAGCACAACAACGGGAGGTGCGTCATGGGCATTCTGGCCTGGATTGTCGTGGGACTCATCGCGGGCGTCGTGGCGAAGGCCATCATGCCGGGCGGCGGCCCGGGCGGCATCATACTGACCATCCTGCTCGGGATCGCGGGCGCATTTGTCGGCGGCTTCCTCGCGTCGGCACTCGGAATCGGCGCCGGCGTCAGCAGGTTCGATCTGCGCACGATCCTCGTCGCGATCGCCGGCGCCGTCGTGCTGTTGTTCGGCTACCGGATGTTGACGAGTGCCTCCGGGAAACGCGGCTGAGCAGGGTGCGCCGCAGTCCATAGCAGCACCGTCCGCGCTTCGCCTAATGTTCCGGCGCCGCCTCTACGCCGGCGATCTCCGGGTGGCCGGACCAGACCCAGGCGAGGTTCGTGCGGCTGCAGCCCATGAGCATGCCGTGCAGCGTCGACGGGTGCAGGAAGATGCCCTCCGGGTTGAGCCGCTGCACGATGGGCGCGATCTCCTCCGCCTCGATGTAGCACATGTAGAGCGTCTCGCCGCCGCGGCGCGTCTTGAAGCGCCCCATCGGCCGCGTGTCGTCGGTGATCTGCGACAGCTCGATGCGGTCCAGGCGCTCGGGCGGGTTGAACATCGTCAGGTGACCCTTGTAGCCGTACTCCCTGCTCTTGATCGGCACGAACTTCGACGCGTCGAGCCCGAAGTGGTCGGCGTAGAAGGCGGCCCCGGCGTCGGCGTCGTCGATCAGGTTGGTCGCCTCGTACAGGTAGCGCATGAGTCCGACCATCGGGCGCTCGACTTCGGGCGAGATCACCATCCGCAGCCCCGGCGTCTGGTCGGGCGCGATGTGGAGCTGGCCGTGCTCCTCGGTGAACTGGAGGCCCTTCGACTGCAGCCGCGCGGCGAGCCCGGCCATGTCCTTCGTCGAGAAGCCGGCGGCGAACAGGCCCTCGCCCCACCGGCCCAGGTACGCCTGCACGGGGCCGGCGCCGCTGGGCTCCAGCAGCTCGAACTCGCTCGTGCCGGCGTGCACGACGCGGCGCTTCGCCCCCAGCACGCGCACCTCGTCGTCCTTCACCGGCACCGCGTCGAAGACGTCGATGAAGGTCTGCGCGGCGGCGGCGCGGTCCGTCACGGCCAGTTGTACGCGGTCGACGTGCTCCAGCATGGCAACTCCCTTCGGCTTCGATCCGTAGGCGCGTATGCTAGCCCGAGCGCGGCCACGGGCGCAATCACGCGAACGGCGCGATCGAGGAGTGCGCCCGCGGCGCGCAGGCGTACAATGAGCGGACAGCCTCGCCTGTGCAGCGAAAGGAGTCCCACCGTGACGAGCCAGACCCCACTCACACCGCCGGAGCGTGCAGCGGACGAGGGAGGTCTCGCCGCCGTCGTCCGATGGCTGCTGACCGCCTTCGCGTTCTTCCTCCTGCTCCCCCCGTGGGGCTTCCTCGTCTGGTTCTACTCCGTGAAGATCGTCTCGGAGTACGAGCGCGGGGTGATCTTCCGGCTCGGCCGCCTGGTGGGCGCGCGCGGGCCCGGCCTCTTCGTGATCCTGCCGATCGTCGACCGCATGGTGAAGATGGACCTGCGCACGGTGACGATGGACGTGCCCAGCCAGGAGTGCATCACGCGGGACAACGTCACGGTCAAAGTGAACGCCGTCATCTACTTCCGCGTCATGAACCCCGAGAACGCGGTGACGAAGGTGATCGACCACTTCCGCGCCACGTCGCAGATCGCCCAGACGACGCTGCGCAGCGTGCTGGGCCAGTCGCTGCTCGATGACCTGTTGTCGGAGCGCGATCAGATCAACGCGCGTTTGAAGACGATCATCGATGAACAGACCGAGCCGTGGGGCGTGATGGTCTCCACCGTCGAGGTGAAGGACGTGGAGCTGCCGCAGACGATGCAGCGCGCGATGGCGCGGCAGGCGGAAGCGGAGCGCGAGCGGCGCGCGAAGGTGATCAACGCCGACGGCGAGCTGCAGGCGTCGGAGCGCCTGGCCGAGGCGGGGCGCATCATGTCGGAGAACCCGGCGACGCTGCAGCTCCGCTTCCTGCAGACGCTGTCCGAGGTGGCGACCGAGAAGAACAGCACGATCGTCTTCCCCGTGCCGGTCGACCTGATCAACCTCCTGACGAGCCACCTGCGGCCGGGCGCGGACGGCGGCGACGGCCCGCGTCCGCGCGTGCGGGTCGGCGCGCCCGCGGCCGATGAGCCGGCTGCGCCCGCCGCATCGATCCCGCTGCCGCCGGTCGAGCCGGAGTCTCGGGAAGGCACCGTCAGTTAGGGTGCTGGTGACTGGTGACTGGTGACTGGTGATTGGTGATTGGTGACTGGTGACTGGTGATTGGTGATTGGTGATTGGTGACTGGACGGCGGTCAGGTGTCGGACGGCGGTCAGGTGTCGGACGCGGCGCGTGATGCGTAGCGGACGATCAGCGCCACGCCGAGGTAGACCGCCAGCATCGCGACGATGACGACGGTCAGCTCCGGCCCCCAGGCGATGGCGCCGCGGTCGAAGATGGCGATCATGGCGATGCCGACGACGAAGCGCAGCACGCAGAACAGCACGATCAGCCGGAAGAGCCGCTGGAGTTTCGAGGTAAAGGCCTGCCATCGAGAGCGCATCGGGCGCAGTGTAGCGCGATGGGGCGGCGGAACTGGCCACGGCCTGCGGTTCAGGAGGGGATGAGTCACGTATGGCTGTAGCGCACGCCAACGGCATCGAGCTGTACTACCGCGAGGACGGCAGGGGGCGGCCTGTGCTGTTCATCCAGGGGCTGGGCGTCGACCATCGCGGCTGGGCGGGGGTGACGCGGCCGCTGGCGCGGCGCTTCCGCTGCATCAGCTACGACAACCGCGACGTCGGTCGCTCGGCGCTGGTCGAGGCGCCCTACGGCGTGCTGGACATGGCGGGCGACGCGCTCGGGCTGCTCGATGCGCTGGACATCGCGCAGGCCGACCTCGTCGGCGTGTCGATGGGCGGCGTCATCGCGCAGGAGATCGCGATCCGGCACCCGGAGCGTGTGCGCAGGCTCGTGCTGGTGACGACGTACACCAGCGGCGACCCGCGGGGCAGCGCCATCTTCGGGTCGCAGGCGATGCTGCGCCGCACGCTGTCGCACGAGGAGTACTGCCGCGCGACGTTCTGGAGCGTCTACAGCCACCAGGACTACCGCCGCGAGGGGTTCATCGATGAGATGGTGCGGCGCACGGCCGGAAACGACCTCTGGCAGCCGCAGGAGGCGTACGAGCGCCACGTGGCCGCAGTGACATCGGCGAACACGGAGGGGCGGCTGGGGCAGATCGCGGCGCCGACGCTGATCCTCGCGGGTGCGGAGGACATCCTGACGCCACTGCGCTTCTCGTCGCTGCTGGCGCGCGAGATCCCGGACGCTCGCCTCGAAGTGATCGAAGGCGCGGGGCATGGGATGATCTGGAGCTGCCCGGAGGTCGTCGCGGAGCACGTGGGGCGGTTCCTTTCGGAAGAACCAAGAACCTAGGACCGAGAACCTAAGGTATGGCGCATCTCGATATCCGGAAGTTCATCGCGGCACCACCGGAGGCGGTGTGGGACGTGCTCGCGGATCTGGAGCACCAGGGGGCGTGGATGGTCGACGTCCGCCGCCTCGACATCGTCACGGAGGAGAAGCGCGGCGCGGGCGCGGTGATGCACGTGACGAGCGAGCTGTTCGGCCTGCCGATCGTCAAGGACGTGATGGCGATCACGGCCTGGGAGCCGCCCTGCCGGATGGACGTGGAGCACCGCGGCCAGTTCCACGGCAGCGGCCAGTTCCTGCTGGAGCGCGTGGACAACGGCACGATCTTCACCTGGATCGAGGACTTCCGGCCGCCACTCGGCCCGCTGGGCGAAGCGCTCTTCGCGCTCGCCGTGCGCTCGCACCTGCTGCGCGTGTTCGCTCGCTCGATGGAGAACGTGCGGCGGCTGGCGGAAGCGGCGGGCGCTGCCTAGACCGCCGGCCCACGCGACGTCGCGGCGGAGAGGCGCCCTAGCTCGGTCGCCGGCGGTGCGTCGTCGATGTACTCCGCCACGATGCGGCGCCAGGGGCCGTGCGCGCGCAGTTGCGCGAGCAGCCCCGACAGCCCGAAGTTGATCCTCGTCAGGAAGATCATCCCCTCCGGCACGTTGCACCAGCTGTTGATGCGGCCGCCCTCGCCGGTGGTCTGCGTGTTGTGCCGCACCATCTCAGCGGCCAGCTCCGGCGTGAACGTCAGCTCGTCGGAGAGGACCGGCGCCCAGTACCAGTGCATGTGGTCGTACAGCTCGTCGGTGGTGAACGGAGCGTGCTCCTTGAGGATGCCTACCGCCTCGAGCGCGCGGCGCCACTCCTCGCGGTCGCCCGCCGTGAGCGCGCGGATGATGCGCTTGAAGCCGGCGATTGCTTCGTCGGAGAAGCGCGCCACGCAGCCGTAGTCCACAAACGCAACGGCGCCATCGGGCAGCAGGATGTAGTTGCCGGGGTGCGGGTCGCCGTTGAAGAGCGAGTAGCGGTAGATCGACCCGAAGCTGTAGCGGAAGATGATCTCGCCGATGCGGTTGCGCTCGTCCTGCGTCATCGCCAGCGCCGCCGAGAACGGCTCGCCGCGCAGCAGCTCCTGCACCAGCACGTGCGACGTGGTCAGCTCGTGGTAGACGCGCGGCACGCGGATGAAGGCGTGCCCCTGGAACTGCTCGTAGAAGTGCTGCTGGTTCGCGGCCTCGGCCAGGTAGTCCAGCTCGGCCAGGATGCCTTCCTTGAGGTCCGCGATGATCGGGCCGGCGTCCAGCCCGCGCGAGATCGCGCCGGCAAGCCCGACCATCAGGCCGACGTTCGCCAGGTCGTGCTCGATCGCCTCGCGCACGCCGGGGTACTGCACTTTCACCGCGACAGGCGTGCCATCGCGCAGCTGGGCGCGGTGCACCTGCCCGATCGACGCCGCGGCGAAGGGCTCGTGCTCGAAGTGGCGGAAGACCTTGTTCGGCGCGGCGCCGTACTCGCGCTGGAAGACCTCTTCGACGAGGCTGTACGCCATCGGCGGCGCGCTGGCCTGCAGCGTCGCGAGCTGTGCCGCCATCTCGTCCGGCACCATCCCGCTCATCAGCGAGAGGATCTGGCCGAACTTCATGACGGCGCCCTTCATGTCACCCATGGTGCGGGTGACGTCTTCCGCCGTGCGCAGCACGAACTGCTCGCGCTTGCGCTTGCGGCCTTCGCCCCACGACGCGTAGGTGCCGGCCCAGCGCACGACCGCGCGCCCCGCCAGCCGCGCGGGCCTGAGCGAGCGCGAGATGCGGCCGCCGCCGACCGCGCGCCCTGGCCGCCGCGCCGTCCCGTCGTCCGTCACGCTACGCATCCGCCGGCCGCTGCTCGCCGCCGACGTCGGGGCCGGCCTGCTCCGGATCCATCGCCGTCATCACTTCGTCCTTGAGGCGGTCGATGAACTGGAACACCGGCATCGACTTCAGGTCCTCGCCCGCGCGGGTACGCACGGCCACGGCCTTCGCCTCGGCCTCGCGGTCGCCGACGACGAGCATGTACGGGATCTTCTGCAGCTGGGCATCGCGGATCTTCGCGTTCATGCGCTCGCTGCGCGAGTCGATCTCGGCGCGCAGGTCGGCCGCGCGCAGGTTGGCGAGCACCTCGTGCGCGTAGTCGATGTGGCGGTCGGCGATGGGGATGACGATCGCCTGCACGGGCGCCAGCCACGCCGGGAAGGCGCCGGCGTAGAGTTCGATCAAGTACGCCATCACGCGCTCCGTGGTGCCGATGACCCCGCGGTGGATCATCACCGGCCGGTGCTTGGCGCCGTCCTCGCCGATGTACTCGAGGTCGAACTGGTTCGGCAGGTGACGGTCCACCTGGATCGTCGCGAGCGTCTCCTCGCGGCCCAGGATGTCGCGGATCTGGATATCGATCTTCGGGCCGTAGAACGCCGCCTCGCCGACGCCGTCGTAGTACGGCAGCTTCAGCGTCTCGAGGATGTCGCGCAGCTCGCCCTCGGCGACGCGCCACAGCTCCGGATCCTGCACGTACTTCTCGGTGTTCGACGGATCGCCCAGCGACAGGCGATAAGTGTAGTCGGTGATCTTCAGCGTCGCGAACGCCCGCTCGACCAGCCGCAGGACGCCGGTGATCTCGGCCTTGATCTGGTCGGGGCGGCAGAAGATGTGCGCGTCGTTGAGCGTCATCGCGCGCACGCGGCTGAGGCCGCCGACGACGCCGGACTTCTCGTACCGGTACATCGTGCCCATCTCGCCGATGCGCAACGGCAGGTCGCGGTAGCTGTGCAGGCTGTTCTGGTAGAGCAGGATGTGGTGCGGGCAGTTCATCGGGCGCAGCACCAGCTCCTCGTGCTCGAGCTGCATCGGGGGGAACATGCCGTCGCGGTAGTGCTCCCAGTGGCCGGACGTCTTGTACAGGTCGACCTTGCCGAGGACGGGCGTGTAGACATGCTGGTAGCCCGCCTCGCGCTCCTGCTTCGTGATGTACTCCTCCAGCAGGCGGCGGATCGTCGCGCCCTTCGGCAGCAGCGACGGCAGGCCCGCGCCGACGAGGTCGCTCGTGGTGTAGATCTCCAGCTCGCGCCCGAGCTTGCGGTGGTCACGGCGCGCCGCTTCCTCGACGCGGGCGAGATAGTCGTCGAGTTCGGCCTGCGTCTCGAAGAGCGCGCCGTAGATGCGCTGGAGCATCGGCCGCTTCTCGTCGCCGCGCCAGTAGGCGCCGGCGACGGACGTCAGCTTGAAGGGCGGCACCTGTCCCGTGCGCTCGACGTGCGGCCCTTCGCACAGGTCGATGAATGCGCCCTGCCGGTAGATCGAGACGATCTCGTCCGTGATGCCCTCGATCAGCTCGATCTTGAAGGGCTGGCCGGCGAACTGGCGGAGCGCATCCGGCTTCGTCATCTCGCTGTGCTCGAAGGCGACATCCGACGCCAGCCGTTTCCGCATGCGCGCCTCGATCTCCGGCAGATCTTCCGGCGTCAGCGGGCGGTTCAGTTCGAAGTCGTAGTAGAAGCCGTTCTCGATCGGCGGCCCGATCGCGAACCGTGCCTCGGGGAACATCTCCAGCACGGCTTCGGCCATGATGTGCGCGGCCGAGTGGCGCATGCGGTATAGCCTGTCTTCGCGGGACATCTGCTCGACGCTCATATCAGCTCTCCGATCCGGCAACAAAAAACGCGGCTCCGTCCATGCAGGGACGGGAGACGCGCTCCGTGGTTCCACCCTGGTTCAGCTCGCCGAGGCGCGAGCCCTCCATTCAGCCGTTAACGAGGCCAACCGGCGCCGCCTGGACCCGGCGGGGTCTCGGGACGCGGCTCGCAGGTGGTGTTCGCGATGTGCCGACGGGCGCTTGCACCGGCCGCGCCTTCTCTGGGTCGGACGTCGATCGCGATTCGTCCTGGTCAGTGCCGTTGAGGCAGCGTAGCACCGCGACCGGCGGCGTCACAAGGCGCGGGGCACGGCGGCTACGGGGTGGCGGTGGCGTCCGTCGCCGGTGTGGAGCCCGCGGCCGAGGTGGCGGTCGCCGGGGGGCGCGCGGACGGGATCCGGGCGTAGACCGCCTCAGCGCACGGGGCCGCGGGCTGGTCAGGCGGGATAACGAGGGGCTGCGGCTGCCGCCAGTCGAAGGGCCGCAGGACGTTGCCGCTGGTGTCCTCTTCGGAGAGGATCGCCTTGCGCGCGATCAGCCGCCCGTTCTCCTCGTCGAACCAGTACTCGGCGGGAAAGGCCTTGCCGGTCAGCGGGATCGTGTATCGGAGCGAAACGCCGTGCACGCGCCGGCCGTCCATGGTCTTGTGCCCGAGATCCGCCGGCTGTGACCAGTCGAGGCCTGAGAGGATCGCGTCGAAGGGCAGTTCATTGTGGGGCAGTTGCTGCCCGACGGCCTTCACGCCCAGGCTCGACTTTGCGTAGCGGAAGGAGTTGATCTTGCCGGATGGGTCGTCGCAGTAGAAGTAGACGGTTTCGAGCAGGTCGTTGACGCCGCCGGGCGTGCCGGTCACCTGGAACTCCCGCACGGCGCGCGTGACGCCGTCGATGCGGAAGACGTCGATACCGAGCGGCGCGAAGGCGCTGGTGGTGCGGAACTGGCTGTTGTCGTAGATCCGCGAGACCTCACGTTTGACGAGGTCGATCTCGTCGGGCGTCATGTCGCTGAAGGACTTGTCTTTGAGCAGATCCGCCGCCGCGCTCCGTTCGATCGCCGGCGCCGGCGCGGCCGGATCGGGGACGTCGAAGTGCTGCGGGGTCTTGCTCAGCGAGCTGCCACCGAAGTAGGTGACGAGCCCGATGGCCAGAATGGCGAACGCCGCCACCACCAGGAGTCCGGCGATGATGTGCAGTTTCGTGGGCTCGAACGGCCGAGACGGCTCTTTCTTCTTCTTCGCCACCCTGATCCTGCCCCGCATCCGCCGCTGAATTCGCCGCCTGTACAGCACCAAACGCGGCGCTGCCGTAGCTGTATCGCCGGTGTGAGGGACCGGCCGTGTTAATCCTCTAAGGTGCTCGTGTCGCCTTCGGGCAGCCCGAGTTCACGCGCTTTCAGGAGCCGGCGCATGATCTTACCCGAACGCGTCTTGGGCAGCGTCGCCAGGAAGTCGATCTCGCGTGGCGCGACGCCGGGGCCGAGCTTCTTGCGGGCGAACTGCAGCAGCTCGCCGCGCAGCTTATTCGAGGGCTCGTAGCCGTCCTTGAGGGTGACGAACGCCTTGACGATCTCCATCGCCACCGGGTCGGGCTTGCCGATCACGCCGGCTTCGGCGACGGCGGGGTGCTCGAGGAGCGCGCTCTCCACCTCGAACGGGCCGACGAGGTGGCCGGCGGTGTTGATCACGTCGTCGGAGCGGCCGACGAACCAGAAGTAGCCGTCGGCGTCCATGCGCCCGCGGTCGCCGGTGATGTACCAGCCGTTGGCGAACTTCGAGCGGTACATGGCTTCGTTGTTCCAGTAGGTGCGGAACATCGAGGGCCAGCCCGGCCGGAGCGCGAGGTCGCCCTCTTCGCCGGGCGGCTGCAGGTTGCCGGCGTCGTCGACGACGCCGGCCTCGATCCCCGGCATCGGCTTGCCCATGCTGCCCGGCTTGATCGGCAGGATGGGGTAGTTGGCGATCATGATCGAGCCGGTCTCGGTCTGCCACCAGTTGTCGTGGAAGGGCAGGCCCAGCGCCCGCTCGGACCAGACGACGGCTTCGGGGTTCAGCGGCTCGCCGACGGACATGGTGTAGCGCAGGCTCGACAGGTCGTACTTCTTCGGCAGCTCGTCGCCCGCCTTCATCAGCAGGCGAATGGCGGTCGGCGCGGTGTACCAGACGGTGACCTTGTGGCGCTGGACGACGTCGTACCACTTGTTCGCCGAGAAGCCACCCTCGTAGATCACCGACGTGGCGCCGTTGGTGTGCGGCGCGAACATCCCGTACGAGGTGCCGGTCACCCAGCCGGGGTCCGCCGTGCACCAGTAAATGTCGTCGGGGTGCAGGTCCAGCACGTACTTTCCCGTGGCGTAGTGGCCGAGCACGGCCTGGTGGACGTGCACCGCGCCCTTCGACTTGCCCGTGGTGCCGGAGGTGTAGTGCATCACTGCCGGATCTTCGGGGCTGGTGCGGACGATGTCGTACGACTCCGGCGCGTCCTTGATCAGCGCGTTCCAGGAGAGCTCACCCGGCTCGATCACCGGGTCTTTGCCGTGCTCGACGATGATGATGTGCTTGAGGTCCGGTAGGTTCGGCTTCATCTGCGCCAGCTTCGCCCGCTGGTCGGGGGAGGTGACCAGCACCTTCGCGCCGGCGTCGGCGAGACGGTCGCCGGCGGCGTCGGGGCCAAACGCGGAGAAGAGGGGGCCGGTCACGCAGCCGGCCTTCAGCGTGCCGAAGACGGCGGCGTACAACTCGGGCACGCGGTCCATGAAGCAGAAGACGCGGTCGCCCTTGACGACGCCGAGCTTGGCCAGCACGTTGGCGAACTGGTTCGACATGCGGCTCGCGTCGGCGTAGCTGTAGCGCTCGATGCGGCCGTCCTTGCCCTCCCAGATCCAGCACGTGCGCTCGCCGTTGCCGTGCACGACGTGCCGGTCCAGCGCCTCGTAGGCGATGTTGAGCGCGCCGCCGGGGAGGCCGTCGAGGTCCTTGACCACGTCCGCGTAGACGAAGCCGTTACGGATGCGATCGTAGTCGTCGAGATTGGGGCGCACGCGAAGCTGCTCGATCGGCGGCTTCTTGATGATCGGATAGTCCATCGCTGCACCTCGCGGACGGCCGGAACGGGGGCTGTCAGGGCGTGGCTCAATCTAGCGGACGACTTTCGGCCGGTCAACGATCGCATTGCCCCGTTCCAGACTCGCCGATAGCATTGGTGGGCTTGAGCCGGGCGGACCGCACGGGCGCATGCGCGGGTGGCGTTGCCGGCCGCGGCGCCGGGCTGCCAGACTGAATACGATTACCAGCCGGTGGGAGGAGCGAGGTTACATGCCCAGGAAGGACGAGCGAGAGCCGTTTTACCGCGTCGACGTAGCGGAGGCGAAGGAGATGGCCGCCGCCGCCGACGTCGTCATCATCGACGTGCGCGAGCCGCACGAGTACCAGGGGGGGCACATCCCTGCGGCGACGCTGCTGCCCGTGAACAGCGTGTTCGCGCGGCGGGAGGAGTTGCCGAAAGACAAGAAGATCCTCTTTGTGTGCGCGGTGGGCCAGCGCAGCGCGCTCGCGGCCGAGATGGCGGCGGCGGCGGGGCTGCCGGCCGACCACCTGTACACGCTCGACGGCGGCACGGACGCCTGGCGCAAAGCCGGCGAGTCCGTCGAGGTCTAGCGCGAAGCAGCGCCGTCGGCTCGGCCCGGCGGGCGTACTGACTGCGTGATCGGGGGTCCGATGCAGACGATCGTCCTCTGGGATATCGATAACACGCTGCTGTACAGCGGCGGAGCGGGCAGCCTGGGCATGGCCCGCGCCTTCAGTGATCTCTACGGGATCGATGACGCCTTCGGCCGCGTCGAGTTCTCAGGGCGGACCGACACGGCGATCTTCGCGGATGCGGCGCTGATGCACGGTGTCGCTGAGGCCGACCTGCCGCGGGAGCTGCTGCGCTTCTGCGACGCGTATGTCCCGCATCTGGAGAGCGCGCTGGGCGAAGTATCAGGCGGCGCGCTGATGCCCGGCATCGCCGAACTGCTGGACGCTCTGTCGCTGCGGCCCGACGTGACGATGGGCCTGGGCACGGGCAACTTCCGGCGCGGCGGCGAGCTGAAGCTGCGGCATTTCGGCATCGACCATCACTTCGCCGGCATGCGCGGCGGCTTCGGAGAGGATGCGCACGCGCGCGACGCCGTGATCCGGATCGGCATCGAGCGCCTCGCGAACGGAGGGCGGGGCGACGCGCGGGTCGTGATCGTCGGAGATACGCCGCACGACATGACGGCGGCGACGGCCAACGGCGCCTTCGCGTTGGGTGTGGCCACGGGGCGGAACACGGCCTCGGAGCTGCGCGCGTCCGGGGCGCACGCAGCGCTCGACGACCTCTCGGACGTCGAGCGCGCACTGCGTGTGATCCGCGGTGAAGGCGACGTTTAGTCGCTGAGCTTCACGAAGTGGATCAGCGCCGTGGGGTCATAGCTGCCGGCGAGCGCGTTCGTAGTGATGTCCGCCTTCACGAACCGCCCCTGGATGTCGCAGCTGTTTCCGGTGCACGTCCCGGTGTAGCCCTCGAGGAACAGCAGCGCGAAGCGCTGGATGGTGGTAATCGACTGGCCGTTGCCGAACGAGTCGACGACCGGGATGAGGATGACGCGGCGGCTGCACATGGATGTAGTACTCGTGCATGCGCCCGGACCGCTGGTCCAGGGATTGCAGGCCTGCGCAAGATGGCGCACGTCGTTCACTTCCGGGAATGCTTTGTCGAAGGTGTCGCAGGCGGAACTGTTGTACCGCGGGTCCATGCGGAAATCGACGCCGGCTTTGGTGTCGCCGATCAGGTTTCCGGTCTTCGGCAGGCAGGCAGGCCCGTCGCACTTCTCAGCCGTCTCCGCGCACACGTCCGGGTACGAGCCACCGCTTTGGCACGGGCTGACGACGCAGTGCGGCTCAGTGACGGCGCACGCAACCGCGTCGGAACCAAACATCACATCGGTCCCGTAGTTGGCGGCGCCACCGCCGTCGATTTGGATGGCGCCGAAGTTGCCCGTGTTGCTGCCCGTCGTGTCGTACTTCATCGTGACGAGGTTGCCCGTGCCCGCCTGGTCGACGGTCGCCTGGGTGATGGCCCAGGGCACGATGCCGGAACTGCCACCGAACGAGACCTTGACTGCCGACGCCTTCGCCGACACGTTGGTGGAACTCACACCAAGCATACGGATGAAGGCGAAGTTATGCGGCCGCGTGATGCTCACGGACACCGTCGGCGTGACGTTGCCGCCGGTTACCAACACGGTCACCCGGCTGGGGTCGATGTTGTTCTTGTCGGCGTACGACGCAGCTATTGTCTGCGCGGAAGCAGCATCGGGCAGCTGCTGCGCCGCGGCCAGGGCGATGCTGTCGGCGGCGTTCTGCAGCGTGCGCCGGTCGCTGGCGTAGCTGCCGAGGTCGACAGACATGCCGACCATGCCGGCCAGAATCGGGATCAGAAGCACGAAGAGCAGCATGATCTGCCCGCTCTCGCGTATTTGGCGTTCGTTCCTGTTCACCGGATCCTCCTGGTCGTTCGAGGACGCCGGAACCCACCCCCAAGTACCGGATGCTCGTGCTGGCTATCCACCATTAAGTATCGAACGGAATCGCCGAACCCGTAGGGCGAGCCGAGCGGCGCGAGCACGTACCGGGTCGTCGGGTTTCGCGGCCAGGGCGGGGCGCGAGGCCGCGGTGCCTGGTGGGGCCGAGCCGGGTCGACGCGTGGAAGAATTTCACCGCAAAGGCGCAGAGGACGCCGAGATCCAGGGTGGGCAGGTGGGAAACGCATCGTGAACAACGTTCGCCGTGAACTCTGCGTACTCCGCGCCTCAGCGGTGGACAGGTCACATTCTCTGCGCAGAGGTACTACTCGCGGCCGCCGAGGAGGGGGCCGCCGCGGTCGAGCACCTTGCCAGTGAGCGAGATGACGCTGGGGCGCTCTTCGCAGTAGCCGCCCATCTCGCACTTTTCGAAGAGGAAGGCGTTGTGGTCGCGGCTGTAGAGGATCTGCCACGTGCCCGTGACCACGCTCTCCTGCGGCGAGAGCTGGAGTTGCTGCTGGAGGACGGCGATCAGCGCCTCGATCTCTTTGCGGCCCACGGGTCACCCCTCTTTGTGAAGCTGAAAGTCGGACGCCGGAAGCGGGACCGATACGCCGGCCTCGGGCCGTCCAGTATGGCACAGGCTTCGCGCAAGGCGCCGCCGGGCCACCCCAGCCGGTGCCGCCCGTTATAATCTCGCGGCTTGAAGGGAAGGTCGGCTCACACGATGAACCTCAGCGTCGACATTGCGGGGGGCAAGCGGCCCCTGACGCTCGCCAATCCCCTGATGGTGGCTTCGGGCACATTCAGCTACGGCGTCGAGTACGCGAAGGTGTTCGACATCCAGCGCCTGGGCGCGATCGTCTGCAAGACGACGACGCTGCGCCCGCGCGCCGGCAGCCCGACGCCGCGCATCGAGGAGACGCCCGCAGGCATGCTGAACTCGATCGGCCTGCAAAACATCGGCGTCGAGAAGCTGATCCGCGACATGGCGCCGGTCTGGGAGCGCTGGCAGGTGCCGGTGATCGTCAGCATCCTGGGGAGCACCGTCGAGGAGTACGGCGAGTGCGCGGCGGCGCTGGACGGCGTGCCGGGCATCGCCGGCTTCGAGCTGAACATCAGCAGCCCGAACGCGCAGCAGGGCGGCATGGAGTTTGGCCAGGACCCGCGCGTGGCGGCGGCCGTGACGGCGGCCTGCGTCCGGGCGACGCAACTGCCCGTCATCGTGAAGCTGACGCCGAACGTCACCAGCATCGTGACGATCGCCCAGGCGGTGGCCGATGCCGGCGCCAGCGCGCTCTGCGTCATCAACACGCTGCAGGCGATGGCGATCGACGTGCGGGCGCGCAAGCCGAGCATCGCGCGCACGTTCGCCGGGCTCTCGGGGCCGGCGATGAAGCCGGTGGCGCTGCGGATGGTCTGGCAGGTGTGCGGCGCCGTCGACGTGCCGGTGATCGGCTGCGGCGGCATCATGACCGGCACGGACGCGGTCGAGTTCCTGATGGCAGGGGCGACGGCGGTGCAGGTGGGCACGGCGACGTTCCGCGATCCGCTGGCGCCGCTGGAGGTGCTCGACGGCGTGGCCGCGTTCATGCGTGAGCAAGGGGTCGAGGACGTGCGCGAGCTGATCGGTGCGGCGCGCCCGAAGCCGTAGCGGGGCCACTCTCCCTGCTGCGAATCTAGCGTCGGCCATTGCCTGGCGGTGTTTCCCGTACCGGTCGAGCCGCCGCGCATATCGGCGGTTCGTTTTTGTGTTTCGATTAGATCGCGGGCCCACCCAGACCGGCGCGACCTGGCACCCCGGCCGGTGGTACCACGTGCGGCGGTTTGCGGCCGAAACAGCCGAATCGGGGCGGCGCAGGGGATCCGGCAGGGAGCGCCGGCCCGGTCGTGAGGGATAACCCCATCGCGGCGAGGCCGTCTCGCGGCGAAAGTTGCCCTCATGCTGGTACTCAACAAAGAAGCCGCCCTGGACCACGTCATTTCCCGCAGCCTCCGCGCGTCGGAGGTGGTGCCGGAGCACATCGCACTACACGAGCCGCTCTTCAGCCTTGCGGCGCTGAGCGTCGATCTGGAGAGCCACGCGCCGTACTGGCGTGACGCCGCCGAGACCCTCGCCCCCATCGCCGCAGGTGCCGTTCGCTATACTGCGGCGGCGTCGGGGAGTGGCGCAGCCCGGTAGCGCGCGCTGCTTGGGAGTCCGCCTGAGCTATGCAAGCTAGGTTTCGGACGGCCCGTATACACGATCAGCTATACTCCTGATGCGAAGCTAGGTTAATTAGGCGCACTCGTTCTTGCGTCGGTTTCGGGGAGCGGGAGTGCTCGATAAAGACGAGTTGATCCGCGTCGACCAACGAGGGTACACAGTCCTCGAGGCAATCACGCCGGGGATGCGAACGTCAGCCACTCATTCGAACCCCCACACATTCGTGGGCATCGACGGTAAGACCTACTGGATAAAGGGGCGAGTTCAGCAGGGGCTTGTTGCAGAGCTGATCGCCGGCCGGCTCACCTCTCGCCTGGGCGTTGGCCCCGCTGCTCGAATCTTGCGGGTGCTTCCCACGGTGCTCGCCGCGGCGAGCGCACCCGCGGAACTTGAGGGCATCGTCTGTGGCAGCGAAGATGCCGCAGACACTGTCAATGCTCGTGAGTTAAGCCAGTTCATCGCCGATGGGACATTTGCGCCCAACCTCGTTGATGCCAGCTCGCGGGCTCGCGTTATCGCCTTTCATTCGTGGCTGGGAATGGGAGACGCGCAGGTCCTCGTCCGCCTGACGGATGGTACGGTGTTCAGCATCGACCATGGTGACTGCTTCGGCGACGTCGCTACGCTCGTCGATCCTACGCCTATCGTGGTGGACATCCCGGGCGTAGACGCGGCAGTCGGCAAGGATCGGAGTCTCATACGCTCGGCCGTCCAACGAATAGAACGCCTCACCGACAGGGAGATTCTGGACGCGGTTGCGGGTATCCCCGGTGGCGATCCTTGGCGGTCGCCGGTAGAACGCCGTCATGGCATCGCATGCTGGCTTGGGCACCGACGTGATAGGCTGGGGGGAGTCATGGACGCATGGGCGCAGACTTAGGCTATTTCTCGATCCTGCGTTGGCGGCACGATGCGACGCGCGATGAAGCGCGCAACGTGGCGGTCATTCTGGTCGAGCCGGAGGGGCAATTCGGCGCGCTGAAGGCCGCCCCGATAAGCGCGATTAGTCCGAAACTGCGCGAGCAGGGCTTGCTCGACGCGATGGTTAACGGGCTCTCGCTTCGTCTCAGCGGTCTGCATGGTCAGCGGCCGAATTTGGCCGACCTCCGACAGATGCAGATTAACTCACGACTATCCCTCTATCTTACGGAGCCACAGATGGTTGCGGTTCCTGACGTGGATCTGGCGATGAGCGCCCTCTACAAAGCCTATGTAGCACCAAGATCTGCAGGCCCTTCGTACCCCACGAAAGGGAAGATATTGGACGCCGTGGTCGAGCGGCTTCGCCGTTCTGGCGCGCAGGTGCGGCGCGGAGAGTATGTGCAAGACTTTCTGTTCGACATGGTTATCGGTGAAGGGGACAGCCAAGTCGCCGAGGTCGTCTCTTTTGCTGCGCCCAATAAGACTTGGGCGAACGTCGAATATCAGATGGGTCATTTCCTGTACGGCATTGAACACGTCGGTTCTCAAGGCGTTGCTGTCGTTCAGCCGCCAGGTGAGAACAGCCACGACAGCGCATGGCAGTCGCATGACCGCGTTATCCGATGGTGTGAGAAGGCTAAGGTGGCCGTTCTTGAACCGAATGCGGCAACGGAGCTATTGATGCTTCGCTGAGCGTTCGGCGTCGGTCTCCCGCTCGAAGAACAGCAACACGAACACGAACACCTTGAGCGCGCCGGCGTTCGCAGCCGCCGTCCTCACGAGCCGCCAGCCGCCCCCATCGCCGCAGGTGCTGTTCGCTATACTGCCGCGGCGTCGGGGAGTGGCGCAGCCCGGTAGCGCGCCTGCTTTGGGAGCAGGAGGTCGCAGGTTCGAATCCTGTCTCCCCGACCAATTCGAGTTCGTAGTAGGTAGTCTGTAGTTCGTCGTGGGGCGTGTGCGTTCCGACGGACAGGCTCGTTTCGGGCAGCTACGCGGCTCGACACGAGTGCTGATTTTCGCTGCGACATGCCGGGCGCGGGCGCATTTGGTACCATAAGGGACAGCGTGTCCGCGGCTCCGGCTCCTCGTTTCCCCTATTGTTGAGTCTTCCGCGCATTTGCTAGTTGTACATCGACGCACTCCGCGCGAGCCCTTGGCGCGCCCGTAGTCCGCCGTATCGCGTCCGAACGTGCCCGGCACGCCGCACGCCCGAGGAGCAGCATGAGTTCGACCCAGAGCACCATCACGCCGGCCACGGCGCGCGTCCTCCGCGAGGACATCCGCAACATCGCGATCATCGCGCACGTCGACCACGGCAAGACGACGCTGGTCGATGCGATGCTCTGGCAGAGCGGCGTCTTCCGCGAGAACGAGGAGCACGTCGACCGGGTGATGGACTCGAACGACCTGGAGCGGGAGAAGGGGATCACGATCCTCGCGAAGAACACGGCCGTGCGCTTCGGCAAGTACAAGATCAACATCGTCGACACGCCCGGCCACGCCGACTTCGGCGGCGAGGTGGAGCGCACGCTGAAGATGGTCGACGGCGTGCTGCTGCTGGTCGATGCCAGCGAGGGGCCGCTGCCGCAGACGCGCTTCGTGCTGAAGAAGGCGCTGGAGCTGGGGCTGCCGCCGATCGTCGTCATCAACAAGATCGACCGCAAGGACGCGCGCACGCAGGAAGTGCTGAACGAGATCTACGACCTGTTCATCGACCTGGATGCGCACGAGGACCAGCTGGAGTTCCCGGTGCTCTACACGATCGCGCGCGACGGCATCTGCCGGCTGACGCCGGACGGCGAGGACCACAAGCTGCAGCCGCTGTTCGATGAGATTATCAAGACGATCCCGGCGCCCGCGTACGACCCGGAGATGCCGCTGCAGATGCTGGTGCTGAACCTCGACTACTCGGACTTCGTCGGGCGGCTCGCCGTCGGGCGCGTCGTCAACGGCACCGTGCAGGCGAAGCAGGACGTGGGCGTCGTGCGGCAGGACGGCTCGGTCGGCCGCGCGCGCGTGACGTACCTCTACTCGTTCGAGGGCCTGGAGCGTGTCGAGGTGCTGGAAGCGGGGCCGGGCGACATCGTCGCGCTGGCGGGCTTCGACGAGGTGAACATCGGCGACACGATCACCGACCCGGCGAATCCGCAGGCGCTGCCGCGCGTGAGCATCGACGAGCCGACGGTGAGCATGGTCTTCTCGATCAACACGTCGCCGTTCGCCGGGCAGGAGGGGACGTTCGTCACGTCGCGCAACCTGAAGGACCGGCTGGAGCGCGAGATCCTGACGAACGTGGCACTCCACGTCGAGCAGGGCGAGTCCGCTGACCAGTTCAAGGTGTCGGGCCGCGGCGAGCTGCAGATGGCAATCCTGATCGAGACGATGCGCCGCGAGGGCTTCGAGCTGTCGGCGAGCAAGCCGCAAGTGATCACGCGCGACATCGGCGGCAAGAAGCACGAGCCGATGGAGCACCTAGTGATCGACTGCCCGGAGGACTACATCGGCATCGTCACGCAGAAGATGTCGTCGCGTAAGGGGCGGATGGTGAACATGGTGAACCATGGCACCGGCCGCGTCCGCCTGGAGTTCCGCATCCCGTCGCGGGGGCTGATCGGCTTCCGCAGCCAGTTCCTGACGGACACGCGCGGCACCGGTCTGCTGAACCACCTCTTCGACGGCTACGAGCCATGGCAGGGGGAGATCGAGCATCGCGTCAACGGGGCGCTGGTGGCGGACCGCACGGGCCCCGTGACCGGCTACTCGATCGAGCACGCGCAGGAGCGGGGCGAGATGTTCGTCGAGGCGGGCGACATGGTGTACGAGGGGATGGTCGTCGGCGAGAACGCGCGCGAGGGCGACATCGCCGTGAACATCACGAAAGAGAAGAAGCTGACCAACATCCGCTCGTCGACGTCGGACATCGCGGCGCACCTCTTCCCGGCGCGGAAGATGTCGCTGGAGCAGTGCCTGGAGTGGATCGGCGACGACGAGTCGCTGGAGGTGACGCCGAAGAGCCTGCGGCTGCGCAAGCGCTCGCTGACCGCGAACGAGCGGGCGCGGAACAACCGTCGGTAGGTTCTAGTGTAGTGTCTCAGATTTGGCATGGTGTTGAATTGCCACAGTTGCCCGATCAAGAACGCGTGAACCTGAGTAGAGCCATTTACGAGACACTACACTAGCGGTTAGGTTTTAGGTTCTAGCGAGCCGGGCAGCCGCCGGGCCCTTTTGTTTGTCTGCAAGGCGTAGGGCAACCGTCGTCTTGGCGTCGTCCGCGGCGATGTCCGACGTGGTACCGTCGCCATATGAGAGCGTGGTCCGCAGTCTTTGTGGTGGTGCTGTCCTTGTCCTTCGCTGCCTGCGGCGATCCTACGACGGAGCCGCAATCGACGGCCGGCTTGCCCGACGCAACCGTAACTACGCCGAGCACGACGACGACCGAATCCACCTCAACTCCGGGTTTCTCGACGTCGCCCACGCCAGCGCCGAGCCCGGTGCCAACGACCGAGGCGACATTGAGCACCGAGCCGATCGACCTGACGATCGGCGAAGAGATCGACCTGCCCCGAGACATCGCGCTGATTCTTTGGCCGGGGTGTGCGCAGTGCGATGGATTTCCGGAAGGACTGCGCCGGGTGTACAGGGACGCCGCAGGGAGCCTCAGATCCGAAGCGTTGGCAGGACCGGTGGGATCGGGCGCGCCATTTGAGGGCAACTTCGTCAATTTCGCGTCCAGCGAAGATGGCCAGCATATCGCGATGTCCGTCTGCCTTCAGGGCGGCTGCGGCGGCCTTACCTATCCGACTGAGAATGCGCGCACCGCGATCTACCTCTCTGACGACAGCGCCGTGAGCTGGCACCGGCTAGCCACGCTCGATGGAGGAGCAGCTGTATCGGCGGTGCTCCCGGGTGCCGTCATCGTCGGGCGCCATGGGCCGCCGTACACCGTCGTCAGCTACCCGGGTGGCAACTCGATCGTGGTTCCGAACGGCGTAGCGGATGGTCCGTCGTACCAGTCGAACGTTGGAGGCGGTCTTCTGTGGCTGGAGCAGGGCGGCCACGCACTGATCGACACGAGCGGGCAGGCTGTCGTGCGCGTCGGCGGCATCGAGAAGGTCTACCAGTTCCTGCCGTCCTTTGCCACGACCCAAGGAAGTGGCGCGTACACGTTTGGCCACGGCGGATTCGTTGCAGGGCGCCTCTATCTGCACATCGGCAGAGGCGATGGCACGACCGCGGCGCTCCAATTCGATGGATACATCGGGCTCGGCGGCTGGCTCGATAGCCAGCAGCTGATCGCGAACATCTTCCGGATTAGGGACGGTACGTTCTCATTCCACACGGGGATCATTGATGTTCGGACTCACGTCTTCCATCCGTTCAAGGACATTCTCGCCGCCAAGCAGGTCGAGTACCTCCAAGCGGTCATCCACGGTCCCTTCGCGCGCGTCGTGACACCCGGCGACTGCCTGAACGTGCGAGCGGAGGCATCTGTCGCTTCGGAATCTGTCGCGTGCGCGGCTGATGGCGTGTTGCTGACGGATCTTCGGGTGACGCGCAGCGCAGATGGCAAAGCGTGGGCCGAGGTGGAGACGCCCGACGGCAAGACCGGTTGGGTGGACGACCGCTTCATCGAACACTGAGAGCTGGCTCGATATCGCCGCGCTGCTGCATCATGCGGGTATGAAGGTCGACGAGATCGTGGCGGAGCTGCGCGCGCTCGCGAACCCGCGCAACGTCGAGGGGATGGCGCGGTACGGCATCTCGCCGGCGAACACGCTGGGGATCAATATCCCAACGCTCCGCTCGATCGCGAAGCGCGCCGGGCGCGATCATGCGCTGGCGGCCGAGCTGTGGGCGACGGGCATCCACGAAGCGCGCATCGTGGCGGCGCTGGTGGATGAGCCGGCGCGGGTGACGAAGCGGCAGATGGACCGCTGGGCGAACGACTTCGATTCGTGGGACGTTGTCGATGGCTGCTGCGGCGACCTCTTCGACAAGACGCCGCACGCGTACGAGCAGGCGTATCGCTCAAGCCGTGACCGCCGCGAGTACGTGAAGCGCGCCGGTTTCGTGTTGATGGCCACGCTGGCCGTGCACGACAAGGGCGCCGGTGACGATGCGTTCGCGCCGTTCCTGCCGGTCATCGAGCGTGAGTCGGGCGACGAGCGCAACTTCGTGAAGAAGGCGGTGAACTGGGCGCTACGCCAGATCGGCAAGCGAGACCGCGCGCTGAACGCGGCGGCTATCGCCACGGCGACGCGGATCCGCGCCACGGGCACGAAGAGCGGGCGCTGGATCGCCGCCGACGCGCTGCGCGAGCTGCAGAGCGATGCGGTGCAGGCGCGGCTAAAGCGGTAGCGCTCGTCGGCGCGTCCTGCGGTGCTGTATCGTGGAAGCATGCTCCTCAAGCTGGCGCTGGCCTGCTCCGTGCTGTGGGCCGCGATCGCCCTGTCGTGCAGCGGCGGCAAGACCGCACCGGACGCGAGCGTGACGCCACCAGCCTCCGCGTCGGCCGAGGCGACGCAGGCGCCGACGAGCACTCCACAGACGCCTGGGGCGTCGCCGGGCGCGGATGGTGCGGTCCCGGTGGAGACGCTGCGGGTCGGCGCGCCCGTGCCGCTGCCGGACAACGTCGCGCTGATCGTCGAGGTCGGCTGCTGGGGGTGTGACGGCGACTTCGGCAGGCTCGTGCGCATCTATCGCGATGCGGCGGGCGTGTTGCAGGAGACGCCGCTACTCGCCGCTCCGGGCGGGCACGTCGTCAGCCCGGATGGCTCACAGGTTGGCTTCGCGTGGTGTTCGCGCGGGATCTGCGATGGCTTCAACCCGACGAGCCCTGATGTCCAGAGCACGATTTCGTGGTCGCACGACGGCGGCATCACGGCGACGGCCTACGCGCCGCTCGATGGCGACTACAACGTGGTCGCCGTGGTGCGCGGCGTGCTGCTCGCGCGCGGGCAGACGGCGGACGGGCAGCCCCTTCCAATGCGCCGCTATCCGAGCGGCGATGTCTTCGTACCCGAGCCGCAAGATGCCATCCCGGTTGCCGCCGGTTGGGACGAGATCGCATGGCTGACAGCGGATCGCACGAAACTCCTTAACGGGCCGGACATCGGGCCGCTCGACCTGGGCAAGGGCCGCCAGATCTCCGGCATTCAGCCCGACGGTGTCGGCGGCGAACGACTCCTTGTTGATTGGACTGATCGCGTGTCGGACGTCGAGCTCCGCTGTTATGCCTCGATCGTCTCTCGGGCGGGGCAGCTCCCGCGGATCGAGCGCACGTTCGCAGCGGATGGATTCTGCGGGCAGCCGGGAAGCTGGCTGGATGCGGATACGGTCGTCGCCACGTACTACTTCCGGATGGTGGATTTGCCTTCACCGGCGGGGTCACCGGACAGCCGCGGCACGCGCTTGCTGCCGGCGGTGATCGATCTCAAGACTCGCACGATTCATCCGATCCTCGAGCCGTTCACGTCGACATCGCCGTACGTGAATGGCCGCAACACCGTCCTCGCTGTGGTGCAGGGCCCCTTCGCACGCGTCGCCAACACCGGGAGCTGCCTCAACCTTCGTACCGAACCCCGCGCCGACGCGCCCGTGCTGGCCTGCGCGGCTGATAACGTGCTGCTGCGCCTCCTCGGCCGTGACGAGACGTCGGCCGACGGACAGGCGTGGACGCTCGTCGCGATGCCGGACGGCGAAGATGGCTGGGTGAGCCCCGACTTCATCGCGCGATAGGCCCGCCGGGGATCATCCGGCGCCGCGGGTAATCCGCATCGTGCTTCTCCGACGGATTCGGATCGCGTACGATCGCGCGAGTCGAGAGAGGAGCAACACCGTGCCGGAACACAAGTTCGACATATCCCTCGCCGCGTGGTCGATGCACAAGATGTTCTTCGCGAAGGAGATCGACCAGCTGGGCATGGTGGACCTCTGCCACGAGCTGGGCATCGGCGGGCTGGAGCTGGTCAACACGTTCTTTCCATCGCCGCAGTACGGCTACCTGAAGCAGCTGCGCAAGCGCGCCGACGATGCCGGCGTGAAGATCCTGCTGATCATGTGCGACGCGGAAGGGAGCATGGCCGGCCCGGAGCGCGCGAGCCGCATGCTGGCGGCGAAGAACCACCACAAGTGGGTGGACATCGCCGCCGTGCTGGGCTGCCACTCGATCCGCTGCAATACCGGCGCGCAGGAGGGCGACGCCGACGCGCTCGACCGCTGCGCCGAGAGCTTCGCCGCGCTCGTCGAGTACGCGGACGCGTCCGGGATCAACGTGCTGATCGAGAACCACTGGGGGCTGTCGTCGGATCCGGACTGGCTGATCCCGCTGATGCAGAAGGTGGATCACCCGCGCTTCGGGACGCTGCCGGACTTCGGCAACTTCCCGGAGAGCATCGACCGCTACGACGCGGTGCGGCGGATGATGCCGTACGCGAAGGCCGTGAGCGCCAAGTGCTACGACTTCGACGCCGCCGGCGGCGAGACGAAGATCGACTACCCGCGGATGATGCAGATCGTCGCCGACGGCGGCTACAGCGGCTACGTCGGCGTCGAGTACGAGGGGGAGCGGCTGTCGGAGCGCGAGGGGATCCTGGCGTGCAAGGCGCTGCTGGAGCGGCTCGGCGGGGCGTAACAGCAAACGGCAAACAACAAACAGCAAAGGGCCAACAGCCAACGAGCAGCGTGGGAGGCGGGGCGATGCCGCGGATCGTGATCATCGGGGCGGGGTTTATCACGCGGGTGGGGCACCTGCCGGGGTACAAGGCGGCGGGCGCGGAGGTGGCGGCGATCTGCGACCTCAACCCGGCGCCGGCGCAGGCGCTCGCGGCGCAGTACGGGATTCCGAAGGTATACAGCGACTGGCGGGAGATGATCACGGCGGAGAAGCCGGACATCGTCAGCGTCTGCCTGCCGAACGTGCTGCATCGCGAGCCGGTGCTGTTCGCGCTGGAGGCCGGCGCGCACGTGCTGTGCGAGAAGCCGCTGGCGACAAGCGTTGCCGAGGCGGCCGAGATGTTCGCCGCAGCAGAGCGCGCCGGCCGCCACCTGATGGCGGCGCAGAACTGGCGCTGGGACGCGGGCTCGCGGGCGATCAAGCGGATCGTCGACACGGGCGAGATGGGCGAAATCTACTACGGGGAGGCGACGGCGATGCGCCGCATGGGCATCCCGACGTGGGGCGTCTTCCACCAGGCGAAACTCTCGCACGGCGGCGCGCTGCTGGACGTGGGCGTGCACATGCTGGACCTGGCGGTGTGGCTAATGGGCAATCCGGCGCCGGTGCGCGTTTCGGCGCAGACGCAGCGCAAGTTCGGCACGCGGCCCGAGGTAGCGAAGATGCTGCGCAGCGCCTGGGACCCCGCCAAGTTCGACGTCGAGGACTTCGCGGTCGCGCTGGTGCACTTCGCGAACGGCGCGACGCTGCTGCTGCGCACGTCGTGGGCGACGCACATCGATGCGGAGATCTTCTCGGTGCGGCTGGCGGGCACGGAGGCAGGCGCGACCACGACGCCGCCGATGGTGTATCGCAACCACGCCGGCATCCCGGTGGATGAGCATCTGCAGCTCCAGAAGGTGAATTCGTACGAGCGGGAGATCGCCCACTGGCTGAGGGTGGTGGCGGGAGAAGAGGCGCAGCTCGTCGCGCCGGCGGAGACGATGAACGTGCAACGGATCATCAATGCCGCGTACGAATCGGCGGCGCTGGGCCGGGAAGTGTCGATCGAGGCGTAGCCGGCGGCCGCCTTGCCGCTTCGCGGACGGGACTCCTACACTGCGCGTGATGATTCAGCGATTCTCGTTCGGGTTGGTGCTGGTCCTGGTCGCCGGGGCGGCGTTGGCGGGTTGCAGGGGCGGCTCCGGCGGCAAGACGACGCCCACGGCGCCGACCGCTACCGCGACCGCCGGCGCGGGACCCTCGGCGACGCCCAACCTGGCCACGACGCAGGTGATCCGGGGCGTGGCCCTGCGGGGCGTCGGAGAGGTGAGGGCCATGGAAGTCCAGTCGGGCGGCGCGCGCCTCGACGAGTCGCTTGTGATCTACGCCGACGTCACGGGCGACGGCAACGAAGAGGCGGTTGTGCCGGTGACGCTGGGCGGCAAGGATTCCATCATGGGCTTCGTCGTCTTGATGATGGACGGGAAGCGGGCGAAGGGCATCCTGAGCGAGCTGCCTCGCGATCGGCGCAGCCGGCTCGCGCTGAAGGTCGAGGGCGGCAAGGTGATCGAGACGCAGGGCGTGCCCGGCCCCGACGACCCTGAATGCTGCCCGGGCACGTTGAACGTGACGACCTATGCGTGGAACGGCTCAGCCATGGTGGTGGAGTCCGTGAACACCGTCCCGAACCCGGCAGGCGGAGTCAAAGGGACGCCACCGGCCACCCCCTGATTCGAGAGGCGCCGGCCCGTCTGCGTCCGTCAGCGAGCCGAGACGGCGAGATTCGACGGCCGCCGAGTCTTGCAAATTCGTCAATAATGACAAATTGGTACAAAGTGTACCCGATTTTGCGTTGACCAAGAGCATTTGAAAGCGATACATTCGGAACGCCTCCGGAGTAGGGCTGACGAATACGAACTCCACGAGGGCAGGAGGGCATACGGCAAGGACGCCGGTGCCTCTCCAAACTACTCTCCCCCTGTCATTGGTGCCGATGTCCCGGTGCGAGCGCGCCGTGAAGCGCGTTTCGTATCATGTCGCTGCCCAACGGGCGGCGATGCCGATCGCTCGCCGCCCACCATCCGCAGCGAGGAGCCACGCCCATGTCCGCAGGCCGCGAGACCGTGCTTCGTCTGAAGGACGAGCTGCGCTTCACAGCCACCACGGCGTCCGGGTTCGAGATCGAGCTGGATTCGGCTGTGGACCCGGATGCGGCGGTGGCAGCGCCGAGCCCGATGGAGTTGCAGCTTGTGGCGCTCGGCGGCTGCACGGCGATGGACGTCATCTCCATCCTGCGGAAGATGCGCCAGGACGTGACGTCGTACGAGGTGGGGCTGACGCACACGCGCGCCCCCGAACACCCGACGGTGTACACCTCGGTGCAGATCCAGCACCGCCTGCGCGGCAGCGGCATCGCCGAGGCGAACGTGCGCCGGGCGATCGCCCTCGTGATGACGCGCTACTGCCCGGTGTTTGCCATGCTCTACCCAAAGGTCGCGATCACGGAGCGCTTCGAGATCACCGACGAGCAGACCGGCGCCGTCGTCGCGGGCGAGGCCGCCGCGGAGGATGCAGCCAGCAGCTGAACGCAGTTGGCGTGGTGCTGCTGGCGCGAGTCGACCCTACCTCGCGTAGGGGCAGGCCTTGCCCCGCCCGCCCCCACCCCAGATCAAGCCGTACTTCCACGCCTCTGCGGTGGCCCCCAGCCGTGCCACGCCGCGTTCACACCATTCGCCGCATCAGCGAGCAGGACCGGTCGCGTAGGGGCAGGGCTTGCCCCGCCCGCCTCGACAGATTAAGCCGCACCTCTGCGCCTCCGCGGCGGCCCCCGTCCGTTCCACCAGGAGGCGCCTGCCGCGCCGCCCCACGCAGGTTGCTGCTGCAACTAGTTGCAATTACAATTCAGGGTGATGCTCTACTCTGGCTTCGACGGCTGCCGATACTTCTCCGATTCCCTTATGCACCACATCGAAATCGTGTCCCAGCTCGATGATCAGCATCTCCAACGGCTCCAGGAGCTGGTGGACACGGCGACGCTCGCCGACGGCCACGAGCCGCTGGGCGAGCATAAGTTCCTGCGCCTGCAGCGCGGCGACGACCTGGCGGCGGCCGTCCTGGCGTTCGAGGACGGGCAACTGGCGGCGTACGCCCACACGGTGACGTACGGCGACGGCGACGAGCGGCGCGCGTCGTGCGAGTTCGTGGTGCATCCGGAGTTCCGCCGCCGCGGCGTCGGCCGGCTGCTGCTCTCGCACGCGATCATGCACGCGAACAGCCAGCAGGCGCGGAAGCTGGACCTCTGGGCGTACAACGACACGCCGGCAAGCCGCCGCATCGCCGAGCAGTTCGGCTTCACGTCGGCGCGGCGCCTGCTGCACCTGCACCGCCACATGGACTCTCGCACGCCGGTGCCCCTGGCCGCGCCCGGCGTCAGCGTGCGCACGTTCCGTCCCTCCGTCGACGACGAGGCGTGGCTGGAGCTGAACAATCGCACCTTCGCGGGGCACCCCGAGAATGGCGCGTGGACGCTCGACGACCTGCACGCGCGGATGGCGCAGCCCTGGTTCGACGCGGAAGACCTGCTGATCGTCGAGTCGGATGGCCTGATGGCGGGGTTCTGCTGGCTGAAGGTCGAGGAGCGCACCGGCGAGGGACGCGTCGGCGAGATCTACATCATCGGAACGGCACCGGAGGCGCGCGGCCACGGCCACGGCCGCTTCCTGCTCGATGCGAGCCTGGCGCGCCTGACGCAGCGCGAAGCCGCCGTGGCGGCGATTTACGTCGATGAGTCGAACGCGCCGGCGGTGGCGCTCTACGAGTCGAGCGGGTTCCACTATCACCACGTCGACGTCTGCTACTCGCGCCAGTTGCGGCAGCACGAGCGCATCGACCCTGCTGTCACCGCCGCCGGCGCCGCCGACGCCGCCGACGTGGCGGCCGCGTAAGGCGTCTCTCCCGCACTGTTTCTTCTGCCCCGCCTGCATTAGCATTGGATCGATGCGCATCTCGTGACGGGAGGAGCCGCCAGTGCCGACGACGTTGACCGCGACCGATGCCGCACCGGACTTCGACCTGGAGAACGACCGCGGCGAGCGGGTGAAACTGAGCGGCCTGCGCGGCAAGTGGGTGGTGCTCTACTGGTATCCGAAGGACGACACGCCCGGCTGCACGACCGAAGCGTGCGAGATCCGCGACAACTGGGGGCTCATCTCCGGCGAGGCGGAGCTGTTCGGCATCTCGCCCGACAGCGTGAAGTCGCACCAGAAGTTCCGCGACAAGTTCAGCCTCCAGTTCCCGCTGCTGGCCGACCCGGAGCACGCGGTGTCGGAGCTGTACGGCGTCTGGGGACCGAAGAAGTTCATGGGCCGCGAGTACATGGGCGTGGACCGCACGACGTTCATCATCGCTCCCGACGGCACGATCGCGAAGGTGTTCGCGAAGGTGAGCCCGGCGGGGCACGCGCTGGAGATTCTGCAGACGTTGAGGGAACTGAAGGGCTCGCGCTGAGCCGCGCCGGTACGAGGACGACGATCACATGCCACAGGGGAAATGCGCATTCTGCGGGACGTTCGTGACGAGCGGCGGCGCGGCGCTCGGCAAGCACTCGGTGGCCTGCACGTCGTGCACGCCGCTGGCGCTCAAATGGCTCGAAAAGCACGCCGGCGCGCTGGCGACGGAGCAAGCTGAGGCGGCGGCCGAGAGCGCCTGAGCGCCGGCTTCTTCCTACACGAGGCCCTTATCGATGCGGTGCCGCTGCGTCTTCTGGCGCTCGCGCGCGACGGTGCGCACGGTCCAGAGCGCCCAGAACGCGATCCAGGCGCCGACCGTCATCGACGTGAGCGCGATCCGCGTCGGGTCGGTGATGGGCTGGACCTCGACGCGGCCCTGTGAGATATCGATGACGGCAACCGGCGCTGACGATCCGCCACCACCACCGCCGCCTTCCCCCTCGCCTTCGCCCTTCGTGCCGTTGCCCGAGTAGCCGGCCTGGGGGCCGCTGCCGCGCCCGAAGCCGAGGCCGTAGCCGAACGAGACGCGCGCGACCGGGATCAGCGTGTGCCCTTCGCGCTCGACCGGCGTGCCGAAGCAGGTGGACGCGCCCACCCGCTCGGGGAGGCTGCCCAGCTTCTGTACGAGTGCATCGCTTATCGCCGTTTCCATCATCCGCTCCTTCTGGAACTCATCAGCCGTGCGATCACCCTGGCGACGATGGGCGCGCCGACGATCGCTATCAGCGCGCTGCTCTTCATGGCGTGCGGGGCGAGCGACACGCGCTCGATCGCGCCGGCCTCGCGGACGATGACGGCGACCGGCTCGTGCCGCGCGAGCATCACGCCACGCCCGTCCGCGGTCAGGTCGATGCCCCGGACGCGGATGACGCCATCCACCTCGCGCCTGCCGGAAGCGATGCGGACTTCGCGCAGCTCGTTGAGCAGCCTCATGCGCTCCCTTCGGCCTGTGCCGCTGAACGGCGGCGTCGCGCTCTCATCATGCGTCGATGCGGGGCGATTGGCAACTACCCGTTGTATTGCGGAATGCGCAGTGGGGCGGGCCCGCCGCCGTGTTAGGCTATCGGCCACGGACGGCTTGGCTCACTCGTACCCGATGCGACGCCACATCTCGCGCTCTCGCTCGTCCGAGGTCTGCTGCGCCCTCCGGATGGCGTCATCGCCAGCGAGATAGCGGCGCTCCGGCCGGGCTTCATGCGCGACGTCCGCGATCAGACGGGCCACCACGGCGGCGTCGCCGTCTTCCTGGGCGGGCTGATTCTGCCGCGTGGCGGCGCGGGCGAGCGGCACGTATGCCGGGTCGGAAGCCTTCTCCGTCCACGCACTCGTAATGTGGAGGTTGTTCACGACGTCCGTGGCGAAGTTCCCGGGCTCGATGATGACGACCTGGATGCCGAAGGGACGCAGCTCGAAGTAGAGGGCGTCGTACAGGGCCTCGGCAGCGTGCTTCGTCGCACAGTAGACGCCTCCAAACGGCCATGTGTAGAAGCCGGAGATCGAGCTGATGAGCACGATCGTCCCGCTGCGTTGCTTCCGCATGGCCGGCAGCACAGCACGCGTCACGCGATGCACGCCAAAGACGTTCGTCTCAAAGGCGGCTCCCATCTCCTCATCGCTGTAGCACTCCACCGGACTCCAGACGCCGATGCCCGCGTTGTTCACGACCACGTCGATACGGCCCGCCTTCGCAAGCACTTGAGACACCGCCGCATCCACGGAATGCCGGCTGGTCACGTCCAGTTCGACGATCTCGATGGACACGCCTGCCCCGTCCGCGTCGCCGCGCAGACCGCCGGCCTTCGACAGGTCGCGCATGGAAGCGAAGACGACGTCGCCGCGGCGAGCCATCTCGACCGCCGCGAGCCGCCCGAATCCAGAACTGCACCCGGTGATAAGCACAACGGCCATCTTGAGTTCTCCTTTGGTGCGGTCGCTCCGCTCCGGCACTCACGCCTTACAAGTCACCGTTCGGGGGGCACGGTTATTGACCAAGTACAGTCTGAATCCTCCGTGCGTTGCGTTCCAGCCACGATGTCCTCATAGCATGTAGCCCGCGCCACACCCATCTGCATCCGCATCTGCATCCTTCTTCCCACCAGCAAGTGGCTATAGTAGATGTTGCTCGCGGTGACGAGCGGCTTGTCGCTCGCCCATCGCATAGTAGGCGATGCTGGCGCCGTCAGCGGTGGTCGTGTAGCGGATCTCCGGTTCCATGCCGGGATTATGCGCGATCGCCCCACGCTGGGGATACGGGTGTGGCGGGTCATCGCGGATGGCAAGCCGAGTGGAGAATGCATATGATAACTCCGCCGTTTACGCTTCGTGCCTATCGGGTAGCACAGCGTATGGGCCTCGTGAGGTAGGACACCGATGGTGAAGCTGATCTACTGCATCTCCAAGAAGCCGGAGCTGAGCGTCGAGGCGTTCCAGGCGTACTGGCGGGGGACGCACGCGCCGATCGCGGCGGCGATCCCCGGCCTGCGGCGCTACGTGCAGTGCCACGTCGTGCCGGAGCTCTACGGGCGGCAGACGCCGCCGTACGACGGGGCGGCGGAACTCTGGTTCGACGACCTGGAGGCGATGCGCGCGGCCATGCAGTCGCCGGAAGTGAAGGCGGCGATGGAAGACGAGAAGAACTTCATCGACCACAGCCGCGTGGCCTCATTCGTGACGATCGAGAAGCCCGTCGTCGAGTAGCGTCAGCGGCAGAGCTTCCGTAACTCCTCGCGCACGGCGAGCGAGCGCTCGAGTATCGCTTCGGGCGCGTCGGCCATGACGAAGTTGAAGTGTTCGCAGCCCGCCTCGACGTAGGGCGCGATGAACTCCGCCACCTCGGCGGGCGTGCCGTAGGGCGTCCACTTCTCGAACCCCTCGAACGGGATCTTGTAGAACGCCTGCATGCTGCCGGCGACCTTCTCGCGCGCCTGCGCCCTGTCGGCATCGACGCCCATCCACACCTGCATCCCGCGGGTGAACCGCACGTCGCCACGGCCCGCCTTCTCCGCGAACTCGGCGATACGCTCGCCCGCCTCGATGAAGCGCCGCACGGAGACCCAGATGCCCGTCCAGCCGTCGCCATAGCGGGCGGTGCGCTGTAGGGCGGCGTCGGAGCGGCCGCCGACCTGCATCGTCACGCCGGTCGGGCGATGCGGCTTGGGGCGCATGCGGACGGCGTTGAGCTGGTAGTACTTGCCGGCGAACGTGGTCTCCTCCTGCGTCCAGAGGCTGCGCAGGATCTGCATGCCCTCGTCGGTGCGGCGGGCGCGCGTCTTGGGATCGACGCCGCAGGCCCACCATTCGTTCGGGTCCTCGCCGCCGATGCCGATGCCCATGACCAGCCGGCCCCCGGAGAGCTGGTCCAGCATGGCGGCCTGCAGCGCCACGGGCGTCGGATGGCGCAGCGCGAGCAGGTACACGCACGTCTGCAGCTCGAGCTTCGACGTGACGGCGGCGATCGGCGCGAGCTTCATCAGCCCGTCGCTGCCGGAGCCGTAGAAGGTGACGTGGTCGCCGACGAAGACGCCGTCGACGCCGGCGGCCTCCGCCTTGCGCGCGTCGTCGGGGCTGCCGCCGGGGACGAAGATCTTCGGCATGGTCATGGTCATTGCGGCTCACTCCTTGGCGGGGCGTTGAGCAGATGCTCCGTTATGGCACGCCGGCCGGGCCGATGACGCCGGCCTCGCGCAGCTCGATGATCGCTTCCCAGGTGTAGCCCGCTTCGAGCAGAACCTCTTCGGTGTGCTCGCCGTGCTGCGGCGCAAGGTGCGTGATCGTCACAGGCTCACCATTGACCGCGATGCCGATGCCGGGCATCCGGACGGGGTCGTGGCCTGGGTACGCCACCTCGTGCACGTAGCCGTTCGCCACCACCTGAGGGTCGGCAGCCACGGCAGCGTAATCCTGCACGACCGCCGCGAACATGCCGATGGCGTTAAGCCGGTCGACCCACTCGCGCGCGCTCGCGGTGAGGAACACCTCGTCGAGGAATGCGATCAGCGCCTCAGAGTTCGTGCCGACGCGCCCGATGTACGTGGCGAAGCGCTCGTCGGCGGCCAGTTCCGGCCGCCCAATGACGTGGGCCAGCTCCGGCCACGCGCGGTCGAGCAGCATGCCGATCACGAACCACTGGCCGTCGCCCGCCACGTACTCGCGCCAGAACGGCCGCGAGCCGCCGCGGTACGCCCGCGCCCGCACGTTGTTCGTAAAGAGATGCGTCGCGATGTCGAACGCCTGCAGCGAGATTTGGCTGCCCAGCAGCGACGTGTCGAGCTTGATGCCGGCGCCGCTGAGGTGTCGGCTGACCAGGCCCGTCAGCGCGGCGATGGCGACGTGCAGCGCGCCCACCTGGTCCGCGATCGGCACCTGCGTCGGTAGGGGAGGGTCGTCGGGCTCGCCGTTGGTGCTGGCGAAGCCGCCGCGCGCCTGCGCCAGGAAGTCGAACGCGCCCGCATCGGCATCTGGCCCCGCGGGCCCAAAGCCCGATGCCTGCACGTAGACGATATCCGGGTTCACCGCGGCGATGGCGTCGTAGCCCAGCCCCAGGCGCTCGATGGCGCCGATGCGGTAGTTGTTCACGAAGATGTCCGTGGCGGCCGCCAGACGCAGGAAGACGGCGCGCCCTTCGGCGTGCTTGAGGTCGAGCGCGACGGAGCGCTTCCCCCGGTTGTGCGCCTCGAAGTAGCCGCTCAGGCCGAGTTCGCGGTCCAGCCAGGCAAATCGGCCCGGGTCGCCCGACGCGCGCTCTTCGACCTTCACGACGTCGGCGCCGAGGTCGGCGAGCATCGCCGTGGCGTACGTTCCCTGCTGCCAGATCGTCAGATCGAGCACCTTGATGCCGGCGAGCGGTCGTTCCATGCCCGGATTCTCGCGTCCCCGGGGCTGAGTGTCCAGAAACCGGATATCTGGCGATTGACGCGCGATCGCGCATCGCCTACAACGTTGCCATGTCTGCATCGATCCTCGACTCGCCCGACATCTACGCGCGCCTCGACGCGCACAGGCTCTACGACCGGATCGCCGGGCTGCCGGAGCAGATCGCGGGCGCGTGGGCCGCGGCGCGCGGGCTGGCGCTGCCGGACCGCTACCGCGAGGCGGAGCGCATCGTCGTGCTGGGCATGGGCGGCTCCGGCGTCGGCGGCGGGCTGATGCAGGCGCTGGCGATCGATGCGGGCGCGCGGGTGCCGGTGTCGGTGGTACGTGGCTACACGCTGCCGGCGTACGTCGACGCGCGCACGCTGGTGCTGGCGTCATCGAACAGCGGCAACACTGAGGAGACGTTGAGCGCGTTCCGCGATGCGGTGGCGGCGGGCGCGATGTGCGTCGCCATCACCACCGGCGGCAAGCTGCTGGACCTCGCGCGCGAGAACGACGTGCCGGCGCTCACCTTCGCGTGGGAGGGGGAGCCCCGCTCCGCCCTCGGCTGGAGCACGGCGTCGCTGCTCGCGATCGCCTGCGGCCTCGGCCTGCTGCCCGATCTCGATCCCGAACTGCCACTCGCGCTCGAAGGCATGCGCGGGCTGGTCGAGGAGTGCGGTCGCGGCGTGCCGGAGGCGGGAAACCTGGCGAAGGAGCTGGCGCGGCGGCTGGAGGGGAAGCTGCCGGTGTTCATCGGCGCGCAGGCGCTGGGGCCGGTGGCGTATCGCTGGCGGACGCAGGTGAACGAGAACGGGAAGTCGTGGGCGATCGCCGACGAGCTGCCGGAGATGAACCACAACGCGCCGCTGGGCTACGGCGCACCGCGGGCGCTGCTGCCGCTGCTGCACGTCGTCATCCTGCGCCACGCCGCGATGCACGGGCGCATCGCCCTGCGCGTGGACGCGACGATGGAGCAGCTGATCGCTGCCGGCGTCGAGGCGGAAGTGCTGTACGTGCCGGGGCCGAGCGAGCTGGCGCAGATGCTGTGGGCGATCCAGCTGGGCGACTTCGTGAGCTACTATCTCGGCCTGCTGCACGGCGTCGAGCCGTCGCCGGTGGGCGCGCTGGAGTGGCTGAAGTCGTACATGGCTTCGAGGTAGCGGCTTAGCCGCCGGGCACGCTCGTCGTCGGTGACTGGATCGACTCGTTGAAGTCGAAGTCAGAGCCGAGCACGACGACGATCTCGGCGGGGTTGGCGGCCAGCGCCGTCTTCTCGGCCGCAGTGGCATCACGCACGTTCGCTACGGGGATATGCAGCCAGTTCGCCAGCAGGTAGGCGTTGCTGCGATGCGTGCCGCCGATGTCCAGCACGACCGACTGGCTGTGCGGCGCTCCGTCGAAGACGTTGTCGAAGCTGAGGTCGTCGGGCGCGTAGCCCTTGCTGGCGATGAAGGCGACGACGCGCGACGCCAGTCCCTCGGTGCCGGTGCCGTTCTGCACCTGGACGCGTACCGGCTCGGGCGTAAGCGTCGGCTGCGCGGCGGCCTGATCGCTGAAGACGGAATCGACGATCTGCTTGACCTTGTCCTTGTTGCCCAGCAGCACGGCGGCGCCCTGGGGCGTCGTGTACGGGTACATCGCCGGGCCGAGCGAGACGGCGTGGATGTTGTCCTTCACGTCGGCGGCGAGCAGCGCGTACCCCGGGATCTGGAAGTCGCTGATGTCGGTGTGGACCGCGTCCTTGTACTTGGCCCAGAGCGACTCCGCGCGCTTGAGGACGTTGATCGAGTTCGCCTTGGCGACGGCGGCGAAGATCACGCGCTGCTGGCGCTGGATGCGGTCGAGGTCGTCGCTGCTGAAGCGGATGCGCGAGTACGCGAGCGCCACCTTGCCGTCCATGTGCTGCTTGCCGGGATAGAAGTGCTGGGGGAAGTAGTCGCCCGGCGCCTCGGTCTCGGAGTAGTACGGATCGTAGACCTCGTCCGGCACCTCGACATCGACGCCGTTGAGATCATCGATGATACTCTCGAATCCCTTGAAGTCGAGCAGGATGTACTTGTCGATCTTGATGCCGAGGTCGGTCTTGAGGACTTCCTTCATCAATCCGACGCCGCCGCCGGGGTACTTGCCGAGTTCGCCGGCGACGTACACGGTGTTGATGCGGTCCTGGTACGTGCCGCCGTTGCGGCCGGGAATATCGATCTGGTAGTCGCGGGGGATGCCGAGGATGCCGGTGGACTTCGTCTTCGGGTCGACGGTGACGATGAAGAGTGAGTCGGTGCGGGTGGGCGTGTCGCCCTCGCGAGCGCGGCGGTCCAGCCCCATGACGAGGATGTTGATCCGGTCCTTGGGGCCGCTGTCGCCCTTGGCGTCGATGCCCGGCACCTTGCCGAACGCGCCGGGCAGGGTGACCTGCTTTCCGGGCGAGAAGATGCTGTCGACGCGGGTCACGATGACGAGCGCGAGGTACACCGAAACGAGAGCGAAGAACAGGATCGCTGCGCCGATGGCGGCGCGTTGGTTTCGCGTGGAACGCCTGGTTGGAGTCTGTGGGTCGATTGACACTGGGTCGAGCGTATCGGGCGAAGATCACGCGTGTCAAGCGGATGGGCCGGCTTCCACACGGCGCAGCTTCATTGACATAGCGCGCGCCGTCGCCCTATGATCCGCACGCTTTCTCGCGCTGTCGGGATCGCTTGCCAGACGGGTTTGATGCAAGGAGCAGCCCCATGCCGGATATGACTGTCGAAGAAGCGGTGAAGCAGAACTGTCAGGCGCTGTTAATCGGCGACCTGATGCGCGTGATGAACG